>Ga0209396_1000849_pt1 | contig 35203 bp, 31 predicted proteins | sample GOMGulsemesocosm_6_FD_184638 | JGI IMG/M metagenome (GOLD analysis project Ga0209396, IMG submission 184638) | Methane-oxidizing microbial communities from mesocosms in the Gulf of Mexico - GOM8C Gulf of Mexico (SPAdes) (version 2) | ecosystem: Environmental > Aquatic > Marine > Cold seeps...
CCAAGTCACTACAAAAGCAAAAACTATACTTTTAATAATTCCGTTCAAGATATCTTTTTCAAAAGATACCTGAGCTTGCATCACTGACCAAAATGTTCCGCCATCAACACCTAACCAATCAACACCCACTAAATGAGCGCCTAAAATACCCACAGCTGAAAAAATAGCTGCCAGAATAGGTAACGAAATAAAACCGGCCCAAAATCGTGGGGCTATTACTCTACGTAATGGGTCAACCGCCATCATTTCCAAGCTAGATAACTGCTCTGTTGCTTTCATCAAACCAATTTCTGCTGTTAATGCAGAACCAGCTCGACCAGCAAACAATAGTGCTGCAACGACTGGTCCTAATTCTCTTAATAATGATAAAGCGACCATAGGGCCTAAACTAGCCTCAGCACCATAACCAACAAGAATGGTATAGCCTTGTAATGCTAGAACCATACCTATAAACAAACCAGAAACTATCGTAATAACGAGCGATAATACTCCAACATAATATAATTGGTTCAGTAATAAGGGAAAACCTTTACTAAAACTGGGCCTATGGGTTAATGCTGAGAAAAGCATGATCACCGCACGACCTAATGCACTAAAACGACCAATAACTTTTCGCCCTAGTTTTTCGATACTGTTTTGTATAACTGCCATTATTTACTCCTTTGACGAATTAATTCGTCTTGGTAAGCTGGAGCAGGATAATGAAATGGGACTGGGCCATCAGCTTCGCCTTTAACAAACTGCTGAACTAACGGTGATGTTTGTTGGGCAATTTCTTCTGGTGTGCCATGACCAATAATTTTTTGTTCGGCAATAATATAAATATAATCAGCAATGCTCATGACTTCAGGTACATCATGAGAAACAACCACTGAGGTTAACCCTAAAGCATCACTTAACGAACGGATTAAACGAACAATCACTCCCATTGATATAGGATCTTGTCCAGCAAACGGCTCATCATATAAAATTAGTTCAGGATCTAAAGCAATGGCACGAGCTAATGCAGCTCTTCGTGCCATACCGCCAGAAAGTTCACTTGGCTTAAGTTCTCTTGCACCGCGCAAACCAACAGCTTCTAGCTTCATCAACACCATTTTTTCAATTAAGGCTTCCGATAACTGGCTATGCTCTCTAATAGGAAAAGCAATATTATCGTAAACCGTCATATCACTAAATAACGCACCACTTTGAAATAACATACTCATACGTTTACGCGCTGAGTACAGTTCTCTGCGAGAAAGCTCAGGAATATTTTGGCCATCAAACAATATCTGACCTTTCTCTGGCTTTATTTGTCCGCCAATCAAACGTAATAGCGTGGTTTTTCCGATACCACTAGGCCCCATAATAGCGGTGACTTTTCCTTTAGGGATCGATAAGCTAATATCATTATAAATGACACGTTCTTCTCGCTTAAAAGTCATGTTTTTAATATCAACCAGAATTTCTGACATGGTGTTTACTTTTGCTTATCTATAAGTATTCTTTCAATGGGCAGAATTCTACCGTAGCCCAACAAATAATTCATTAGAAATTAGCAGCTATATCTGTTTATAAATAGTAAGAATTAGTGTTGAAACGTAAGAAAGTGTAAGAACGGCTCGCTTTCTAGTTCTGCTATTGATAAGAACATAGCTGCACTATTTTTCTTTCATTTAGCAGCTAAACAAATAGATTTGATTAAAAATCAGCTAAAAAGTTATTTTTATCGATTTTTTTTGCGCTCTTTTGTTAATAGCCCTTTTTTTTTAGTCGACAACCAGCGACAATTCAGCCCTAATTATTGGAGTCGTTAATGCTTGTTCAAATTTTAATTCTGCTTATCTCATTAGTTGTTTTGGTATGGAGTGCCGATAAATTTGTTTTTGGTGCATCTTCTTTAGCAAGAAATTTTGGCATATCTCCAATGATAATCGGTTTAACCATTGTTGCTATGGGTTCATCTGCCCCTGAGATGATGATTGCAGGAACAGCTTCACTTGAAGGTGACGCAAACCTCGCTATTGGTAATGCAATAGGTTCAAACATTACCAACATAGCGCTAGTTTTGGGGATCACAGCGTTGTTCCAACCACTATCTGTATCTTCAAGTACGGTAAAACGTGAGATCCCTCTTATTCTCGCAATCACCGCTTTAGCCTATTGGATGTTAGCGGATCACTACTTTAGTTTTTATGAAGGCTTAATTTTAATCATTGGTTTCGTGGTTTACATTGTCACTTTGCTACTGATTACACTGAGAAGAGCAAAGAAAAAACCAATTGATGACGCATTGATCATTGAAGCTGAACATGAAGTGCCTGATGCGATCACCACTCCTCAGTCTTTTATGTGGTTAGTGATTGGCTTAATTCTTTTACCACTAAGTGCTAAATATTTAGTTGGCTCTGCAAGTTTCATTGCCAGTGCCTTTGGTATCAGTGATTTAGTTATTGGTTTAACAGTTGTTGCTGTTGGCACTAGCTTACCTGAACTGGCTGCTAGTATTATGAGTATCATCAAAAAAGAAGATGATTTAGCACTCGGTAATATTATAGGTTCTAATATCTTTAATATTCTAGCGGTATTATCACTCGCTGGCTTGATTGCGCCGGGAGAGATTGACCCAGACGCTGCTCTTCGTGATGCACCTTATATGTTAGGTGTTACGCTATTCTTATTTTTATTATGTTTTGGTCGACGTTTTGGTAACTTTAGAATCACCCGATTGAAAGGGTTGTTATTACTCTTTGTATTTATCGGTTATCAACTCTTATTATTTAGCCAACTGAAAGGTTGAACAATATATGAAAAACTTTAAGCACCTAGCTAAAAATGTAATTGCTATCGAACAACAAGCTATTGCTGAGCTTGAGCAATACATAGATGACGGCTTTGAACTCGCTTGCCAATTTATGTTCAACTGCAAAGGCAGAGTGATCGTTATCGGTATGGGAAAATCAGGACATATTGGTGGCAAAATCGCAGCAACTTTTGCCAGTACGGGGACGCCAGCTTTTTTTGTTCACCCCGGCGAAGCAAGTCATGGTGACTTAGGCATGATCACCAGCGACGATGTCGTATTAACTATCTCCAACTCAGGTGAAACGGGCGAAGTTTTAGCGATAATTCCCGTGCTTAAGCGCATTGGTGCCAAATTAATTGCTATGACTAGCAATCCACAATCAACATTAGCTAAACTAGCGGATACTCATGTTTGCATTAAAGTTTCACAAGAAGCCTGCCCACTTGGTTTAGCGCCAACATCTAGTACCACTGCAACACTAGTTATGGGGGATGCCCTTGCCGTTGCACTATTAAATGCGAGAGGTTTTACCGCTGACGACTTTGCTTTATCACACCCCGGTGGTAGCTTAGGCAAACGCTTATTATTAAGATTAGCAGATATCATGCATCAAGGTGATCGTTTACCTTTAGTTAATCAACAAGCTAAGATTAAAGATGCACTGGTAGAAATGTCATTAAAAGGCTTAGGCATGACTGCAGTGGTTGATGATAACCACATACTGACAGGGCTATTTACCGATGGTGATTTACGTCGCATACTAGATGAAAAAATAGATATCCATCAAGACAATATTCAATCAGTTATGACACAAAACCCAAAAGTAGCTCATGGTGATATGTTAGCAGCACAAGCACTTAACATTATGGAAGATAAAAAAATTAATGGCTTGATCATTGTTGATGAACAAGGCCGAGCAATTGGCGCAATGAATATGCACGATTTATTAAAATCTGGAGTGCTGTAATGGTTGATACGCTATACGGCACAGTATTAGAAACGACTTGGCATAAAGCACAACAAATAAAGTTGCTTGTTTGTGATATCGATGGGGTATTTTCTGATGGTAGAATTTACTTAGGTAACGATGGCGAAGAATTAAAAGCTTTTCATACAAAAGATGGATACGGTATCAAAGCGTTAGCAGAGAGTGGTGTCGACATTGCGGTCATTACTGGAAGGCAATCCAACATTGTACAAAATCGCATGAGTGCATTAAATGTCAAACACATCATTCAAGGTGAAGAAAATAAACTGCCGACACTGAAACGATTAATGGAAAAGTGTCAACTTAGCCCAGCACAAGTTGCTTATATTGGTGACGACATGCCAGATTTTGCTTGTATGCAACATGTCGGTTTTAGTATTGCCGTTAATGACGCCCATCCTGCTGTATTAAATATTGCTGATTTCACCACGACTATACGCGGTGGTTTTGGCGCGGTTCGTGAAACTTGTGATCTTATTATGCTCAGTCAAAACACCTTGCAACAGGCCTCAGGCGCAAGTATATGACCCGTATTTATAGCTTTGCAGTATTGTTCTTTATTTTTTCTGCGATAAGCTACAGCGTTATTGAGTGGCACCAAACCAACAATAAGCAGGTCACAACAATTGATAATGACATCACCCCTGATTTCATTGCTGAAGTACTTAATAGTGAGATTTTCAATGATAAAGGTAACCTCACCTATATCATTGACGCACAACGTATGGAACATTATACAAAACTAGCGGTCACACACTTTGAGTTTCCAAAATATACGTTATATCCAAAAAATAGCAGTGCTGCATGGAAAATGAGTGCAAATGAAGGCACACTCTATACTAATAACAGAGTAAAATTAGAAAACCGCGTTGCTTTAATTGCAACCGACAAAAAAAGTTTAATCCAAGAAATTCATGGCCGGTATTTAGAGCTTGATTTAAATACCAATATAATTAGTTCAGAGCAAACCGTATATATCAAAGGTAGAGGGTTTATCATGTATGGCTCTGGATTAATTGTTGACTTAAATACTAAACAAATGACACTGACGGAACATGGACAAACTATTTATAAAAACATTGAAGACTAGTCTTTCTATCATTGCTTTAACATGCAGTGTACTGATGAGTGCACATGCAGAAAAAGCTGATCTCAACAAAGAAACGCATATTAATGGCGCTCGAACAGCTGGCGATTTAAAAAATAAAATCTTTAGCTATATTGATAACGTAGTGATCACTCAAGGCTCATTAATCATTAAAGCTGATTTAGCCCAAGTAATGACTAATAATAAAACCGATGAAAAGACCTATATTGCTCGAGGCAAACCAGCAACATTCACGCAGACCTTAGAAGATGGCTCGCCTATTTATTTGCAAGCCAATGAAATCAACTACCAACCAGCAAAAAATATCGTCATTATTTCCGGTGAAGCTGTACTTCGCCAAGAGGGTAGCAAAGTTGAAGGCTGTATAATTACTTATAACTTCTTAAGTGAACAAGTTGCAGCAAACTGTGATGATAATGACGATAAAAGTGGTGTAAACACTACTTTGCAACCTAAAGAATTGGATAAAAAGAAATAAATGTCGACTGCAATTTTACAAGCAAATAACCTAGCTAAAGCATATAGCGGCAGGAAAGTTGTTAAAAACGTTAGTATGCAAGTGCAAGCAGGGCAAGTTGTTGGTTTACTTGGTCCTAATGGCGCTGGAAAAACCACCTCCTTCTATATGATTGTTGGGTTAGTCAATAATGATAGTGGTAGCATTAGTTTAAACGACGAAGACATCACCTTATTACCTATGCATGAAAGGGCCAGAAAAGGTATTGGTTATTTACCACAAGAAGCTTCTATTTTTCGTAAACTGAGCGTTTATGAAAATATTATGGCCATATTGCAAATCAACAAAAAACTAACCGATGGCGAACGCGAAGAAAAACTAGAACACCTGCTTGAAGAATTCAATATTGGGCATATTAAAGACAATCTTGGTATGAGCCTTTCAGGCGGGGAACGTCGACGAGTAGAAATTGCTCGGGCGCTAGCTGCTGAGCCTAAATTCATTCTACTTGATGAGCCTTTTGCCGGTGTAGATCCTATTTCAGTAGGTGATATAAAAAAAATTATCCTACACTTAAAGCAAAGAGGTATCGGCATATTAATTACTGATCATAATGTCCGTGAAACATTAGATGTTTGTGAGCATGCCTATATTGTTAGCCATGGAGAATTAATAGCACAAGGAAATGCTGAGCAAATTCTTGCAAATCAACACGTAAGAGATGTATACCTTGGAGAGCAATTCACGTTATAGTGAAGATAATAAGCCTAGTGAATATAAAAATTATCATGAAAATAAAAAGTAATAGGAAAGAAACCATTTAATGCGCCCTACTCTGCAGCTCCGAATAGGACAACAGTTGACCATGACTCCTCAACTGCAACAAGCGATCAAGCTGTTGCAGCTGTCAACGTTGGATTTACAACAAGAAATACAAGAAGCATTAGAAAGTAATCCTCTACTTGAAGTAGATGAATCTGTTAGCCCAGACCAAGAGTCAAAACCTGATAATCTTGAAGAGGCTTTTTCCGCTACAGCGACTGAACAAACACCTACGGTATCAGATGGCAGTGAAGATGCCGCTCCAACCATAGATGAAATTAACACTTCAGAGGCAATGGATAAAACCGATATTCCGGAAGAGCTTAATATCGACACTACTTGGGATGACAGCTATAGCGCAGGAACATCCAGCGGCGCTGTTGGTCCAGCTTCTGATGATTATACCTATCAAGGTGAAACTAAGGACTCCATTCAGGACCATTTACGCTGGCAAATGGATTTAACCCCATTTACCGACACCGATCAGGCTATTGCGACTGCTATTATCGATGCCATTGATGATGCTGGTTACTTAACCGTTAGCGCCGAAGATATTCTTGAAAGTATTGGTATTGAAGACCTTGAACTCGATGAAGTAGAGGTGGTAATAAAACGTATCAATCTCTTTGATCCTATTGGTGTTGGTGCTCGTTCAATTGCAGAGTGTTTGATCATTCAACTCAACCAATTTGATAAATCAACGCCTTGGCTTGAAGAAAGTAAACAAGTGATTAGAGATCATATCGATTTACTCGGAAACCGCGATTATCGACAAATCATGCGTAAAACTCGTTTAAAAGAAGAACAATTACGTGAAGTGATCCGCTTAATTCAAACGCTTGACCCACGTCCAGGCGACAGTGTTATTAAAAGTGATGATCAATATGTAATTCCTGATGTCTCGGTAGAAAAGAAAAATGGTCGTTGGGTGGTAGAGCTGAATCCAGATACTGCACCAAAATTATCAGTAAATCAGCAATACGCCTCAATGGTTCGCTCAATGAAATCGAGCTCTGATACACAATTCATTCGCTCAAACTTACAAGAAGCTAAATGGTTTATTAAAAGCCTTGAAAGTAGGAATGATACCTTACTTAAAGTATCGAATTGTATAGTACAACGTCAACAAGGCTTCTTTGAACACGGCCATGAAGCTATGCGCCCTATGGTGCTCAATGACATCGCCGAAGCCGTTGATATGCATGAGTCAACCATCTCAAGAGTAACAACACAAAAGTATATGCATACTCCAAGAGGAATTTTTGAACTCAAATTTTTCTTTTCAAGTCATGTCAGTACAGAGAATGGTGGTGAGTGTTCATCAACAGCCATACGAGCATTAATTAAGAAGCTAGTTGCAGCAGAAGTACCTGCCAAACCATTAAGTGATAGTAAAATGGCAGAACTATTAGCTGACCAAGGTATCAATGTAGCACGTCGAACCATAGCTAAATATCGTGAATCATTGTCTATTCCGCCTTCAAACCAACGAAAAAGTTTACTCTAACCCCTAAATAAGGATTTAAGCTTATGCAAATTAATCTTTCAGGTCATCACGTAGAAATTACCGAAGCGTTACGCGAATATGTTAATACAAAATTTGCCAAATTGGAGCGACATTTTGACCACATTAATAATGTTCATGCGGTATTAACTGTAGAGAAATTAAACCAAATTGCTGAAGCGACCGTGCACTTAAATGGCACTGAAGTACACGCAAAAGCCGAAAATTCTGACATGTATGCCTCAATTGATGCCCTTGTAGATAAACTTGATCGACAAATCCTCAAATACAAAGGTAAAATCACTCAACATTAGTTACCGTTGATTCTTTTCAGAAGCCATTATGAAGTTAAATAGCATGCTTACCTTGAACTGCACTTTATGTGCAGTTCCTGCTACCAGCAAAAAGCGAATCCTTGAAGTTATTTGTGAACAAGCGGCACAATCACTCGATAATTTTAATACCTACAGCTTACTTGAAAGTTTAATGGTAAGAGAGAAAATGGGGTCTACCGGCATAGGAAATGGCATAGCTATTCCTCATGGTAGGTTAAAAGACAGTGAGCAAGTTATCGCTGTATTGGCAACAACTGAGAACCCAATTGCTTTTGATGCAATAGACAATCGTGATGTTGACGTTTATATCGCTTTATTTGTACCAGAAGAACACTGTCAAGAACATCTATCAACCTTGCAAGATATCGCCAAAATATTTAGTGATAAACAGTTTTGTAAACAAGTTAGACAATGCAAAACCAATCAAGAATTATATTCTCTAATTCAACAAGCCAACGAATAAATTAACTACTGATACCTTCAAGGAAATAGATTAGATATGAAACTTACCATTGTTAGTGGTCGTTCAGGCTCAGGAAAAAGTGTCGCCTTGCGAGTATTAGAAGATCTCGGCTACTATTGTGTTGATAACATTCCAGTTAACTTATTACCTGCGTTAACTCATACCGTAATTAATGACTATGAAACTGTTGCTGTAAGCTTAGATGTTCGTAATTTACCCGCGGATCCAAATGATGTCTCAGAAATCCTAGATTACCTGCCAAATGCAGTTGATTTGAATATCTTATATTTGGATGCTGATGATAGTGATTTGATTAAACGTTTTAGTGAAACTCGGCGTTTACATCCTCTAATAAAGCAAAATATAGCGCTTGATCAAGCGATCTCGTTAGAGAAGAAATTACTTGAGCCAATATCAACTCGCGCGAATCAATATGTTAATACTAGTCAGTTAACACCACATCAATTAGCTGATTTAGTAAGAGAAAGAATTCTTGGTAAAAAATCGGGCTCTATGGTTATAGTATTTGAATCTTTTGGTTTCAAACATGGTGTACCACAAGATGCTGATTACATGTTTGATGCGCGTTTTTTACCCAACCCATTTTGGGAAAAAGATTTAAAAGCTTACACAGGATTAGATCAACCAGTGCAAGATTTTTTAGCGAGCCAACCAATTGTCACAAAATTTGTTTGGCAGATTAATAGCTTCATGATGACTTGGCTACCGCATTTAGAGCGCAATAATAGAAGCTATATTACCATCGCGATCGGCTGCACTGGTGGTAAACATAGGTCAGTTTACATCGCAGAGTTACTAGCTAATAACTTACGCAAGGAAAGGCCTGACGTTCAAGCTCGCCACCGTGACTTGCAAATTAAGGGTACATAATTCCATTTGTATCTTTTATTTAACCTTTAAGCAAAAATATGGCTTCGTTTAAAAAATCATTGTTGATCACCAATAAACTCGGACTTCATGCCAGAGCTGCAACAAAACTTGCGCAGTTGAGTCAAAAATACCAGGCCAAGGTGATCATTGAACTTGATGGTAAACAAGCAGAAGCCACTAGTATTATGGGGTTAATGTTACTGGCTGGCGGACAAGGAAAAACGGTTACCATTATCACTGAGGGCTGTGATGCTAAACAGGCATTAACCGATGTTTGTCAGCTATTTTGCGATAAATTTGATGAAGGTGAGTAACCTTAATTTTTTTACTATTTTATTTACTTAAGATAATAAAAAAGCTGAAAAAACTGGTGAGTTAAGATAAACTTATTACAACTGGCTGACCAATCAAAGAATTGTATTTCAAACTGCTCAGTTAATACCAGACGGATAAATTTTTTCAAATACCGCTTATAACGGCACGGGGTATTTATGCCGGAAATTTCAGAACAAGACCTTAGTCAACAAAAGCTGCAACAAGTCTATGAAGCACTTGGTAGCGGCATGTTTGTACATGTTCGAAAATTACTGCAAGACATGCCCGCTTTTGATCTCGCCTTAATTTTAGAGTCTTCTCCTCGTAAAAGCCGCACCATCTTATGGCAATTAATCGATCCTGATCATCATGGTGAAGTACTAGAAGAACTCAATGAAGAAGTTCGTAAAGGTATATTAAAAAACATTCGACCAGAGAAACTAGCTGCTGTCGCCGAAGGCATGGATGTTGATGATTTAGCCGAAGTATTAAGAACCTTACCCGACAGTGTATATCAACAAGTACTAAAATCGATGGATTCACAAGATAGGAGTCGGGTTGAAACCGCATTATCTTATGAAGAAGATACCGCTGGCGCCATCATGAATACCGATACCATCACCATCCGTCCTGACGTTTCGGTTGATGTCGTTTTGCGTTATTTGCGGTTAAAAGGAAAGTTACCTGAATCAACAGATTCATTTTACGTTGTTGATCGCACTGATCACTTTATCGGAGCGGTATCATTATCCGCCATAGTGACAGCAAAAACAGAAGTTGTTATTTCAACCCTGATCGATGCGGATGTGCAGGCAATTAATGCTGATATGCCTGAAAATGAAGTCGCACAACTCTTTGAACGATTTGATTGGTTTTCAGCTCCCGTTATTGATGAAAATGGCCGCTTATTGGGTCGTATCACTATTGATGATGTCATTGATATCATTCGTGAAGAAGCAGAACATTCTATGATGAGTATGGCGGGTTTAGATGACGAAGCAGATACCTTTGCCCCCGTATTAAAATCTACACAACAACGCTCAATATGGTTAGGGGTTAACTTGATTACGGCATTATTAGCGGTAGCCGTTTCTAGCCTATTTGAAGATATTCTTGGTCAATTGGCGATTTTAGCGATATTAAATACTTTAGTTCCCAGCATGGGTGGAGTTGCAGGCAACCAAACCTTAACGCTAGTTATTCGGGGTATGGCACTTGGTCACGTTGCAGAAAGTAATTCTCGAATTTTACTCTACAAAGAATTAGCCGTTGGTTTTTTTAACGGCATCATCTGGGCACTATTAATCGCTATAGTAGTCGCAGTATGGAAACAAGATTTTATGCTCGGTGGAGTCATTGCATTTGCAATGCTGATGAATATGACCGCAGCTGGCATTGCGGGTGTTACCATTCCTTTATTATTGAAAAGAATGAATATCGATCCCGCACTTGCTGGTAGTGTTATTTTAACCACCATTACTGATGTGGTAGGTATATTTGCTTTCCTTGGGACTGCTACGCTTCTACTCGGTTAAAATTAACTACCCGCAACTTGCATTTCAGCTAATATAATTGAACCCGTACGAATACTACCTTTCATATCGGTATCGTTCCCAATGGCAACAATGCTTTTAAACATATCACTTAAGTTACCTGCAATAGTCACTTCTGACACGGGATAAGCTATTTCGCCATTTTCTACCCAAAACCCTGCAGCACCACGAGAATAGTCGCCGTTAACCACATTAACCCCTTGCCCCATTAATTCAGTAACTAAAAAACCTGTACCCAGCTGTTTAAGCATATCAGCAAAATCACCACCATTAGCAGAAACCAACCAATTATGGATGCCACCAGCATGTCCGGTAGTTTTTAAGCCAAGTTTACGTGCCGAATAGCTGGTTAATAAATACGTTTCTAAAACACCTGCGCTAATAATACTGCGATCCTGGGTGAGTACACCTTCACTATCGAAAGCGCTACTGGCTAATGCTCTTTGAATATGAGGTCTTTCTTCAATGGTCAAAAAATCAGGAAAAATTTGTTTTCCTAAACCATCTAATAAAAATGAAGACTTTCTGTATAAGTTACCACCGCTGATCGCTGCAATAAAGTGGCCAAATAACGTATTGGCAATATCAGCACGAAACATCACTGGAACTTTGCCCGTTGATAGTTTTCTCGCGTGCAAACGTGATAAGGCTTCTTGCGCAGCTTGTTGACCGATAGTTTCAGCCCTGATTAACTTATCGAAATCACGATTAACGGTATAAGCATAATCTCGTTGCATATCATCATTTTCATTGGCAATCATCACACAACTTAAACTATGACGAGAACTAGCATAGCCCACTAACTGCCCATGAGTATTACCATAAACTTTAAAGCCATCGAAGCTCGCTAAAGTAGCACCGTCAGAATTAGTTATACGTTTATCATAAGCTAAGGCTGTATCTTCACAATTTTTTGCAATAGCAATCGCTTGGTCAGTATTTAAAGCTTTAGCATGATGTAAATCTAAATCTTGTGGTTGCATCGCCAACATTTCTTTATCTGCTAAGCCTGAACAATCATCAACAGAAGTGTATTTGGCAATATTGATCGCCGCTTCAACAGATTGCTTTAATGCCGCATCTGACAAATCAGCAGTTGATGCACTACCTTTTCTTCCTTGCTGATAAACCGTAATACCTAAAGCACCATCATTGGTAAATTCAACGGTTTCAACCTCACCTAATCTTGTACTAACACTCAAACCTTGTTGTCGACTCATCGCAACTTCAGCGCCATCAGCGCCTAATGATTTTGCTAAAGCGATCACTTCAGAAACACGGCCTTTTACTTGCTCTATTTGGTTTTTCATTTGGTTTGGATCTGTCATCAGTTATCTAAATCTCTCTGTTCATAAATACAATGCTGCATACAGACTCAGTGTTTGCTGTATGGCTTTGAATAAGTTTGCTGTATACTACTGAGCATTATTTAAAATATACATTTAAAACATAGTTTCATTATGCCCCAGTCTGAACATGATATCGATGAATTCGATGAAGAATTAAAAAGTAAATCTGAAATAAAGCGCGAAATGCTACAATTGCAAAACTTTGCTATGGAGTTAATCAAGCTAAGCAAGCACCAGCGTAGTAAAATTCCCTTTACCGAAGCATTAGCAGCAGACCTAAAGCTTGCAGATAAAATCAAGAATAAGCATGAAGCGCTCCGTCGTCATGTTCGTCATATGGCCAAAGTATTATCAGAAACTGAACTTGGGCCCATTAACCATGCACTCGATGTGATGGCGAATAAACATCAACAAGAAACCGCTAAGTTTATACGTATAGAAAATACTAGAGACGAGTTAATAGCTCAAGGCAATGATGTTGTTGAAACTTTATTGAGCGAACATCAAAGCATGGAAAGACAGAAGTTACGTCAACTAGTACGTCAAGCCACTAAAGAACATAAAGCAGAAAAGCCAGGCAAATATTACCGAGATTTATTTGCTTATTTAAAAGAGCATATTAAGTTGTAGCTTTATGCAAAACATAGAAAGGTATAACTACTTTTTTCGTATAAATATTGAAAGCCTGATGATAATTCATCAGGCTTTTTTGAAACAGTCAGCTAAATCTACAATTCAAAATACTCACTAAAAACCTTATATAACTCAGTACCTTGGTTTACACTTGCTGAAGCAAAATGCAAAATTGGGATCACTTCTTTGTCGAGAGATATGTAATGCAATGGGTTTTCATCCCCCTTTTCATTACCGACATTGTAATTGTCCATCCGCAGAATTCTTGCTAATGGCTCACCTGCAGCCAAAGGTTTACCAAATTCAGCTAAATAATCCACCATGCCACCCATTGGTGAATAAAACGCTTTGTAGTATTTTAAATAACAGCCGTAACGCGTCATAGTTTGTGGTTGATATTCCACGGTATTGACCACTTTTTTATGCTGTAAATAGTTCATGATGCTTTTGGCATCTTCTCTAGCAACATCAAGATCAATTTGTTCTTGCGAGCCTAATTCAACAGTAAAGCTTTCTTTGTTGATGCTTGCTGAACGAATAGAAAAGTCGATACCTAACTCTGCAAACGCTTCTTGCAACTTCCACCAAGGGCAAAAAGTAGCTTCATCTAATGCACCATCAAAGTCGTTAGGAATTAACAAGGTGTGAGGAATGTCAAAGTACTTCGCACTGTCTTGTGCGTATTCAGGGCAATATAAATGTTTACTGGAAATTGGTCCTGTGTGTAAATCTAAAACATAATCAGCTTGATGCGCTAATCGCTGTAATTGGTAGGCAATGCGTTGTCCGGTAGTTAAGCCGTAAATATTATGATCGAGCTTTTCTTCAATACTTTCGATCATTAGTTTCTTGAAATTAGCTTCAATGGTTTTATCACTTTTACCAATACATTCACGCACAAACGGCTTAATGATAGTTTCATCAAAATGATACATTCGATTCCAATTCACTCCGGTGATAGGATCAAACCTGCCAAGGGTATACTCACCATTTTTATGGTTACAAGCAACAGGATTCGCATAAGGCACTAAGGTAATATCACCGTTGATTTCAGTATTTTTCAATAATTCTAATAATTGAAAAATAACCGCATTGCCCTGTACTTCAGCACCATGCATATTCGCTTGAATATAAACACTCGGTGCATCGGGATCACCTTTCAAACGATAAACTGGAACAGTTAATGCCGCGCCACTTGCCATCTCACCCACGTGCATTATTTCTTTTATTACTTCATTCTTAGCTTCTTTTCTGGCTTGGCTCATTGTTTGTTTACTCTATAATTTTTTATCTTAAATACCAATTTGCGGGTTGCGATGCTCTAACTTCAGTTAATTTGTTTTGACTGAAAACATATTCAGCTGCGATATGATGACAAAGAAAAAACGGCATACTCTCGGTAAAACCATAAGCACCGCAAAAGCCAAATATTAGCTGGTCGTCTATAGTCACATCTCTTGGCAAGGCTAAGTTGCCTAACTTGTCCATGCTGGTACATAACGGGCCATGAATATCGAACAATTGTTTTTCTTGTGCTGAGCTCCGCAGTAAATTTACAGGAAAAGGCTGGTCGGTGATCGCAGGGCGTAATAAGTGATTAATTCCCGCAGCTAGTACTAACTGCTCTTGCTCATAGTTTGTTTTTCTATCAACGACTGGTGCAACATAATAACCACATTCGGCTACAGCAAAACGACCAAGCTCTAACCATAATTCTTCCACACCAGCTTGTTGTTTTATTTCTCCTAAGTCATTGAGTATTTGTTGCCAAGAAAGTGTTTCTCCTTGCTGTAAATAATCAATACCTAAGCCGCCACCTAAATCTAATATCTTCAATGTCATGCCAATATCGTCGGCAAGCTGAGTTAATGGCGGTACCATTTGAGACCACAACGAAAACATTTTTTCATTGTTAAGCATATTTCCCCACTGAAAAATATGCAGACCACAAATATCCAAGTTTGAAAAGTCACTTACCTGAATGCTTTGCCATTCTTTAACCGACAAACCAAAAGGCGTTAAACTATTACCTCCCAAAGGATTTCTTTCACCATCAGGCCATTGTAGCTGTACCCTTAATAACACTTGCGGTGTAACCTTGTATTCAAGCGCCGCTTCATTCAACCAAGTTAATTGGTTTAAACTTTCTGCGACAAAAATATTAACGCCTTGTTCAATAAACGTCTTTATTTGCACTTTTGACTTCGCAGGCCCTGTATTTAAAATGCGTTCAGGCGTTATGCCCTGCTTTAATACTTGCGCTAACTCACCACTACTGGCGACATCAAAGTTAAACCCTGCACCATCCAAAGTTTGAATGATTTTAGATAACGGGTTCGCTTTTACCGCAAACCAGAGTTTGATAACATCTTGGCGCTGTAGGTGAGATAAATGCGCTTTAAGAGCATCAAGATGATAAACAAAATAACCTTCTTGTAGTGCGCTTTCGCTTTGTTGTTTCACTAATTGTTCAGCTAGTTCAACGCCAGAAGATGATGTAAAACAACTGGCAACATGGGCTAGTTCAGACATTTATATTCCTGTTATTTATAAGTACTAAATCAAGTGATTAGCGTAAAATAGATTCAAGTTCTAACGAGGCATTACTTTTTTCATCACGATACTTCACGATTAACGCACAAGCCATATTCAAGCCTTGTGATTTTGCCCACTCCCCCGAAACAGGACGCGTACCCGGTACAACTACGGCGCGCTCAGGAATATCAGCTCCTTTGTCTAGCATCACTTGATTAACACAATCATAAACAGGCACTGAAGCTGAAAGTGAAACACCCGGTGCTAATACCGCGTCTTTTTTCACCACAATACCTTCAACAATGACTACGCCAGCACTTAAAAAAGCGCCGTCTTCTATGATCACAGGGCTTGCACCTACCGGCTCTAATACACCGCCAATTTGTACCGCCGCAGATACATGCACATTTTTGCCGATTTGCGCACACGAACCAATTAATGCATGGCTATCAACCATAGTACCAGTATCAACAAAAGCGCCAACATTGATATAAGCTGGCGGCATAATAATAACACCGGCAGCAACATGAGCACCACGGCGCACCGAAGAGCCTCCAGGCACTAAACGTACTTTATCATCGGCGGTAAATTCACGTGCTGGTAAATTATGCTTATCAACAAAACCTTTATAAACACCATCAAATGCAATGTTCTCTCCGGCTTTAAATGCCGCAAGAATGGCTTCTTTTACAGCAATATTTGCCTGCCAGTTACCTTGTTCGTCTTTGTTTGCCGCGCGTACTGTGCCTGCTTCTAATTCAGTTAATGTTTCTTGCCAATTCATTGTTTTACTACTCTTATATTATTTAAAATAAGTCTTACGAAATAAGTGGTTCTAAAAGGGTTATCAGATCAGTTAGCTTTGATTTTCAAACCACTGATTAATTAACTTGTCAGAAGCCAACAGTGAGTTGTTATCAACAAGTTCTAAAGCCGTTAAAGGCGCACGCAAAAAAGGCGTGGCGATCATTTGCTTTTGATTCATTAAATTTTTAACAGGAATGGGGCTTGAAACCTGAAAAAGTTCGTCAACTCCATTTTGCCAAAGCGGAAATAATCCTTGCGTTTTTCCCGCCAACGAGAGCTCTACATATTTATGTGTTGCTCGTGGCCAAGCATTACTGCACACCGAGACTAAGCCTTTCACACCCGCTTGTGCTAAGTAGGGCATCATCGCATCTTCACCACTATAAAGCGCAACATCTGGACAGTATTGACGATAAGCCAGCACCTGATTTAAATCACCACTAGCTTCTTTTAACGCCCAACAATTTTGATGATTTTGCACCGCTTGTATGGTTTCAACAGGAATTGAAACACCACTGCGTGATGGCACGTTATAAAGCATGCAAGGAAATTTTGCAGAATCGAGTAAGGCACTAAACCACTGTGTTTGCCCGACAACACCGGGTTTGGCATAAATAGGGCTACCGAGTAAATAGCCATGTATTGGTAATTGGTTACAGGTATGTATCCAGTTTATTTGTTCACTTAAGTGGTAGCCACCAACGGCAACCATTAGTGGTGCAGTCAATGATAACTGACAAATAAACTCAACAATACTGAGTTGTTCTTGCGCACTTAATGCGAGACCTTCGCCCGTGCTACCCAGTAAAACAATACCATTGCCTGCATCAGCTTGTTGGTTGGCAATTGCTTCTAAACTGGTGAAGTCTATGTCACCAGAAGCCAGTAATGGTGTGACTAAAGCCGTCCACAAAATAGTATTATGAAGGTTGATTTGAGCATCATGGCTCACTTTATTTAAGCTAGTTTTTTTTGAATATTGTATTTGATTCATTTCTCTCGAACTCTGTTCGTTCGGAGAACTTTTAGGCGATTGTGCCACCTAAACACATCACTTTAAGGTGAGGGCCAGGCTTTACAAAGGCCAGAAGCTCTCCACCATTATGTGCTCAAAGTTTTCTTTGAGAACAGGTGACAATTGTCAGGATTCAACCCAAACAACCGACAAGTAAATCATCAAAAATTCACTTATCTCGGCATTAATCCCCCTCGTTATCAATCAATAGAGTTTGATCTCTTTATGATAACTACCTGGTTAATGCTCCTCTTCTGGCCCTTTTTCATTAAATCATCATGGGTTAGAAAAACCCAAAGACAATTTATTAAGAATTAGGACGGCGCTATTAGAACATTTATTCTAATAGCGCGTCAATAGACGGCTAAATGAGAAATAGAATCGATATATTATAAGTTATGAAATGATCATATTATGAAGCGGCTACCTTAGAAGAAATAATTGCTTGCTCAATTTGCGCTAAACGATCTTGTCCCCAACAGTTAGTATCTTGATAACTAAAGCAAGGTACTCCCCATAACCCAATTTCATCAAGCGCTGTTTGATTAACATCAGACCATTGTTGCCAATCGTGGCTCTCGCCATAAAGTAGTGCTTGCTGATAATCTAAATCAAGTGTTTGACAAATACTTTGAAGGTTAGTCAAAATTGCTAAATCAATATTATTAACATAAATTGCTTTAAATATAGCTTCAATATAGTCTGTCGATTTTCCCTGTTGTTCAGCATAAGCAAACACTTGGTAGCAGTTGATAATACCTTTCTCTGTCAGGCAAGTAGTTGCACTAAAAGGGATATCCGCTTGAAGAGCTTCTCGAATGGCATCATCAATAATATATTTTTGTTTATTATTTGTTAGATGAAGGCCACGCATCATTAATGGTACAAGTGGCCTTATTTTCAAAGATACTTGGTAATGGTTAGCTAATCGTTTAGCTTTTATAAAACCTAAATAAGAGTATGGACTCCGTAAAGAAATAAAGATTTGGCATTCATCTATCAACTGTTCATTAACGCGCTTTTCAAAGGTTAAAGCATTAGCACTATATCGAACGGGCGAATCACTATTTTCATTCATACTTTTATTCAGTTGCAAAGTATTTAAGCGACGCTCTAAATGCGCTAATCGGTCAATACCAATAAACCAATTTCCTGCAAAAAACATTGCAGCAGGCAAATAATGTCCTTTGTGAATTAAGCGTTGTTGATTTTTAATTTGAAAATTTATAACAGGAGTTGACGCATCATAGTAGTCATCGAATTGATCAAACCACGTTTTTTGAAAAATATCGACGGCATTGGCTAAAGTTTTTGGTGTCAGTTGCCAAAGTTGCTGCCCAGTTAATAATGCCCTACTATTTGGCAGTTTATCAACCTTGGTTAAGCCATATTGAGTCGCTATATAGTTAGCGTCTTTCAACGACCATTGGCGCATTAACTTAGGTTCAATAGTCACGCCGGGAACACTTTCATAGATAAGGAAAAGTTCAAACTTTACCGAAAAGCGCTCCGCTAGTTCAGGAAGCACTTGTACCAACATAAAGCTATGGGGGTCATTTAAAGCCAAATAAACCTCTACAGTAGGCTGATTTGAGCATAACTTGGGTAACCACAAATATCGAATCAATTTTAATAAATGTCGTACATGGCTAACCAACCATAATACTTTTAATTTACACAGTAATTTAGAAAAAATATCCCTTTCCTCGATAACACACGTTGATAACCTTGGTGGTATAAAAATATTCTAGTAGAATGTATGACATATTAATACCTGTTTTTATCGCTGTAATGGCTTAACTTTTTATATTTTTCAGGAAAATACATGTCTCTTTCGAATTTAAGCCAAGTATTGTTGCGGAATGAAGATTTACTACTCTCTAATGCCCCATTATTAATTAACATGCCTGCTGATGAGTTAAGCAGTCAACTTTATCAAAAAAATTCAGCTAGCCAAATAACACACTTCACCAGTAATTTTGAACTGCACCTCGATCATAAAAAATTAACGACGCCAAGCATTAACACTATCTTTGCTGCTTCTTATCAAAAAAGTGTATTGCATGATTTGATAATAATTCATTTTCCTAAAAGCAAAAATGAGCTCAAGTTTATTTTAGCTATGTTGCCAATATGTACCAACAACGAGAGTGTTATTTTAATTGTAGGTGAGAATAAAAGCGGTATTAAATCAATAGATAAGTTAACAAAAGATACTTTCAATTATTGCGATAAAGTAGACTCAGCTCGCCATTGCCTGTTATTTCAAGCTCAGCTCAGTGAAAATCATACCCCTTTTAATATTGATGATTGGTTTCATTATTACCAAGTATCCATAGAAAATATTGAATTGAACGTTGCCGCTTTACCAGGAGTATTTAGCCAAGCTAAGCTTGACATCGGCACTGCAGTTTTATTAGAAAACTTGTCGAACAAGGGATCTCTACCAAAGCCAAAACAGATATCAGGAAAATTATTAGATTTTGGTTGTGGTGCTGGTGTCATAGCCTGCTTTCTAGGATTAAAACATAAAGAAATTGAATTAACTTTAGCCGACGTTAGCGCGCTAGCAATAGAGTCGGCAATAAAAACTTTAGCGATAAATGGGCTATCAGGAAATGTTATTGCCACAAATAGTCTGTCCAATATTTCAGGTAAATATCAGTACGTTTTCTCCAACCCTCCATTCCATCAAGGCATTAAAACTCATTATGCTGCAACAGAAAATTTTTTAACGGGCATTAAAGCCCATATAAATAAAGGGGGTTCGTTAACCATAGTCGCTAATAGCTTCCTAAAATATCAAGACATTATGGAAAAATCGATTGGTAAAACCCAAAGGTTATGTAACAAACAGGGCTTTAGCATTTACCAAAGTAGAAACTAATGCGTTAATACTGCAAACATTAGTTGCAATATTCCCATTTTTCACCAATTATCGAAGTAAGGATAATTTTTGCAGTAAGTAATAAAATGAAACCAATAACAAGAGTGAAATCTATACGTAATTCCTTGCTAATATATGTTGTTGGCTTTGTTTTCATCTTTGTTAGTTTAAGTCTCTTTTTTATTAATGAGCAATTTTTAACAGAATCTAATCAACGGGCCATTGACAATATTCAACACTGGTCTGAACTTATAGCAAAATTAAGTACTGACGATATTATTCAAGATAACAGTGTTGAATTATCAGCAAAACTGCAAAATTTCACTGCCGTTAAAAACATTCATTACATTGATATTTATAAATTTTATCCAAGTAACCCAGTGGGTGAACAGGTTGGTATTTTTACTATTTATCGACATCAAAGAAAGCAAAATGATAATCAAAGTATTAATGCCTTTCGTTTGACAGAACAAGAAAAAAAATCTTTAGTTCAACCTAGAATTAATGCCGGTATCATTGAGTACTTTACTCCAATCATGTATCAGGAAAAATTAATCGGTCACACTTATATCCAAATTAACAACAAGTTAGGCTACTACAATAATTCAGTTGTTTTGTTGATTATTTGTTGCTTTGCATTATTAATAGCGGTTTTCATTGTCGCTTTCCGTTTAGAAAATACGATATCTTCTCCGCTTAAAGAAATTAGTGAAAGTATTTTGCAAATATCAAAAACTAAAAACTATACAAGCCGATTAGAGCCAATGGCTTATCGTGAAGCTGACATTCTTGCTCGTAATATCAATCACTTACTCAATCGCACTGAGCGTCATATCACTAAATTAGGCTTAGCCGAACAGCAAAGCTTGAAATTAAATATTGAGCTCGAAGATAAAGTCATGAGTAGAACGGCAGCCTTAAAAGAGTCCAATCAAGAATTATTATCAACTTTAGAAAAACTACATCAATTTCAAGATCAATTAGTTGAAAGTGAAAAAATGGCCTCATTAGGGGATATGGTTGCTGGCGTCGCTCATGAAGTAAATACCCCTATAGGCTTAGGTGTTACCGCATCAACATTGCTATCCGACCGGCTAGACGAAATTAAAACCGCTTTTGATGATAAAACATTAAAATCCAGTCAACTAAAACGTTTCTTAAATGAAGGGCAAGAAAACGTAGGAATTATTTATCGTAATTTAAACCGAGCCGCTGAATTGATTTCTAGTTTTAAGAAAGTGGCCGTTGACCAATCAAGTGATGAAATCCGCCAATTTAATATTGCAGAATTACTGCATGAAGTATTATTAACCCTTGCACCGCAAATTAAGAATACTCCTTATAGTATTGAATTTGACTGTCCTGATAATTTATTCATTGTTAGTAAACCAGGTCCAATCAACCAAATACTTATTAATTTAATTTTAAACTCTATTATTCATGGTTTTGAAAATAGAGATTACGGCACCATTAATATCCATGTTATGCAGTTAAGTGAACAATTAAACATCACCTATCGTGATGATGGTATTGGCATTGATAATAGTATTAAACACAAAATTTTTGAGCCTTTCACCACAACAAAACGTGGCGAAGGTGGTAGTGGCTTAGGTTTACACCTAGTTTACAACCTAGTCACACAAGCATTAGGGGGAACCATCCATTTAGATAGCACAGAAGGTCACGGAGCAAGTTTTGAAATAAGTTTCCCTATCAATGAACAATCGCTTTAGCGTTAATTTTCAATAAATAATGAAATAATCATGGTTAATTAAAGCACAATTGTTACAATTGATATAATAGTCGTTATTTATCACTCCCTAAAAGTGGTTGTTAACATTTGTAAACAAAATTTTAGGTCGATAATTAATACTTGCCCTATACTATAAAAATATCTAGAACTGGACTATAGAACATGCAAAAACCTCATATACTTATCGTAGAAGACGAAGATGTAACCCGTTTCAACCTACGCAATTTATTTGAAGCCGAAGGATACGAAGTTTTCGAAGCCGTTGACGGTGAAAGCATGGAGCTGCAATTAAAGAATAACACCATTAACTTGGTGATAATGGATATCAACCTACCAGGTAAAAATGGTCTATTACTTGCCAGAGAGTTAACTCCTCACACCGAATTAGGATTGATTTTTCTAACTGGCCGAGATAGCGACATTGACAAAATATTAGGGTTAGAAATTGGAGCAGATGATTATCTAACCAAACCTTTTAATCCAAGAGAGTTAACTATTCGTGCTCGCAATATTTTGAATCGCATTACATTAGGAAAAAATGAAACTGACAATGCCGTCATCCATTTTAACCAGTGGAGTCTTGATGGTAACTCAAGAAAGATGACCGCGCCTGATGGACAAGTAATATCAATACCCCGCGGCGAATATCGCGCATTACGTTTATTAATTAGTAATACCGGTCAAATAGTGACTCGCCAACAACTAATTAAAGAAATGACGGGGAGAGATTTACGTTCAAATGATCGAACTGTTGATGTCACTATTCGCCGTTTACGTAAACATTTTGAGTCGATTGAAAATGCTCCAGAGCTAATCAATACCATTCATGGTGAAGGTTATCGATTTGTTGGAAGCGTAGATTAATTCGTTATATATGATTATAAGGCTAGTAAGTTCTTACTAGCCTTTTTTATTGGCTTTTTCTGCCAACCACAACTTAAATGCAATGATAGCTTGTTGATTCAATTGCACCAATAAAGCCAGTTCGGTTACTTTGTTTTCTCTAGATTCAGTTGTTTTCTCAATTGACACTAACTTCGCATGCACAGCCCGAAAACCAACACTACCTGCCGCACCTTTCATTTTATGACAATGCTCTTGCCATAATTGCTGTGACTCATTGGTAATCGCTTGCGATATATCCTTGAGATATAATTCAGACTGCTGTACATATAACGACAGCATTTTCCCAACAACTTGCTCACCTAAACTATCAAAATACCCATTAAGTAAATCTAAATCTAACTGATTAATATTATTCACTATTACCACCTACAATAATAAAATGTTCTTTATTGTAACAATTGAAAAACGATTGTCATCTGATAAATCAATCTAAAAAATAAATTTAATGGCATTGGCTGTAAACTACGGTAGAATATGCGCCCTATAAATTTTGTTATGTACTGAAGTTTCAGTAAGCCCTTTACATAATGCATCAGTAAATACCGGAGTAGAAATGTCCACATCAATGCCTGATATAGCCAACCACACCACAGCTCAAACCGAGGGAACCCTTGATTGGGTTGGCATGAGTAATATCGAAATGCCCATAATGATAGCTTCTCAAGGTGAATCAGAACGCATGGTTTCTGCTTTTGTTGATGCATTTGTAAATTTAAAGGAGCCACAAGCAAAAGGCATCCATATGTCACGTTTATATTTATTGCTTGATGAGTTATCAACCAGTAATACATTAAACTTTCAAAGTCTGGTAACGCTTCTTGACGGTTTTATCAGCAGCCATCAAGATTTAAGTGACAATGCGAAGGTACAATTTCGTTTTGATTACCATCTAAGAAGAAAGTCCTTAATCAGTGGAAAGCAAGGATGGAAAGCTTATCCAGTAACATTGACGGGTCGCCTTAACAAAGGCAAACTTGATATTGAACTTTCTGTTGATGTTAGGTATTCATCAACTTGCCCATGCTCCGCAGCTCTTGCTCGACAATTAATTCAAAAAGCCTTTAAAGAAAAGTTTATCGATCAGCAAACAGATCTTGAGTCAATTCATGAATGGCTTGGTACCACGGAAGGTATTGTCGCAACTCCTCATAGCCAACGCTCTGTTGCTGAAATAAAAGTAAAGTTAAATCAGGCAAGCAATGAGTTTCCTATTACCAGCATTGTCGACTTAGTTGAAAATGCACTTAAAACGCCTGTTCAAGCAGCAGTAAAACGAGAAGATGAACAAGAGTTTGCTCTTTTAAATGGCCAAAACTTGATGTTTTGTGAAGATGCTGCTCGACGTTTACAACATGCATTTAATTTAACTGAAAGCTTTGATGATTTTTGGCTTAAAATAAACCACTTAGAATCCCTTCATGCTCATGACGCTGTAAGTATTACCACAAAAGGTGTTATTGGCGGTTATCAAGCTTAAAAGTTAAGCCTAGCTGTTATCTCTTAGCCAATTCAGTATGACTGAATTGGCTTTTTAATGCCTTTTTTATACCTCTCCATACCATAGTAAAATTTACAGCATCAATATCACCCTAATAAATATTCAAAATAAACTGCATAAATACGCCCTATCCATCTGGATAAACAAACGACAGTAAAACTGTAATAAAATTCCATTTAGTCCGAACCACATTACAACAATTAATAAAAATGTAATTAAATCAGATAAAAGAAGACTAAAAAGACCGTAAAATAAATAAAAAACATTAAAAAACAATCCAATACAGAATGTAATAAAACTACGAGCAAATACTCTATTTTAATTGACCTTTATGCTATAAGTGTTTAATGTAGAAGGCTCCGCTTGGATGAGAACAGATTAATTATGCATTTTTCACGTGATTTTATTCTTTTTGCTCCCGTCTTTCTGCAAGTGGTTATCTTTATTTAGGAGAAAATACATCATGCTTTACGATCACAGCATACAAAAAGACAACTGCGGGTTTGGCTTAATTACTCATCAACAAGGCGAGGCAAGCCATAAGCTAGTAAAAACAGCTATTCACGCACTTGATCGCATGCAACATCGTGGTGGTATTGCTGCCGATGGTAAAACCGGCGATGGTTGTGGTTTATTGATGCAAAAGCCTGATACTTTTTTTCGTGCAATTGCCGAAGAAAATAGCTGGCAGCTAGGTAGGAAATACGCTGTTGGAATGGTTTTCCTTAACCCTGACCCAATTCAAGCATCAGTAAGTAAACAAATACTTGAAGAAGAACTTGCTCGCGAAACATTAACTCTTGTTGGCTGGCGCATTGTACCTACAGATACTTCGATGTTAGGTGAAACAGCAGTTAATAACATGCCTCAAATAGAACAAATATTTGTTGATGCTCCTCCCGGTTGGAGAAATAGAGATTTAGAACGCCGTCTTTACATGGCACGCCGCCGCGCTGAAAAACGAATAGAAGATGAGCGTTTCTATGTGGCTAGCCTTTCTTGCTTAGTCACCATCTACAAAGGCTTAATGATGCCTGTAGATTTACCTAACTTTTATTTAGATCTTGCTGACATCCGTATGCAAACCGCCATTTGTGTTTTCCATCAACGCTTTTCAACCAATACATCACCACAATGGCATTTGGCTCAACCATTCCGTTACTTAGCTCACAATGGCGAAATTAATACCATTAAAGGTAATCGTCAATGGAGTCGTGCACGAATGCACAGATTCCAATCCCCTTTATTGCCTGATCTGCAAGAGGCTGCTCCATTTGTCAATGAAAGCGGCTCCGATTCATCATCACTAGATAATATGTTGGAATTATTCCTTGCTGGCGGTATGGACTTATACCGCGGCATGCGTTTATTAATGCCACCTGCTTGGCAAAATAGTCCATTAATGGACGACGATTTAAAAGCCTTTTACGAATTCAACTCTATGCATATGGAACCATGGGATGGCCCAGCAGGCGTTGTTGTTACTAATGGTCGTCACGTTGCTTGCAACCTTGATCGGAACGGTTTACGCCCTGCCCGCTATGTTATCACCCGTGATGGCTTTATCACCCTTGCTTCAGAAGTAGGTATATGGGATTACGGTGAAGATGAAGTAGTTGAAAAAGGTCGTGTGGGCCCAGGTGAAATGTTAGCTATTGATACTTATACAGGAAAAATATTTACTTCAAAAGATATAGATGAAGAACTCAAAGTACGTCATCCGTATCGTAAGTGGTTAGATAAAAACATCCGCCGATTAATACCATTTCATAAACTAGATGCTGAACTTATTGGCAAACGTGTTTTTGATGATCAAGCCATGGCGCAATACCATAAGATGTTCAACTACAGCTATGAAGAAATTCAACAAGTAGTAAAAACACTGGCAGAAAATGGTATAGAAGCAACAGGCTCTATGGGTGACGATACCCCTATGGCCGTATTATCGAGTCAACCTCGTACAGTTTTTGATTATTTTCGCCAGCAATTTGCGCAAGTAACTAATCCACCAATCGACCCTTTACGTGAGCGCTACGTAATGTCGTTGGGCACCTGTATTGGCCGTGAACATAATGTGTTTAATGAGACGACAGGCCACGCTGATCGCATTTTATTTGCTACGCCGATACTTATGTATACCGGCTTAAAACAACTACGAGAGCTCGATCCTGAACATTATCGTAGTGACACACTGACACTAAATTACGACTCTGATGAAGGATTGGAAGCAGCAATCATCCGCTTATGTGATGAAGCCGAAAACTTAGTACGTGAGAAAAATACCGTAATTTTAGTACTGTCTGACCGCCAAATTCATCAAGGTATGTTGCCTATCCCAGCGGCAATGGCTGTAGGTGCAGTTCAACAGCGTTTAGTTGAAAAGCAATTGCGTTGTGATTCAAATATTATTGTAGAAACAGCATCAGCACGTGACTCGCATCATTTTGCCGTACTATTAGGTTTAGGAGCTACGGCGGTTTATCCGTATCTTGCTTTTGAAACCATTGAGCAATTGGTTGATCAAAAACAAATTGACTTAACTGCGCGTCAGGCCGTAATGAATTACCGCGATGGTATCAATAAAGGTTTATTAAAAATCTTGTCCAAAATGGGTATTTCAACCATTGCCAGCTATCGCTGTGCTGGCTTATTTGAAGTGATTGGCTTACATCAGAATATTATGAAATTATGTTTTCCTGATTTACCTAGTCGTATTCAAGGGGCTGACTTTGTTGATATTGAACAAGACAATATAAACCTTGCCCGAAAAGCATTCCTCGCTCATCAAAAAGTAAACCATGGCGGTTTATTAAAATACGTGCATGGCGGCGAATATCATGCCTACAATCCTGATGTAGTAAATTACTTGCAAAAAGCCGTTCAGTCTGGTGATTACGCTGATTACCGTCAGTTTGCTGATCAAGTAAACAACCGCCCTGTCGCAACTTTACGTGACTTACTTGCTTTCAAAGAAAACACTAAATCAATTGATATCAGCAAAGTAGAAGCGGAAACAGAAATGTTTAAACGTTTCGACAGTGCCGCGATGTCGATTGGTGCATTAAGCCCTGAAGCACACGAAGCGCTTGCTATAGCTATGAACCGTTTAGGTGGTTATTCGAATTCAGGTGAAGGTGGTGAGGACGAGCGTCGTTTTGGTACAGTAAAAAATTCACGTATCAAACAAATAGCTTCTGGTCGTTTTGGTGTAACTCCTCATTATTTAGTTAATGCTGACGTACTACAAATTAAAGTAGCTCAAGGCGCAAAACCGGGAGAAGGCGGTCAATTGCCAGGAGATAAAGTATCACCATTAATCGCTAAACTGCGTTTCTCAGTGCCTGGTGTCACCTTGATTTCGCCACCACCACATCACGATATTTATTCCATTGAAGATTTAGCCCAGCTTATTTTCGATTTAAAACAAGTTAATCCTAAAGCGGTTATTTCAGTGAAACTCGTTTCTGGTCCTGGTGTTGGCACCATAGCTTCTGGTGTTGCTAAAGCTTACGCTGATTTTATCACCATTTCAGGTTACGACGGCGGTACAGCAGCGAGCCCATTAACCTCGGTTAAGTATGCCGGTTGTCCGTGGGAGCTTGGTTTAGCAGAAGCGCATCAATCATTGGTCACCAATGGTTTGCGTCATAAAGTACGTTTACAAGTTGATGGCGGTTTAAAAACCGGTATTGATATTGTTAAGGCGGCAATATTAGGTGCAGAAAGCTTCGGCTTTGGTACCGCGCCTATGGTCACTCTGGGCTGTAAATTCTTACGTATTTGTCATTTAAATAACTGCGCAACAGGTGTTGCAACCCAAGATGACGTATTGCGTGAACAGTTCTTTAAAGGTTTACCTGATCAAGTAATGAATTACTTCAAATTCATTGCTCATGATGTTCGTGAAATCTTGGCGCGCCTTGGCGTTGAAAGTTTAACGGCAATTATTGGTCGTACTGATTTGTTAGTGCCACTAGCTGGTTTAACCGCAAAACAACAAAAATTAGATTTATCACCAATCATCGCACCGGTTATTGCAAATGAGGACACTGCACTTCATCAAACTGAAGAGAATCATCCGTTTGATAAGGGGTTATTAAATCAAGATATTCTGGATAATTGTAGTCATGCCGTTGCACATAGCAAAGGTGGTGAATATCGATTTTCCATACAAAATACCGACCGCTCGGTTGGAGCATCTTTATCAGGTGAAATTGCCCGTCATCACGGCGATCAAGGCATGGCAGCCATGCCCATAAAAATTCATCTTTGTGGTACGGCCGGACAAAGTTTTGGTGTGTGGAATGCCGGTGGTTTAGAAATGACACTCACAGGTGATGCCAACGACTATGTTGGTAAAGGTATGGCGGGTGGCAAACTCACCATCAAACCACCTAAAGGCGTGGATTATTTAAGCCATGAAACCATGATCATGGGTAATACCTGTTTATACGGTGCAACTGGTGGAAAACTTTACGGCTGTGGCCGTGCCGGTGAACGCTTTGCAGTGCGTAACTCAGGCGCTCAGGCCGTAATTGAAGGTACTGGCGATCATGCTTGTGAGTATATGACTGGTGGCATCGTTACTATTTTAGGTCAAGTGGGCGTTAATTTTGGCGCAGGTATGACTGGCGGTTTTGCTTATGTATTAGATGAAGCAGATGATTTAACTATTCGCTTAAATGGTGAATCCATTGAGTTATTACCTATTAGTGATTTAACAATTCATCAAGAGCATTTACGTGGCATCATTAGTCAACATTTTGATGAAACAGGCAGTGTTCGTGCTCAAGAGATTTTAAATAATTTTGATAAATATTCACCATTATTTAAACTCGTTAAACCAACGACAACTGATGTTAAAACCTTATTAGGTCATCGTAGTCGTTCATCTGCTGAACTTCGCGTTCAAGCGCAATAATTAACAGAATGCGAATGAGGAACAAACAGCATGAGTAAAAATGTTTATCAATTTATCGACGTAAAACGTATCGACCCGCCCAAAAAGGCGATCGAGCAACGTAAAATCAATTTTGTTGAAATTTATCAACCGTTAGGTACAGACCAAAGTGCAGGCCAAGCTGATCGTTGTTTGGATTGTGGCAACCCCTATTGTGAATGGAAATGTCCTGTACACAACTATATTCCACAATGGTTAGAGTTAGTCACAGAAGGGAAGATATTTGAAGCTGCCGATTTGTGCCATCAAACTAACAGCTTGCCAGAAATGTGTGGTCGAGTTTGTCCACAAGACAGACTATGTGAGTCAGCTTGTACTTTAAATGAAGATTTTGGCGCAGTGACGATTGGTAATATAGAAAAATACATTACCGATACTGCTTTTGCCCAAGGTTGGAAACCTGATTTGTCAGCCGTTGTAAAAGTGAACAAGCGTGTTGCTATTATTGGCGCGGGGCCTGCGGGTTTAGCTTGTGCCGATGTATTAACCCGCAACGGAATAGATGCTGTTGTTTATGATCGGCATGCGCAAATTGGAGGTTTACTAACCTTTGGTATTCCATCTTTTAAATTGGAAAAAGAAGTTATTCAGACCCGACGTGAAATTTTCGAAGGCATGGGTATTGAATTCCGTTTAAATACCAATGTCGGTGTTGATGTTAGTTTTGAGTCATTAAGTGAAGAATACGACGCAGTATTTTTAGCTCTTGGTACTTATACCGATATGACTGGCGGCTTTGAACATGAAAATTCTGAAGGTGTGTACAGTGCCCTTGATTTCTTAATCGGTAATACTCAAAATTTAATGGGAATAACCGAAAAAGACTCTAATGAAATAAAGCCATATGTAAACTTCGAGAACAAAAAGGTTATTGTGTTAGGTGGCGGCGATACCGCTATGGATTGTGTGCGTACATCAATTCGTCAAGGAGCAGCCCAAGTAACGTGTGCTTATCGTCGTGACGAAGCTAATATGCCTGGTTCTCCTCGTGAAGTACAAAATGCGAAAGAAGAAGGCGTAGATTTTCAGTTCAATCTGCAACCTCTTGATATCGCCGTTGATTCAAGTGGCAAAACTTGTGGGGTTAACTTTGTTAAAACCCAGCTCGGTGCACCTGATGCAAATGGCAGAAGAAGTCCAGAACCGATTGCAGGTAGTGAATTTGTGATGGAAGCTGATGCTGTTGTTATCGCTTTTGGTTTTCTGCCAAGTCCACCACAATGGATGAAAGATGCCGGTGTCGAGCTTGACTCACGTGATCGTGTTATTGCTGTTGATAATAGCGAATTTGCCCTACAAACCAGCAAACAAAATATTTTTGCCGGTGGTGATATGGTACTTGGTTCAGATCTTGTTGTTACCGCTGTTGATCAAGGAAGAAAAGCCGCGATAGGCATTTTAGATTATGTTTTAAGTTAGGTGAAAGTCATTAAAAATTTTGTAGGGATATGTACCTAAGTCTATATATCTCTACAAAAAACAAATTAGATTAAAATTTGTACAAAAAATAACTAGCACTTTGCTCAGCAATCATTACAATACGCCCTTTTTATTTATCAAATAAGTTTGGCCTAAATCGTATATGAAGCTTTTTAAATCCAGTTGTCTTATTAAGCCAATAATCAATTTAGTTTTGCTCAGTAGCATTGCTAGCTTTTCTGTACCCGCAATTGCAAATGAAGATAGCGCGCAAAACAAAGTGGCTCCCCCAATCAAGGTTGTTACTGAATACCTTGTGCCTTATCAGGTAAAAAACGCTGATGGTTCACTCGGTGGCTTTTCCACCGAAGTAGTTCGAGCACTATTTAGCCAACTCAATGAAAAAGCTAATATTCATGTTATGCCTTGGGCAAGAGCATATGAAGTTGCCAAGCAAGAAAAAAACACCTTAATATTTTCAATTGCACATACTCCGATACGAAGTGAATTATTTCATTGGGTTGGAAGCCTAACCAAAGAACGATTATATTTTTGGGGATTAAAAACTAAGTTTCCACAACCTATTGATGATGTAGACCAACTTAAAGACTATAAAATTGCCGCGTCGCGTTATTCAAATGTTGCACAGTATTTAATTGACCATAGCTTTTATAATATTTACCAACTGATTAAAGAAGAGCAAAACATGCTGATGCTCTATCGAAGTAGAGTTGATTTAATCATTGCTACTGAGCTTAATTTAAAGAATAGGGCAGAGAAGTTAGGCTTAAACTTCAATGAGATGCAACAAATGGCTGAAGTGCCTGAACTAAACAATGACTTATGTATTGCTTTTAGTTTAAATACCCCGCCAAGTGTTGTTACTCGTTTTAAACAAGCTTTTAATGAGATTAAACAACAAGGGGTTATTGAAGAAATTAAGCAGAAATGGCATATCGAGTAGTTATAACAATCACTTAAAATTAATAGCATTACTATAATATGAAATTAAGTAATGCTATTAATAAATGTGGAGTTAAGTCATATCACTAAAAGGGTTATCATTAGCTAATGCAATTTTTTGAGTAAAGCCTGTCATCGAAATTGTTTCAGCGTTAATTTCAATATCATCATCACCTAAAACACCCACACCAAATCGGTAAATTAATTCAAACTGACCATGATCAGCCTTCTCGTGATAAACTTTTTGTTTCTCTTCAACACTTGATAATTTTTCTTGGTAGCTTGCCATTGCTTCACTACCATGACGTTTTTCCATCATTGCCATGGTGATATCAGGTGAAAGTATGGTTGCTGTAGCATTATTGCCACCAAAACCTTTTGAGTTGATAAAAGCAACATCCATAGCCTCACACTGCCAGTGATCAAGCGCGATATTTAAACGTTCACTATACACATCTTCAGCAACAGTATTAATGGTAGTAATACCCGGCATAATGTTATGAGCAAACACGCCTAGTGCCATGGTAATTTGATCACCACTAGCTGGAGCAATAGTATGACCAACATATGCTTTCGGTGCTGCTACCGGCCAATTATTTATGTTAAACGTTTCAGCTAAACGGTGATAAATCAAAGACTCAGTCACGCGATTTTGTGGTGTACTTGAACCATGAGCTAAAATAAAGCTTCGTTTCTGAACCGCTTCATCACCTAAAATAGTTTTTGCTAAGGCGACAGATTTTGCCATGGTTATATAATTACCAGGACCTGGTGCAGTGATTGATTTTTTAATACCATCAGCATTAATAAAAACATCTGCAACCGAACCTAATGGTTTAGCACCTAACTCAACCGTTAAATCATCCGCCATAAGTACTAAGAAATGTGCCGCTTCACCAATGGTAAAACCACAGTTTTCGCCAAATGGACGGCTAGTATTACGATGATTTGCTTGTCCTTCAGTAATACCATCAAGCTTTTTCAGTCCTTCTTCATTGGCAAGCGCGCTCATGTTACCAAAACCCTCAATAATTTCCGGCGTAATTGGACTTTCACTACTACCAACAATAGCAACACGTACACGACCTGACTTTATATCTTGAATAGCATTACGCAAGTTATAAAGAAAACTTGCACAAGCGCCCGTTGCAGTAGATGTTGTACCAACACTGCCAGTAACATAGCCGTTAATAAAATCAGCCGACATGGTATTTAAACCCAAGGCTAAATTTTTTGTACTAACACGGTCACCATGCAAACGATTTTGTAACATTCCACCTAAGCCTTCAGACTGCATTTGACCAAAAGCAGAAGAAGAATAAGTACCAACATGATCAGGGCTAACTTTGTCTAAAATCTCGTCCCAACTAAACCCAGTTGAATGAATAGCATCGGCAGCACCAAAAATAGTCGTTTGCAAACCTCGTGGCTGATAACGACTATTGTATAGTTTTGACGGTTCAAAACCTGTTGGCAATTGTCCTGCTGCTTTAATAGGATTATCACGGAAACTACTATGCTTAACTTCTATATTATCGGTGATTTCCACTTTAACGCGCTTATCTTCAAGCGGAGTTACTTGCCAAGAACGTGGTAGTGGTTGAGGTAACTCTTTTTCTTTCAGTTCAAACGTTATGTTTTCACCACTAGGCACAGCTGTGATTTTTGTATGGCAATGCGTAGCATCAGGATCAAAGTGATCCTTTTCTATTTTTCTGATCAAAGTGCCATTTAATATCTGCTCACCAAACTGACTTTCAACCGCTGATTTTTCCACCACATTACCAGCAACATCCACAAGCTCTGAGTCTTTATAAGACAAGATATTCATTAATGTGGCTAAACCAACAAACGTTTCTTGGCGTGCTTCGTCATTAAGCTTATCAATAACAATACGGCGAAAGCCTTGGTGAAATGAAGTACGGCCAGCAGCGTTAACGCCACCCATGCCAACAATAATAGGTAAAGCAGTCATGAAAATTCTCTTTAATCAACAGCAATTATTTATATTAAACAGTGTAAGAACTATCCCAACTAATTAATTGTCGTATTCAGCCAAAAAATACGGCAAAATGGCCAAACATAACCAAGAAGGTCATTATGATAGATAAGATAACTAATCGGCGGCGTAAAAAAGTCCGTATTGCCTTAATGTTGTATGATCATATGTTAGCCACAAGTGTAAGTTTGCCAGTTGAAATGCTGCGTGCTGGCGAAGCCGTTGCTTTGCAAGAAAACAAACGCGCTCCTCGATTAGCCATTCAAATGGTAGCGGAATCAAATGTTTCCGTTTCAACCCGTGCTTTATTACAACTTTTACCTGATTGTGGGGTTGATAAAGCTCAACAACCTGACTTTGCATTTATTCCTAGTTTATGGCGCAACCCTCGCCCCTCATTAAACAAACAGCCTAAAATGATCAACTGGCTTAAAGAAGTTTGGCAACAAGGCGCGACCTTAATCGGTGGTGGTACCGGCGTGTGTTTTATGGCCGAATCGGGCATTTTAGACCATCACCCTGCTACCACCCATTGGCATTATGTTGAACAGTTTAAGAGGGATTATCCACAAGTCGCACTCAAACCTGATTTTTTTATTACCCAGTCTGAACGAATTTATTGTGCTGCCAGTTTAAATGCCTTGGCAGATATCGTAGTCCATATCATTTATCAAATATACGGGAGAAATGCCGCGCAACATGTTGAACGTAATTTTTCTCACGAAATAAGAAAGCCTTATGAAGAGCAACGTTATTTAGAAGGTGCCGTTGATCGACATCCGGATGAATTAATTACGCAAATACAGTTTTGGATGCGAACTAACCTAGACTCTTCATTATCATTAAAAGAACTAGCGCAACAATTTGGCATTAGTCAACGTTCATTTACCCGACGATTTAAAGCAGCAAATGGTGTGAATGCTACTAAATACTGGCAACAGCTCAAAGTTGAAGCCGCAAAAGAGTTATTAGCATCAAGTAACTTATCGATTCAAGAAATTGCTTTTCAGGTTGGTTTTCAAGATCAAGGGCATCTTAGTCGACTGTTCAAACAAAGATTAAATTTAACCCCTAAAGATTATCGCGCCATGGTGCGAAAGAAGTTATTTACTCAAGAGTGATTTAATCACCTCAGTTAAGTAACCCGTGCTACTTAGCAAAACTCATTCTGTAAGAAACCAATCAACTTAACAACCGACGGATTAGCAATACTGTAAAAAATCGTTTGTGACTCACGGCGTGTTTTCACTAAACC
>Ga0209396_1000855_pt1 | contig 35152 bp, 26 predicted proteins | sample GOMGulsemesocosm_6_FD_184638 | JGI IMG/M metagenome (GOLD analysis project Ga0209396, IMG submission 184638) | Methane-oxidizing microbial communities from mesocosms in the Gulf of Mexico - GOM8C Gulf of Mexico (SPAdes) (version 2) | ecosystem: Environmental > Aquatic > Marine > Cold seeps...
AGTAGTAAGTGTTGTCCCACGACGGTGGGATAGAACTTGTTACTGGGTCATTTTTTTATCTGTAATTTAGTAATTTATTTCTAAGTGGTATCACTTTATGCGCATTCATAATGTCCATCGATTAGCAACACAGCGTTTAGCTGACAGTACCAAACCTTTCAAAGCTCGTGGCGGTCGATTAATTCGTTGTGATTACTGCATGTTAGGCAAGCAATTTTGTATTTGTGAACATCAACCGTTAGTAAAATCGACAGCTGGCTTTATGCTGGTGATGTTTGATTATGAAATGATAAAACCGAGTAATACAGGCCGTTTGATTGCAGATGTCATCGAAGACACATTTGCTTACCAATGGTCACGCACAGAGCCCAATCAGCAGATGATCGATATCATTAACCAAAGTTGTTGGCAGCCATTCATTATCTTCCCAGAAGAGTATGTGGTTGAGCGTGAGCGGGTACAAACAGGGCCATTAATAATTGAACCGGGTAAACGGCCGTTATACATCCTACTTGATGGCAGCTGGCGTGAAGCGAAGAAGATGTTCAAAAAGAGCCCGTGGTTACAAGATATTCCGGTGATCTCATTTGATCCTGACGTAGTTTCGCAGTATCAGATCCGTAAGGCGGCAAAAGACAATCAGTTAGCTACGGCTGAAGTTGCTTCGCTAGTGTTGGGGCACCATGGTGAGGCACTGAATGCTGATATTCTTTCTTGCTGGTTTGACGTTTTTCGCGAGCGTTATTTAGCGGGAACCAAGCAAATTGATGTTGGTGTTGATGCTGCACTTAAACGCTTGCAGACTCTAACGGTTTAATCTCTCCATATAGCTCTGTTTAAGCGTCCGTACAGCTTGTGTGAGGCGCTTATTCATATCGAAAAATCATCTTGTTTACCTTGTCTGTTATCCCTATACCAATCACGATAAATAATTGATCACTTATTTAACACAATTGGAATTACAGTCCCTAGACTTAACAATAGAGACCTTACTTTCTACTGACCCGAGTCTGCTATTGTCATTCCAAGCGCGTTGATTCTGAGGGGGACATATTGGTTTACCTAATATTGACTGACTTGGTCGTTATCGTACATGCGCTGTTTATTGTCTTTGTAATCTTGGGGGGACTGTCACTCATTGCGCGCCGTTATTTGATTGTTGTCCATCTTCCTGCTGCCATTTGGGCATCATTAATGAGTTTTATGGGTTGGACCTGTCCTTTGACACCGTTGGAAAACTACCTGAGAAATGCTGCTGGTGCCGACGGGTATACAGGCGGATTTGTCGAACATTATCTCATGCCCGTTATTTACCCGGTCGGCATAACCGCTAATATTCACATTATATTGGGCATTTTGGTTGTACTTTTGAATATCAGTATTTATGCTTTTGTTTATCATAAATATAGAGTTAAACGAAATAGGCAGTCGTCATGAAAAGTGTTTTGATCACCATAATCGTGCTTTATATCGGCATTTGTATTGTGTTATTTGTATTACAACGCAACTTCTTGTATTTTCCGCAACCTGCAGCGCCAGTAAATGATGTAGCGGCAATCAGCTTTGATTCCGATGGTGAACAGTTACGTGGTTGGGTGGTTAACGAAGGGCGCGCTAAGGCGTTAATGTATTATGGCGGTAATGCCGAAAATATCGAAAACAGCATCGCCTTTTTTAAGGATGTCTTACCGGAGTATAGCGTCTATTTAATTCCTTACCGAGGTTATGGCAACAGTACGGGATCGCCCACTGAGGAGCATCTCTATCATGATGCCTTGTCTATTTTTGACCGGGTAACAGTTAAACACGAACAGATAGCCCTGATGGGTAGAAGTCTCGGTACCGGTGTTGCAACCTATGTTGCCGCGAATCGACAAGTGGCCAAGCTGGTATTGATCACTCCCTTTGATAGCATCGTGAATATCGCTAAGTCGGTCTACTGGATGTTTCCGGTAAACCTGTTGCTTAAAGATAAATACTTGTCAATAAATCGCGTAGACAAAATTACCGCGCCAACCTATATCTTCATTGCAGAGCGTGACCAGGTTATACCCCGAGCGAGAGCTGAGTCGTTAATTTCGCAGTTTTCAGAGCAATTGGTGGCGACTATTTTGATCTCTGGAGCCAGTCATAACGATATTTCGCAGTACCGACAATATATAACAGAGTTGAAGCGGGCGCTGGACTGATATCTCAATAGCATATATTCTTTTTCATACTGATTACATTAAATAATTTTAACATGGATAGATTATGCAGAGCAGAAAAGAACTACCATTACCGATTCGCTGGGGGATCATCGGCTGTGGTGCTGTCACTGAGTTAAAAAGCGGCCCTGCATATCAAAAAACAGATGGTTTTAAACTTGCGGCTGTAATGCGACGCAATCTTGCTCTTGCACAAGATTATGCGCTAAGACATAACATTGAAGTATACTCCTCGAATCCGGCCGATATTATCAATAACGATAATATTGATGCCGTGTATATCGCGACTCCTCCTGATAGTCATAAATTTTACGCCTTACAAGTAGCGCAAGCGGGTAAGCCTTGTTGTATCGAAAAACCACTTGCCCCAAGTTATGCGGACAGTTTAGCGATTTACAATGCGTTTAACGATAAAGATATTCCCTTATTTGTGGCTTACTATCGCCGTTCATTACCGCGTTTTAAGAAAGTGAAAGCGTTACTTGAATCCGGTGCGATTGGTGATGTAAGAACGATTAATGCATTTCTGAATAAACCAGCCAATGCATTAGATTTATCGGGTGAGTCTAATTGGCGAACAGATAAAGAAGTCGCTGTTGGTGGTTACTTTGATGATCTAGCCAGTCATGGACTCGATTTGTTTGCTTATTTGCTGGGTGATTTTGATATCGTGAAAGGCCTTGGCACCAATCAACAAGGTCTCTATTCATCTTTAGATTCAATATCAGCATGCTGGCAGCACAAAAATGGCGTAACAGGTGTCGGAAGTTGGAATTTTGGTGGTTGTACAAGACAAGATCGGGTGGTGATCACTGGCTGTGAAGGCGAAATCAGATTTTCCGTGTTTGATGAAATGCCTGTGACGTTACAAACCTTAACGGAACGCCAAGAGTTTGTTATCGACAATCCTGAAAATATTCAGCTGTATCATGTACAAAATATGCGTGAACACCTAGTTAATCACATTGCTCACCCATCAAGTGGAGCAACGGCGTTACACACCAGCTGGGTGATGGATCAAATAGTAGGCCAGAAATAGTCGGTCTTGGCGATGATATCCCTATATCACGGGTAAAGTTTCATCAATAATGTAAGTGCTATACTTTACGCTTACTGTGTTATTCGCTCGTGATGATAGGAGTTAGCTATGCAAACCGGACAAAACATTCTAGAAACATGGTTTCGACGTGTCTGGACGGAGCAAGATCAAACTGCAATATCCGAAATGTTTTCAACTGATGGCTCTGTTTCAGGCTTGGGAAACCAGCTGTTGATTGGTCCTGAGCAATTCAAACAATTTCATACCGCAATGTGTAACCTTATATTTGATATTCATATTTCGATTGATAAGTATGTTGAAACAGGTGTTTGGTTCTCAGCGCTATGTTCATTACAGGCGACAACAAGTAAAGGTGAACATGTCGTTATTACAGGGAGTGTATTTGCAAGAATTGAAGATGGAAAGATATGCGAAGCTTATAACCATTGGGATTACATGGCGTTGTGGGCACAACTCGGCTTGCTTCCTTGTAATTGCTTTGAGCAATGTTTATGCGGTCATAAATTGTGTGAACCATACGAGGATGAGGCTAATTAATCACTTTCTTTTAATATCGATTTATTTATCAAAATATATCATTTACCGCTATTTTTTAAAAAACGATATACTTGTTAAAATTCAATAATGTGATACTTGTAACCAGATTAAGTAAACTATGTGTGTTTAGTTTTTAAGGGGGCAGGATGACATTTTTCAGTGGTTTAACTCAAAGTGAACAAGAATCTTTTAAAGCTTATAAATTTGGTACCAATTATAACTGCAACTTTTCTTACGATCTTAACCGGAAATTAAGAAGTAATGAAAACCCCCCGAAACGATTTCAGATGCACTTATTAAATCTAGATAACACAACATTAAAAGAAGCGCTAAAATCTGAGGTGACTTTACATCGGGCAAGTTATGGTGATGCGATAGAGCCTTTGTTAAAAGGTAAGGAGTATAAAGGCTTTCTGGCCGCGATGGACAAAAATAATTGCCTAGGCCGATATTTTAATCAACACAGCACCGATTATAACTCCGATGCGTATTACATTATTATCCACTGTCCAAAAGGCAGTCAAGTGGCCAAATATGAAGTCTCAAATCAACAGGTCGCGACAGAATACCTGATTCCTCGAAATTCTCGTTTTACCTTAGTAGGTAGAGAAGAGATTGTGAATAGCACCGAAATCCGAACATTAGCCGGTACGATCAATGCGAGAAAATTAAAAAGAATCATCAAGATTGAATTAGTATTACAAAAGCGTAATTGGTTTACAAAAATATTAAATGCAATAGCTAAATAGCTGAATATAAAAGAATTTACTTTTCTATGTTTGTTGTGGAAATGTTATCACTATGAGCGAGTGAATATTGTTTTTTCTAAGCTTTATCACATAACTACCTCTTTATTTCCATTTTTATGTCGTTTCGCTCATATTTATTGAAAACGACATATTTACCCTATTTTATATATGTAATAGTCTGGTCAAATAAGACAGTGTGTTCAGATTTTAAATATAGTTAATATGGATAAATAAGGTATTGCAATGGAATCGCCCCGCAAAGAAGTCATGTTCGAGTACGTGCCGAGCACCCAAGAAGTAGAAATCCTATTACAGCAAACACCAGATGCTAAAATTAATATTGCTAATACTAAGCAAGCTTGTGATATTAGCCAGATCAAACACTTAATGCATTATGGTCATTGTATTAATGGCATTAATATCGAGATTTATCTATGTGATGAATCTGAGATTGAGCCGTTATGGTCATTTCTTGAGTTGGATTTTTTAAGAATTAGTTTTGCCAGTGATGAAGTGCTTGAAGACGATTTTAAAGGATTTTTGACCTGGTTAGAAAACGCAGACAAACTCGAAGCCTTATCCGTAGAAACGCAACCGCTACACCAGGAAGATGGATTACAGCTACTGTCGATTTATTTTGCATCATCAAAACAATTTCCGGTTTCTTTGTTTCTAGAAACCAATGCGAGCACAGTGACAATTCCATCACTCCCAGCTTTGCAGGTATTTAACCATGGAAATGTTGCGCTGAGTATCAGTCGATTTTAAGTAGTTATTATAAATCAGCGTGTTAGTAATCATCACCAGTAATAAATAGGGCTGATTTATTAATATGTGGACTTATTATTCGCCAACACCCGCTGCATCATAGAATCGAGTTGTTGCAGCTCATCTGCCGATAGTACACTTAATCCATTTTTTTCTTTTTGGTGTAATTCAGGCATTACAGTCTCAATCAATTGCTTACCCTTGCTTGTTAGCTGTACCAGTTTACTGCGTTTATCTTCAGGGTTATCAACTCTTTCAATCAACGCTGCATGGCTTAAACGATTCAGCACCTTAGTCAGTCCACCTGAGCTAAATATCATCGATTGGTATAGCACTGTTGGGGATAAACAGTAGGGAATCGGAGTGCGTCTTAACGTACTTAATACGCTGAACTCGGCACGTTGTAAATCATAGTTAGCGACCAGTGCTTCCATCTGATTGTGAAATAGATTACTGACCTGCAGCAAGCGTAATAATGCAGGTGAGACACCGTCAGCACATTCAGGCCAGTTATCGTCCATTGCTTGTAGTATTTCGTTAATGTTATTCGCCATTATCTATCCCCTGTATATGCATACCTCATTTAACAATACCAATAATATATCTTGCCAGAAAGATAAAGTCCAGTTACTATCTTTCCAGAAAGATAGTTGGAGGCGTAACATGACAGCAAATAATACATCCTCAATCATAGAGAATGAGATGAATATAGATAACACAGATACAGCAGGGAAAATGAGTAAGACGTTAATTCTGACGCTGGCTGCTGTATTTGCATTAACCCCGTTTACGATTGATAGTTACTTACCTGCGATGCCGACGATGGCAAAAGCAATGGGTGTTGATATCTCCTTGATGTCAGTGACCGTGAGTTTATATATTTTTGGTCTTGCGATAGGACAGCTCATCGGCGGGCCTTTGTCCGATAAAAAAGGCCGTGCATATGCCATGATTGCTGGTTTAGTGGTATTTGCAATTGCCAGTATATTGTTGACGACAGCAACAGAAATTGAAGTGTTATGGTTATGGCGGGTGGTACAAGCTATCGGTGGCGGCATGGCTGTTGTTGGGGTTCCTGCAACTATTCGTGATACCACAAGTGGTAAAGAAGCGGCTAAGTTGTTCTCACTGATTGCGCTTATTATGATGATTGCGCCCTCTATTGCGCCGACTGTCGGTACGATTATTATGTCGCTAGCTGATTGGCGTTGGATTTTTTATACATTGGCAGTAATGGCCGCGTTGGTGGCGATCCTAGTGATGCGTTATATGCCTAAACCAAATAACAAGACGATAGCTGAAGATAATCTGGGCGAGACCAAGCAAAAGCTTGGTTTATTATCGGTATTCAGTGAGAAAAGGGCTTTAGGTTTCATGGTTGCACAAGCATTTGCTTACTCGGTCATGATGATCTTTTTAACCAATGCGTCGATGATGTATATGGAAGTATTTGGGCAAACAGCGCAGCAGTTTTCAATGTTATTTTTTGCAAATATTTGCGGTTTGGTTGTGGTTAATCGCACCAATACATTTTTATTGGCGAGATTTGAACCAGAGACATTGTTACAAGGCTTCTTAAGCTTGCAAGTACTTGGTGGCATAATATTAGTGACTGCATCTGTGATGGTTCCTGACGCTTTATATGTGACTGTCGCAGGGTTTGTTATTGCGATTTCAGCTAATGGCGCGGTTATCTCAAATGCCAGTGCCTGTTTTATGAAACGATTTGGTCAAAATGCCGGTTCTGCTTCTGCGGTATTAGGGGCTACGCAATATACAGTCGGTGGAACGGTGAGTGCGTTATCAGCATTTATCAGCATGGGGTCAGTTCAACCTGTCGTTATCATGGTACTAATTTCCTCCGTGATAGCACTGACGGGAGCAACCATTGCTGCTCGCTATGCACGTCAAAATAGTTCAGGCTAAAATGTTAACGTGGTTTATAGGCTGATGAAGGATTATCAGCCTATTCATAATACGAACTGCAGGCGTTACTTATTCAGTAAGTGCGCGCATAATTTAACAAAATCAGATGAGGTAACAATACCAATTACCTTATTTTCATCATCAATAACGGGTAGGCAACCGAGTTTATTATCAATGAAATATTCAACAACAATTTTCAGTGGCTCATCTTCTGTTAGTTTTTGGAAATCTGTCTCCATTAAATCTTCGATTAACTGACCGCGTTCTTTTCTCGCGAGTGCATCAGTACCGTATTTGTTGATCATTGAAATGACTGCGCTGATCATTTTTTTATGCGTAAGAACACCAACCAAGGTTCCATCATTTTCGGAGATAACAGGTAAGTGACGTACTCCACGCGTTTGCATTAATTCATGTGCGTCTTTTAAAGTGGCTTTATGACTTATACAAATAACATTGCCTGCCATTATATCTCTTACTTTCATACACTAACTCCGTGTTGTATAATATTTACCTTCCAGTATACCCCAATATAAATAGAATACGATGGTGTGTTTCAACTAAATAATACTGCTGGATATTTAATTGTTTATTTAATTTTGTATCATTATGTAACCACTTGTCATTTTAGTATTATTGTTGATATTTGTGTGATAATTTAGTCACTTATATATTACGGATGGAGTTTGGCTATGAAGGGATCGGTCCTTGAATTTAATATCGGAAGTAAAGAAGGGATTATTTCTGATGAGGATGGATGTCATTATACATTTAGTATGAACCAGTGGATGCATAAGACTACTCCTCGGGTTGGTAGTAAAGTTAATTTCACTATAAACTCAGGAGAGCTTGCGTCCGTCACCATGGCTACTGTGGGTAAATCAAAGAAAACAGGTGCGGTATTGTTGTCTTTTTTCTTTGGTGCAGTCGGCGCTCATAAGTTCTATTTAGGTTATAACAAGCAGGGCCTATGTATGCTGGTTTTGTTTGTATTAGGTTATTTTTTGCTCGGTTTACCCTCTATGGTTATTGCCGTTATTGCCTTGGTGGAGTTTATTATTTATTTATGTAAATCCGAGATCGAATTTGAGCAAGATTATGTGTTAGAAAACCGTCCTTGGTTCTAGTATTCACTTGTTTAAGCCATTACTTTCTCAATTGTTTTACCAGAAAAAGTCCCTAAAACAACATTCTTACGTTTGTCTGAGCGCTGCTTGCGCATGTGAGATGCAATAAAGTCAGCGACTTCATGTGTCTCGAGTGGCTCTTTTTGCACAACGATTATTGGTAATGGGGCTGTGACTGTTTTTAATCCTGTTACCTTAACGATATTTGCCGCTGGTTGAACCTTAACTGGCCTGCGCACACGTAACTCATGCTCTGCTGTCGTGGTGATTTGTTGATGTAGCTGCGTTAATGCTAGCTGATTATCAGGCGTGGCACTCTCTTGCTCTGTACTAATCTCGCCTAATAGTTTTATCTTGTCAGGTTGGTGTAATGAATCTTTTCGCTGCCAACTGAAACGTACCGATTTAACATATTCATTTTCTAAGCAGTGGATCTTGCGGTACAAGTGAATAGTCATTACGCCGGGGCAATTATCATGGACCGCACTGAAACGTGCCTGACGTGACTCATTTTCGCTGATCACTGCATGTTCAATTGCTGCTTTGACGCTATTAATTTCTGCAATTGCTGTGACGATCTTGGCGCTGTTCTCGTGCTCTGGGTGTAAGTGAATGATCCCAACATAACGTCGGGCTGATTTTTGTGAGAAGGGGTGTTTAATATGAATGTCTTTAAAGGCTTCTGCAGATAATTTCATCGCTAGCATGTCGGTTGCTAACTCGGGAATAATTTGGTTTATGACTGCCTGTTCCTGGCCTTTTAGCACTGCGGGGATCCGACTGACTAATGCTTGCACTGGTTGTGTGATCGCTAATAACTTTTCTAATTTTTGCAATTTTGTCGTGAGTTGATCAAATAAACTTTTAATATCAGTCATTTTTAATCCTAGTATCAATGAAAACTTGTTATTGATATCTAGCATAGTAACGAGTAGACCATCATGCAATAGGGACTAGGACTGGGTGATCGTTATGTGATCATCGCTGATCATTCGTTGATCGATATTGTGGTTTTGGTTAAAGCAAGCTCATATATAATTTGCTAAATAGACTCGCAAAGGTATAAAGTCCCCATTACTATATATAACAATTTCATTTTAAGAAGTAATCATTTATGTCTTTTCCTCCTTGCCCGAAGTGCAAATCAGAATTTGTTTACCAAGATCAAAATCATCTTATTTGCCCTGAATGTGCACATGAATGGAATCCATCGGAAGTGCTTGTTGAAGATTCATTCATCGTAAAAGATGCCAACGGAACGCTGTTGGAAGAAGGTGATAAGCTTACGTTAGCTAAAGACCTTAAAGTTAAAGGTAGTTCTCTGATTATGAAGGTTGGTACCAAAGCTATTATTAAACGCATAGTCGAAGGCAAAGATCATCAGCTAGACTGTAAAGTCGACGGTGTAGGTGAAATGCTGATAACAGCTAAGTTTGTAAAGAAAGCCTGAGTAATATCGATTAGCAATTCTCGTTTTACCTAGGTTTTATTTGGTTTCGCATTTAATGGAGTTTACGAAATGGATATTCAATTAATTCACAAAGCTTCATGTCATTGTGGCTCGGTACAGTTTGAATTATCACTGCCAAACGGGTTAGTTGATCCTCGTCGTTGTGATTGTTCTATGTGTCGTAGGCGTGGTGCCATTGTTGCTTCAATACCACTTGATGGTATAAAAATTATTGAAGGCGCTGAATTGTTGAGTTTGTATCAATTTAACACTAAAACAGCGAAGCACTATTTTTGTTCAAAATGTGGTATTTACACCCACCATCAAAGGCGTTCAAATCCACAACAATATGGTTTTAATGTCGCTTGCCTAGAAGGCGTTAATCCCTTAGCGCTAGGAAATATTCCAACATATGACGGTGTTAACCACCCTGCAGATCGTACGTAAAGTTATAAGGCGTTTAAACGGCATTTTACTTAGTGGGAGTGATAAAGATGAAATCCAATTTTATGCTTATGGCTGCATACAATCAGAGCATGAATCAAAGATTGTATGAATCAGCATCAGTGTTGAGTTTGTCTGAATTAGAAAAAGATCGGGGAGCATTTTTTCGATCGATAATGGGGACGTTAAATCATATTCTTGTTGGCGATACAATTTGGCTTAAACGCTTTGCAGATCATAAGGCTGGGTTTAATTCTCTTGAATATGTTCGTAATTTGCCTAGCCCCTACACGCTAGATGAAATCCTGTATTCGACATTTGAACCATTGAAAGAAGCTCGAACCGAAATGGACAAAGCATTTCTGAACTTTACATCCGAGGTAACTGAAAGAGATTTATCAGGTGTATTAGAGTACAAAAACACTAAAGGTCTCCATTTTTGTAAGAACTTTGGTCAAGTATTACAACATGTATTTAATCATCAAACTCATCACAGGGGGCAGGTTACTACGCTTCTTTCCCAAGCCGGTGTTGATGTTGGGGTAACTGATTTATTGCTTTCGATCCCAGATGAAAAGGAATAGCACCTTTGTGCATTAAATAATCCCGGTTCAACTAAACGAGTGTAAAAAGAAGCAGATGCGTTACTTAACACTTGGCGCTAGTGTCGAATAAAACTCGGTCAATGCAGGGGGTGAATGACATTACAGCAGATGTAGAACGATTTAACTAACTTAACAGGGCATAAATACGCTAAAATAGCCGGCTATTATCTTATCTTGAGCTCTATATATTAATGACCACTGTTACAGCACCAACTAACTTTACAGAACTTGGCCTTATTTCTCCTTTGTTAGCTCGATTAACTGAGCTGGAATATCAGCAGCCAACGCCAATTCAAGCGCAAGCTATCCCAAGTGTTTTAGCAGGACGTGACTTAATTGCAGGGGCAAATACAGGTTCAGGTAAAACAGCCACCTTTGCACTGCCACTATTGCAGCAACTACATACTGACAAGCAATTGAGTAGCATCAGCGTTAAAGGTAACTATGTTACTGGACTGATTTTGGTACCAACTCGTGAACTAGCTAAGCAAGTTGCAGACAGCATTAAATCTTATGCTGTGCATTTTAACGGTGCGATTAAAACGGTTGCAGTTTTTGGTGGTGTATCGGCGAATACGCAAATGCTTGCACTACGAGGTGGCACTGATATTTTGGTTGCTACGCCAGGTCGATTACTCGATTTGATTTCAAGCAATGCCATTAAGCTAGATATGGTTAAAACCTTAGTACTTGATGAAGCTGACCGCATGTTAAGCCTCGGCTTTACTGAAGAGTTATCTGCGTTGTTGGCATTAATGCCAAAGAAAAAACAAACGTTATTATTTTCAGCGACCTTCCCTGAGCAAGTACAAGCTTTAACTCAAGCATTGCTTAACGATCCAGTTGAAATTCAATTGCAAAGTGCTGACGCTAGCACCTTGGTTCAGCGTGTATTTACCGTTAATCAAGGCGAGAAAACAGCTGTATTAGCGCATTTGATCAAGCAAAATGAATGGCGACAAGTACTTATTTTCGTCAACGCTAAACACAGTTGTAATCACTTATCGGACAAACTTGCTAAGCGTGGTATTACTTCACAAGTGTTTCATGGCGATAAAGCCCAGGGTGCACGTATTCGTACGCTTGACGGATTTAAATCTGGCGAGATCCAAGTGCTGATTGCAACTGATATCGCAGCCCGTGGTTTAGATATCGAAAAACTGCCTGTGGTGATCAACTTTGACTTACCAAGAAGTCCATCGGACTATATGCACCGTATTGGACGAAGTGGCCGTGCAGGTGAAGTGGGCTTAGCGTTATCGCTTATCGATCATGCAGATTATCATCATTTCAGCATCATCGAAAAGAAGAACAAGATCAAACTTGAGCGTGAGGAAGTTGAAGGTTTCGAAGTGACTGACGTTGTCGAAGCATACGTACCTATGGCTCCACCTGAAGGTAGCGGTAAGAAAAAGCGTAAGAATAAAGCGCCTGTGAATGCTGATATCTGGTCGACATATTAGTGATCAATAACTGATTATAATAATCGAGCAATAAAAAACCACCAAGCATAGCTGGTGGTTTTTTTATGAGTGCGTATACAGTCTGTTTATTAGAAAGTATACAATTGTTCTAAATATTGTTTAGTGCTTTCTTGCCAGCTAAAACGCGCTGATTTTGCGTTGTCTGCGATCTTAGACCAAGTCTTAGGTTTGCTAGCATGTAACTTAATAGCATCGTTAAAAGCGGTAATTAAATTATCACTTTGTTCTTGCAGTGTTGCACCCGTAAAGCTAAGACCATTCTCTAAATGCTGAACTGTATCTTTTAAACCGCCAACCGCATGTACAAGACAAGGCTGTCCGTCACGCATAGCTAACATTTGGCTAATACCGCAAGGTTCAAATGAACTTGGCATTAAGAACAGATCGCCATGTTGATACATTTGATCTGATAACGCTTGGCCATAACCGTTCAAGAATAAGAAATTATTATGACTTGCCATTAGCTGCATGAATTCAAATTCAATTCTGGTATCGCCCGAACCGAGAATAATCAGTCGGCCATTCTCGCGTGCAAGATCATCAAGTAATACTGATAGTACCGTTTTACCCTGATAAGGCTGGCGTAATAGCAGTGCTTTTTGATCGGTTAAACGACCAATGCTAGTCACGAGGAAACCAGTAAACGGAGCTTGATTATTCCAGTTATTGATCTGTTCATTCGCCAGGTAATGCACTGTTTTTAATTGTGCTGATTGTGCTAACCAACGCTTAACTTGCTGTTGTGCTGGCGCTAAAAATGAGCTTAATGCAGGTGATTTAGTCCGTTTCTTACTTACAGTATCAGTGTATTCACAGCCGTTTAAAATCCCGACTAAGCGACCTTGCTGTTTTGCTCTTGCAAGATCTTTTTCCAGACCTTCACCACCAAAGAAACCGTTATGCGCATCGCTGGCATGTAGTACTTCTTCAGCATAAGTAGGTGATACTACGTGTACTTTATTACATAAGTTGATGCCAGCACGCATTGGGTTATAACAATGGGTATAACGCGGGTCGGAAATAATACTCTGATCAAAGTTAAGGGTAGGGAACCAGTGTCGTAAACTTGATTCATCGTCAGCAATTGGGCGGATCCCTTGCAAAGCTATGTTATGCACTGTGTAGACAGAGTGAATGCTCGCAAGTTCTTTATATTGTGGCGCGTACTGGTTTAGTACGGCAATTGTTGCACTGTGCCAGTCGTGTAAATGTAATACATCAGGTCGGGTTAATTTTGACTCGATAAGAAGTTGGCATACGGCAAGATTGAACAAAGCGTATTTTGTTGCGTCAGTAGCAAAAGGACGGTTACCTTCGTCATGACTGTAAACATGGCCGCCTTGACCAAATAGTGGATGTTGCACTACAAATTGACGGACTTTATTTGGTGTATCAAGAAAGAACAGCTCGAATAGGATAACTGTTTCTGTTTGGCCTGCAAATTCAACATTTACACTTGCCACTTGGCGAGACTCAAATTTTGTCGCGTATTGGCCGTAATCGGGGATCACAACATCAACACTGACATCATGGTGGGGTAAGGCTTGTGGTAAATCTCGAACGACGTCAGCAACGCCACCAACTTTAGCACCTGGTATCGCATCATTTTCGGCTGCTATCATTAAAACGTGCATGAATAAATTGTCCTTAAAGCAGAATATTAAAGTTGTGTTATTGAAAATTGTTGTGAAATTAAAGTTATAAAACAAAAACAGCAATAAGTCACTTAGTTAAGCGACTTATTGCTTTAGACTCTTGTCTGCGATGAATAATTGTCAGCTATTGCTTAAACAAGTTCTGCAGTTTTTTGAGCGTCTTTTTCTAATGCTGCTTTTGCTTGTTTTTCTGCCATTTTTTTAAGCATATCTGATGTTACTAACGTGATACCTTTTGGCGAAACTCGGAAGCCATTCGCTATATCTTGCTCTTTATCGTGACCAACGATTAAACCAGCTGGTAATACACATTTGCTGTCAACGATAGTACGACGTAATTGACAGTGTTCACCGATATCGGCGCCCGGTAATATTACCGACTCTTCAATTGTCGAATATGAATGAACATGTACGTTAGAAAATAGCAGTGACTTACGGATTGTAGAACCGGAAATAATACAACCACCAGAAACGGTTGAATCTACAGCCATACCGCGACGTTCATCGTTATCAAAAACAAATTTAGCGGGTGGAAGCTGTTCTTGGTAAGTCCAAATAGGCCAGCTTGAATCATAAAGGTTAAGCTGTGGCTCTGGCGTAACCAGTTCCATATTCGCTTCCCAGAATGAATCTAGCGTACCTACATCGCGCCAGTACGGTTGTTTTCCGCTATCTGGATCACTGAATGGGAATGCAAATACTTGATGGTCTTCAATGATTGCTGGAATGATGTCATTACCAAAGTCACGATCCGATGTTGCACGCAAAGCATCTTTTTCTAACTGTTCGAACAGGAATTCGGTGTTAAATACATAGTTGCCCATTGATGCTAAACATTGACCCACTTTACCTGGGATCTCGTTTGGTTGAGCTGGTTTCTCATCAAAACGCTTTACACGATTATCTTTGTCTACAGTCATTACCCCAAACTGGCCAGCCGCTTCTTCTGTTGGTACTTCGATACAGCATACTGTCATATCTGCGCCATTTTCTACGTGCTGAGCAAGTAGATCGCCGTAATCCATACGATATACGTGATCACCTGATAAGATCATCACATATTTAGGCATTTCAGCGCGGATAATATCCATGTTTTGGAATACTGCATCAGCTGTACCTGAATACCAGTCGTTACCGTAGCGCTGTGATGCCGGCAGGATCTCTACAGACTCAGACAGTTCTTTTTTGAAATGTCCCCAACCACGGTTAACGTGACGAATTAATGAATGTGATTTGTACTGAGTTGCAATACCAACACGACGGATCCCAGAGTTAATGCAATTAGATAATGGGAAATCGATAATGCGGAATTTTCCACCGAAAAATACAGCTGGTTTTGCGCGCCAATCAGTTAACTCATGTAAACGACTACCTCTGCCACCTGCAAGAATAAGGGCATAAGTATCTTTAGTTAAGTTACTAATATAACGATGTGTTCCTTTTGACATATTACTTCTCCATAAGCTTTTGTCGAAATTCGGTTAATTATTTACCCTTGAAATGAATCAATGCTTTATTAGCAAGTCAGCGTAATCAAGGGCCTAAATAAATGGTTAAAATTGTTTTTTATAAAAGACTTCTCTTATAAATAACAGCATCAAGTATTAAGTGGCGTTAGCTTCCAAATATCTTGATTGTATTCATTAATTGTTCGGTCACTTGAGAACGAACCACTCGCTGCGGTATTCAAAATACTTAACCGTGTCCAAGCTTCTTTATCTTGATAGGTGAGGGCCGCGACTTGTTGTGCTTCGCAGTAGCTCACGAAATCGTGTGCAACTAACCATTGATCATATGGATTCAAAATCGAGTCGATTAATGGTTGGAATAAACCGCTCTCAAACAAGTTGAAATGGCCGCTGCGAAGTAATTCCATTACGTTGTTTAGGTTGCTGTCATTAGCGATGATCTGTGCTGGGTCATAATGTGCACGGATATCTGTTACTTGCTCGCTACGTGCGCCAAATAAGAAGAAATTGTCAGCACCAACCGCATCTCGGATCTCGACGTTTGCACCGTCTAACGTACCGATAGTGGCAGCGCCATTCATCATGAATTTCATGTTGCCAGTCCCCGATGCTTCTTTACCTGCCGTTGAGATCTGCTCTGACAAATCTGTTGCTGCACAGATAGTTTCCATCGCAGTTACGTTGTAATTTGGTAAGAAGGCCACGCGTAACCAAGGTTGTGCGAGCGGATCGGCATTGATCGTTGCTGCAACATTATTGATTAGTTTGATTGTAAGCTTAGCAATGAAATAACCCGGCGCTGCTTTACCACCAATAAGTACACAACGTGGTGTCATGCCCTCGGTATCACCGCGACGGATGCGATCATAAAGATGGATAACATGGAGAATATTAAGTAGCTGACGTTTGTATTCGTGCATACGTTTAACTTGTACGTCAAACATCATGTTGGTATCGAAATCAACACCACAGGCATCTTTTACTAAGTCGGCCAGTTGCTGTTTATTGTGTTGTTTAACGTCTTGCCATTTAGCATGGAATTTGGTGTTGTCGTAATAGCGACGCAGCTTGCTTATTTCACTTAGATCACGAGTCCAATCATTACCAATTTTATCGCTAATTAATTCACTTAGTTTTGGATTACAATGCGCTAACCAACGACGAGGCGTTACACCATTGGTTTTGTTGTTAAATTTGTTTGGTGTCAACTGATAGAAATCATTGAATAAACCTGCGCTTAATAACTGGGTATGCAATGCGGCAACACCGTTTACTGAGAAGCTACCCACAATGGCTAGATACGCCATGCGTACTTGTGGGTCATCGCCTTCTTCAATAATGGATAATGCACGTTGTTTGTCTGTATCTCCAGGCCACTGACAAGCGACTTCAGTTAAGAAGCGTGCATTGATTTCATAAATAATTTCAAGTAGGCGAGGTAACAAGTGTGCAAATAAACGTACCGACCATTTCTCTAATGCTTCAGGGAGTAGGGTATGGTTGGTGTAAGCCATCGTAGATGTGGTGATCTGCCAAGCAAAGTCCCAATCCAGATCATGCTCATCCAGCAACAAACGCATTAACTCGGCAACCGCCACACTTGGGTGGGTATCGTTAAGTTGGAATACATGGTATTTAGCAAAGTCAGTAAAATCACTACCGTGTACTTTTACCCATTCAGCGAGGATGTCTTGTAAACTTGCAGATGTCAGGAAGTATTGTTGACGTAAACGTAGCTCTTTACCGTTTTCACTGGCATCGTTTGGATACAGCACCATGGTAATTTGTTCAGCTAAGTTTTTACGCGCAACCGCTTCGGTATAACTACCAGCGTTGAATTCACCGAGATCAAATTCATCTGTCGCCGCTGATTTCCACAGACGCAGAGTATTCACGATATCGTTTTGATAACCTGGAACGGGTACATCATAAGGCACAGCAAGTACATCTTCTGTACCTACCCATTGGTGATGGGTGCGGCCTGCTTTATCTTGATAAGTATCAACATGACCAAAGAATTTTACTCTGCGGTTATGCTCAGGTGCTGCAACTTCCCAAGGGTGACCATCACGTAGCCAGTTATCTGGATGTTCTACCTGATGACCATTTTCAATACTTTGATTAAACATACCGTATTCATAACGAATACCATAGCCAGTGACTGGCAATGCTAAGCTAGCGCAACTATCAAGGAAGCAAGCCGCGAGTCGACCTAGACCACCGTTGCCTAAACCTGCATCGTGTTCTGATTCGGCAATTGATTCTAATTCATTGCTGTAATGACTCAGGCCTTTACGAACGCTGTCTTCTAAATCAAGGTTTAGAACTGCATTACCCAATGCACGACCCATCAAGAATTCTAATGAAAGGTAAGCGGCACGACGAGTCGGTTGGTTCTGCTGTTGCTTCTTCGTTGCACGTGATTTTTCCATTAAACGATCACGCACAGTTAAAGCAAGCGCGTGATATAAATACTGTGGAGATTCACCGACTTCATCACGCCCTAAAGTGTAATGGAAATGACGCTTTAAATCTTCAGGCAAGGTGCTGGCATTAACCACAGGCCCAATGTTTGTCGCTAACGTGCAAACTTTCTTTGCTTTAGACTTTTGTTTCTTTAATGACATATAACTTCCTTTATTATGACATTTGGGCTAACTATTTATTGAAATTTTATTGAACAACAAGTATTTATGCGTAAAGAGTACTTATTTTAAATAGAATCATTTAGTAGCAACCGAGCCTTAATTCGGTTGCATATCTATTACTATTTGCTTTTTAGTGCACAGCTATTTTTTTGGTACTAAATACAAGGTTGATAACGGCGGTAGGGCGATACAAATACTTTGCGTAAAGCCTTGCCATTCAACATACTCTGCAATGTAGCTTGTCTGGCTTGCAAAACCACTGCCGCCAAATTGCGTATCATCGGTATTAACGATCACGTCATAATCACCGATATTAGGTACACCTATGCGGTAATTTGACTGGCATGCTGGGGTCATATTTGATACCACAACCACATGTTCATCTTTGGCTTTGTTATAACGCAAGAAACTGAACACAGACTGTTCGGCATTGCTTGCGTCTATCCAATCAAAACCTTGATGGTCAGTGTCTAACTCAAATAAGGCAGTTTGATGACAGTAGCTGTTATTTAACGCTTTAATGAGAGATTGCACACCTTGATGCTCAGGTTGTTCAAGTAAATGCCAGTCTAGCGATTGGTTATGATTCCATTCTGCACGTTGACCGAATTCACAGCCCATAAACAACAATTTTTTACCTGGGTGTGCCCACATGAAACCATAGTAAGCTCGTAAATTAGCAAATTTTTGCCAATCATCACCCGGCATTTTAGCTAGTAACGAACCTTTACCGTGTACAACTTCGTCGTGACTTAGCGGTAAAATAAAGTTTTCACTAAATGCGTATGCTAATGAGAAGGTCATCTCGTGATGATGATGTTGACGATAGAGTGGGTCACAACTCATGTATTCTAAGCTGTCATTCATCCAGCCCATATTCCACTTGTAACCAAAACCCAGACCACCTTGGTCGACAAAGTTCGTCACACCAGGCCAGGCTGTAGATTCTTCAGCAACCATCATGATGCCGGGGTGGTTTTTATAACAGCGTTGGTTCACTTGTTTGAGTAATTCAATCGCACCTAGGTTTTCTCTGCCGCCATGCTGGTTCGGGATCCACTCGCCTTCTTTGCGGCTGTAATCGAGATATAACATAGAGGCAACAGCATCAACACGTAGACCATCAATGGCAAAATTATCAAACCAAGCAAGCGCATTTGAGATTAAAAAACTTTGTACTTCAGCGCGATCATAATTAAAGATATGGGTATTCCAATCGGGATGGAAACCTTGGCGTTTGTCTGCGTGTTCAAACAGGTGTGAACCATCAAACTGCGCTAAACCATGGGCATCTGCAGGGAAGTGTCCCGGTACCCAATCAATTAATAATCCGATATTTGCAGTGTGGCAGGCGTCGACAAAGAATTGGAAATCAGCCAAACTACCAAAGCGACTCGTTGGTGCGAATAAACCAACAGGTTGATAACCCCACGAACCATCAAATGGAAACTCACTGATTGGCATTAATTGAATATGCGTAAAGCCAAGTTCTTTTACATAGGGTACAAGCTGTTCGGACATGTCCTGATAGCTTAAGAACTGGTTATTCTCATCACGTTTCCACGAACCTGCATGCACTTCATAGATACTAATTGGTGCATTGGTCGCATTGCGTTCTGCGCGTTGCGCCCATGCTTGTGCAGGTGATTGTTGCCATACTGCTGATCGTGCTTTAGTTGGCACACACGATGCGGTTTGCGGCGGTAGTTGCATTGATGATGCGAACGGATCTGCTTTTTCTAAACGCTCACCACTGTTGGAAATAATACTAAATTTATAATTGTTATCGTGTTCTGAGTCAGCAATATCAGCAATAAATATTTCCCAAATACCTGCACCAAGGTGTTTACGCATCGGGTGTCGTGTTGCATTCCAATGGTTAAAGTTACCAATTAAGCTTACTGAAGTTGCATTAGGAGCCCAAACTGTAAAGCGTACGCCTTCAACATTATCTGTGATTGTCCAATGTGCACCTAAATGACGTTGTGCTTGCTCTAATGTACCTTCGTTAAATAAGTAAACGGCGCTGGCATCAAGTGTCGATGAGAATTTATAAGGGTCTTGTTCGACAACGGTTGAAAATGGATAGGCGACCGTTAATTGATAATCAGCACTGTATTGCTTTGCAGATAGGTTAAGGGCGAACAGATCACTGGTACCGATACGTTGATAGCGTAACTGTTGGTTTTTGTCTTGATAAAAAACTTGCTGTGCGCCGGGGATGAATACTTTTAGTTCGTACTCATCTTCACTCACTTGGTGTGGACCTAAAAAAGCAAACGGGTCATAGAGTTTACCTTGGTTCAGGTCATCTATTTCATGGCTAAAGCGATCTTCAAAACGGGTCGCTATTGTTGGTGTAGTCGAAATGTCACTCATGATCCATCCTGGATTAAACGTATTGTTAGCTAGTTATGCAGTGCGTAAGGTAGAGACAACACTGTTATCAGTACCGAAAGTATTGGGTAAGTATAAGTCTGCTTTATGATCGTTATGCCATTCGTTACTGTTAATTAAGTAGCGGAAATGAAATTGTTTATTTTCTGGTAAACGAACCTTGGTGCGAAAGACGTTATCTTTTTTGATGAATTTCATTGGTAAAGGCTGCCAATTATTAAAATCAGCAAACAGTTCAACGGTATCGTTACTCATTAACGCGTTGTTCGTGTCGCAGGCGAATTCAAACGTGATATCTGCTTCAGATTTGGTTTTAAAAAAACGCTTTTTTAACATTGTATCTTCCTTGTTATATGTCGTAGCTCTAATCACTTAAACCAACTTTCGTTTACGTATCCAAATTTAGATTTACCATCTAAAGAGGTATCTATATGTAGGTATTGTCGCGGGTTTTTGAGCTTGTTTAAAGTTTTTAAAAGATGTTTTGTGATCTGCGTCACGCCCAGCCTCTTTCATTCGTAAGTTGGGGTCGTTTCTTACGTATGGATAAGCCTTTTTATTTATTCTAATTTAAAATTAACCAATTAGTAATACTTTCTCTCTGGACGGATGAGTGAAATACTTGCAGCTACAACCTAATATATTCGTCTATTTAATTCTATGTAGCATGTTTTTTAACCTCTACGGTAATGTGGTCAGCACATGCGGCCATTAATTTAATGGTTTATAAATATACGTATAAAACTTGGTAGATTGGTCTTTTATTTCCATAAGGTAATATGCGGAGTTTCATTTAAAGGTTATTCTATAGCGAAGGTTAATAAAAATTTTATTTATGGGTTGGCAAGGCATGCGTTCGGTTTCATTTCGCTGGTATATTTCAGGTATATTTCTTTCTATTGCATCCTTACTCAGTGCTGTTCTTATTTATATCAGCGTACAACATTCCCAAGCTGTTTCAGTGTCATTATCCAAGGACATTGTCAAAAACTATTCTAATGAACTTAAAGTCGAATTAGATGAGTTATCTAAGCCACTGACTACGATGCTTAATACTTTGGCCATCTCAGGTTTTACTGCCGCTGAATTTAATAAACAGTCGGTTGATTGGCTTGAGATGCTGAATATGTTGTTAGCTAAAAACAAACACATTGCTTCGTTTTATTTTGGTGCTAATAATGGTAATTCTTATTTTGTTCGTGCTATGTATGAGCAAGATATAAGAACACGTTATTCGGCCCCTGATACGACGGTTCTCATGTTGGAAATGAACCGTAATAATGGCCAGCAACAGTATTTATTCTTTGATCACAAAATGCGACGCATTGGATCGAAACGATTACATAGTGCCTATTATGATCCGCGCACCCGTCCTTGGTTTAAAAACGCCAGCGCTGATATGGATATTCATATGGCGGAACCTTACGCATTTTATTTCTCGCGTAAAATTGGTATTACATTTTCAAGAATGATGAAAGATAAACAAGGCGTGATCGCCGTTGATTTTACTTTAGGCTCACTCACCAATATTATTCAAAAACTGGAGTATTCAGCTAATTCTAAAGTATTATTACTTACTGAATCCAAACGTATTATTTCCAGTAATCAAGACCTAGCGCTCATCAATGGCGAACGGTTATTCACCGCTGAAGAACTGGAGATCGCTGATTTTTTACCTGATTTTAATCACATTAAACTAGAGCAAACCTTATTCAGTACCATATTTTGGCAAGAGCAAGATTGGGAACTGGTCGTAACGCCACTCGAAATAAGCAGCAAAGATGTGCTGTACTTAGTTAATTTTGTTGCTTATAAAGATCTATTATATAGCTCATCAATATTACGTGATGAACTGATTATTATTTCTTTAATCACTGTGATTATCTCTTTTCTTATTATCTTGGTAATGACAGAAAAGATAGCCAAGCCACTGAGTTATTTAACTAAGTCAATTGAAAATATTCAGCGTTTTAGTTTTAAGCGTAAGGCCTATAAAAAATCAAATATCAGTGATGTGAATGAACTTAATGAAGCCATGAACCTGATGGAAAATGTGCTAGTTGATTTCTTCCAGAATCTCAGAGATATTGCGCGTACTTCAGAGTCAGAGCAATTATCAACATCTATCGTAACGCAGGTAAAACAAATCCTTGCTTGTGATGCATGCCAATTATTTGTTAACACCCCCTCTGACCGCCAATTATTTAAGATCACTGCGAATTCAGAAGCGGGTGACAGCTTTAACATTCAAGCACTTTACAATCATAACCACGCTATTTTGACTGAATCAATCTATGAGTTAAAACGAAAAGACAGTAAAATATTGTTTGCTGATTCGCACTGTCAAACCGGGTATATTATTCCTTTATTAAATCGTGCTGATATACACATTGGTGTGTTAGTCATTGGCTTTGAAGGTGGGATCAAGGATTACTCACGTAACAGAATACACTTTGTGAGAGAGTTTTTAGCTTTTAATGAAATAGTTCTCGAACAACTTGAACAAGAGCATGAGCAACGTACCTTATTTCATTCATTTGTTGAAATGATGGCAACATCGGTAGATATCAAGTCACCTTATACGGGTACCCATTGTCAGCGTGTACCGAAAATTACCAAAATGATCGCAAGAGCGGCTGAGCAAGATACTCAAGCATTTAATGAATTCTCATTAACTGAAAATGGTTGGGAGGAGTTATTGGTGGCTGCCTGGCTACATGACTGCGGTAAAGTTACCACGCCTGACTATGTGATGGATAAAGCTACGAAGCTTGAAACTGTTTATGATCGTATTCATGAAGTGAGAATGCGTTATGAGGTACTGAAACGAGATGCTGATATTGTGTATTGGAAAGCCGTTGCGCAAGGGCAAAACAAAGTAGCCGCAAAAGCAGTCTGTGATCAACAAAAGGCAGTGCTAGAAGATGAATTTTCATTTATTGCACAGTGTAATATTGGTAACGAATACCTGCAACCTGAAGCTATATCCCGTTTAGATAAAATTGCTAATCGAACATGGCAGCGAACACTACCAGATAATATTGGTCTATCGCAAGAAGCATGGGATAAAACAGATAAAGACAGTCAAGCATTACCGACTACTGAGCATATACTTGCAGACAAACAAGCGCATTTGTTTAATTGGCAAGAAAGCAAAAGGTTAGAAACGCAAAGCCGGCGTGAGTTCAAATTAGTAAAACCTCAGTATCAATACAACCGAGGGGAATTACATAATTTACGTGTAAGCAGTGGCACATTGACAGCTGAAGAGCGTTATAACGTGAATGATCACATTGTACAAACGTATTTAATGCTTGATCAATTGCCGTACCCGGAACATCTAAAAAATGTTCCTCTCATTGCAGGGTCTCATCACGAGAAGATTAACGGCAATGGATACCCGCTAAGACTGAAAGGTGAACAGATCCCGCTTGGTGGCCGTATGATCGCGATTGCAGATATATTTGAAGCATTGACCGCTGCAGACCGTCCATATAAGAAAGCCAAGACATTGAGTGAGTCACTGATGATTATGGCCAATATGGTCAAAGTTGAACATTTAGATGCTGACTTATTCGAGCTGTTTATAACCCAAGGAATTTATCAACAATATGCGGATGAATATTTGCAAAAATCGCAGATTGATACGGTTGATATAGGTGCGATAAAACGGGTGTTAACGTCTTGAACATGGACGTTGCTTAAGTTGATAGTATGAACGAGAGCAATTTTTAAATAGAATAATATCAGCTTATAAAGAGCCGTATAAAAAGTATATTTCTTTGGGTTTAAGCCGTAATTTAATATCTTTCATCGTGATGAAGCACTATTATACGCGCAATTCGGAACATTAAAGAGTCATGGTTTGGTAGTTAAGTCGTTGTCATTTAGACAGTACATAGCAAGTATATTTATCTCAATAATATCTTTGCTTAGTGCTGCGTTAATATATGTGAGCGTGCAGCACTCACAAGAAATATCAAAAAGTTTATCGAAAGATATTGTGACCAACTACGCGAAAGAACTAAGCGTTAAAATTGAAAAAGTCACCTCACCATTAAGTAGTTTATTAAACACATTGGCAATGGGGCAATTCACCGAACGTGATGTGGGTGAGCCAGATCCGGCGTGGCTTGATGCGATGACGGGAATACTTGAAAAAAATCAGTATTTAGATTCGATGTATTTTGGCAAAGAAAACGGCAGTGCATTTCTTTTTCAGCCTCTCTATGATCAAAACGTCAAACAAAGCCTATCAGCACCTGTTGATGCGCGCTTAATGGTGCGTTATTACAATCTTGGCTCGCAGCGCATTCAGTTCTACGATACCAATATGGTTTTGATGCAAGAAATTGATATTAAAAGTGACTACGATCCTCGTGATCGCGTATGGTATAGCGAGGTTGAAAATAATCACCAGATTTATATGACAGGCCCGTATAACTTCTCTAATCCTGCGCAGGATGGTATTACTTTTTCGCGTAAGTCACGCTCTGGCGAAGCCGTAGTTGCTGTTGATCTCACCTTGAAAAAACTCTCAAAATTAGTTCAGTATTTCGAATTTTCAGCTAATTCAAATATCTTTCTATTAAATAGTGACCAAGAAATTCTTGGTAGTAATCAACTGTTCTCATTAATGATAGGGGAAGAATTATTTACTGCTGAAGATCTAGAATTTTCAGTATTAATCGAAGAATTCGAAGCTGAACATCAATCGCAGCTATCCGCTAAAACCGTTGTTTGGCAGGGCAAAACATGGGAGATGATGATTTCGCCATTGACGCTTGCTGATAGTAGTATGTTACGGGTCGTTAATTTTGTGTCTCACGATGACTTGTTTGCGACATCATCAAACCTGCGTAATGACCTTATTATTATCTCGCTTATTTCTGTTATTATTTCATTCATCATTGTTTTTTATATTGCTCGTCGTATCGCAAGCCCACTGACTTATCTCACCGATTCGATTGAAAATATTCAACGCTTTCGCTTTCAACGTAAGCGCTATCAACCTTCACATATTCAAGAGATCGATAAGCTAAATAAAGCCATGGGGTTGATGGAGAATGTGTTATTGGATTTCTTTACTAATTTACGCAATGTAGCGCGAACGTCTCGACCAGAAGAGTTATCTGAATCTATTGTAACGCAGGTAAAAGAGATCCTATCGGCGGATGATTGCCAGCTATTTACTAACTCACCCGATAGTCGTGGCGAATTTAAATTGTCAGCGAAGTCGGGCACAACGCCAGAATTTAAGTTACAGAGTTTGTATGATCATAATCCAGACGCGTTTACTCAATCTATTTATGAATTGACCAAGAGTGAAGCTAATCATATTTTTACTGATCTAGAGTGCCAGTCTGGTTTTGTTATTCCGTTATTTAATCGCAACAATGAGAATACCGGTGCGTTACTGATTGGTTTTACGTTCGATATTACTGATGATACCCGTAATCGTTTGCGCTTTGTGCGTGAATTTATTGGTTTTAATGAGATTGTATTAGAGCATTTAGAAAAAGTGGATGAGCAGCGTGAATTATTTCATTCATTCGTTGAAATGACGGCAACCGCTGTTGATATTAAGTCTCCTTATACAGGGGGACATTGTCAACGGGTACCAAAAATAACAAAAATGCTGGCCAAAGCGGCTGAGTCCGATACGGATAAATTTGCTGATTTTTCATTAACATCGAAAAGCTGGGAAGAATTATTAGTTGCTGCTTGGTTACATGATTGCGGTAAGGTGACCACACCTGATTATGTGATGGATAAAGCCACGAAATTAGAAACCATCTACGATCGTATTCATGAAATACGTATGCGTTATGAAGTATTAAAGCGTGATGCTGAAGTTATATATTGGCAATCGATTGCGGGTGGGTTGGATGAGGCTCAAGCACAAAAAACTTGTGATCAGTTAAAAGACGAACTCGATAAAGAGTTTGAATTTATAGCAAGTTGTAATCCAGGTAGCGAATATTTAGACCCTGAAAAACAGCAGCGTTTAGTTGAAATCGGTAAACGAACTTGGTTAAGGACATTACCTGATGATATTGGCGTGTCACAGCAAGAGCTAGCTAAAAAGAATGACGTGAACACGACACTGCCTGTCGCTGAGCAGGTCCTTGCCGACAAACCCGAACATTTGTTTGTCTGGGAAGAGAAAAAGCAGTTACAAGCAAACAGTAAACGTGATTTTAAAATGGTACAGCCTGAGTATCGTTACAATCGTGGTGAACTGCATAACTTGATGGTTAAAAGTGGCACATTAACACCTGAAGAACGCTACAACATTAACGATCATATTGTACAAACGTATTTGATGCTTGATCAGCTACCATACCCTGAACATCTCAAAAATGTACCACTTATCGCTGGCAGCCATCATGAAAAAATGAATGGTCAAGGTTATCCACTGCAGCTGAAAGGGGAAGAGATCCCAATTGGTGGCAGGATGATAGCTGTTGCCGACGTATTTGAGGCATTAACAGCCTGTGACCGTCCATATAAAGCGGCTAAAACATTAAGCCATTCACTGAAGATAATGGCCTTCATGGTCAAAGATGGACATCTTGATGGGAACGTGTTTGATCTGTTCTTAACGCAAGGCATCTATCAAGAATATGCTGATCAGTATCTCAAAGAAGAGCAGAACGATGCTGTTGATGTTGACGCTTTACGGGCAATTTATACTATATAAGGATTGAATCTCTTAGCCGTGTTCTAATGTCGGACATGTACTGGTTAAATGTTGAGCAGTATATGTTTCTATAACGCATCAGAGTGGTACCATTTCGATTCTATACATATAAATATACTGGTTTATTTTAATAATTTTATAGAAATTAATTTACTCAGCTGAATATTATTCTGTGCTATAAGTTGAAAATACTAATACTTATGGAATGAGTAAATTAATGATATCAGTTTCTTTTCGCACCTATATTGCTAGCATATTTATTGTGATCTTTAGTTTACTCAGCTTCACGCTTATTTATGTTAGCGATCAAAACTCTCAAAATATTGCGATTACCTTATCAAAAGATATAATCACAAGTCATTCTAATGAGTTAAATGCGCAAATAAATAAAGTATCAAGACCGCTCATTTCTATGCTTGATACACTTGCCATGACCAAGTTCATGCAGAGTGATATTGATATATATGATCCACAACGGTTAAAAACACTGTCAGCTACTTTAGCGAATAACCCTTACGTTTCCTTACTTTATTTCTCTAACAATGCGGGAAACTTTTTTGCTGTGCAACCTATATATAATGAGGTAAATCGGCTTGCTGTAGGGGCACCAAAATCAACCCGTATCATTATTATATACAACAGTATTAATGGTCATCGCCAAAGAATATTTTTTGATGAGCAAATGCAGAAAATTTCAAGTGATAAAACCCCCAACCGCAATTTTGACCCACGTATTAGGCCTTGGTTTAAAGGCGCTAAGCATGATGGCAGTATTTACGTCACAGACCCGTATTTATTTTATACATCACAGAAAGTCGGTATTACCATATCACGACGTGGAGTCGATGGTCAGAGTGTGATTGCAGCAGACTTCAACCTTAGCTCTTTAACTCGAGCTATGCAGGATTTTGAATACTCTGACCACTCAATGGTATTTTTATTAACAGATAAAAACGAAATTATCGCCAGTAATAAACGTGAGCATAAACCATCAAAACATAAAATTTTTACCGCAAAAGATCTTGGTTTTTCAGATGTATTACCAAATTTTGATGAGCTAGATTTACAAAACCCGATCAGTAAAACAATTGACTGGCAAGGTGAGTCATGGGAATTACTTGTCACCCCTATGGTTATCAGTAAAGGTAATCCCTTGTATCTGGTAAATTTTGTGTCGCGTCGGGAGATACTTTCTAGTTCAGTGTCATTTCGTAATGAATTGATCACGATTTCAATTATTTTTGTCGCGTTCGTATTTTGTATTGTGCTTGTTGCCACTCACCGTATTGCAAAACCGCTCATTTATTTCAACAAGTCTTTAGAGCAGATCCAGCATTTCAATTTTCAGCGGCGTTCATATAAAAAATCATATATAAATGAAATGGATGAATTGAATGAAACAATACAAATAATGGAAAATGTTTTGGTCGATTTTTTTCAAAACTTGAGAAATATAGCGCGCTCATCTCAACCTGAAGAATTATCAGACTCGATGGTGAAGCAAGTCAAATCAATTTTGTCCGCTAATTGCTGCCAGCTGTTTATTAATGATAGAGATAATCGCGGTAAATTTCGGATGACGACTAACTCTGAAGACTGCGCTTCATTTCAATTACAATCTTTGTTTGAACGTAATGAACTGGCATTCCAGTACCGTGTACATGAGTTCTCTGTTGTTGAAGCAAGCGCTGTCTTTGGTTCTTGTGAATATAATTCAGGGTTTATGATCCCGTTAATGAATCGAAAAAATCAGAATGTTGGTGCTTTAGTTATTGGTTTTACGCAGAGTATCCCGCTTGATGCTCGTAATCGTATTCACTTTGTGAGTGAATTTATTGGCTTTAATGAGATTGTATTAGAGCATATGGAACAGGAGCAAGAGCAGCGCGAGTTATTTCATTCTTTTGTTGAAATGACGGCAACGGCTGTTGATATTAAATCACCTTATACTGGCGGGCATTGTCAGCGTGTGCCTAAGATCACCAAGATGATAGCGAAAGCAGCAGAGTTAGATACAGGCAAATTTTCAAATTTTTCATTAACCTCGAAAAGCCGGGAGGAGTTATTAGTTGCAGCCTGGTTACACGATTGCGGTAAAGTGACCACGCCCGACTATGTCATGGATAAAGCAACAAAGCTGGAAACCATCTATGATCGTATTCATGAAATTCGCATGCGTTATGAAGTGCTGAAACGGGATGCTGACATCAGTCGTTTAGAGGCAATTATTGCTGGGCAAGATGAAACGCTCGCACAATTAGATTGTGATGCATTAAAGGCTGAACTCGATACTGAGTTTGCTTTTGTGGCCGAATGTAACCTGGGTTGTGAGTTGCTCGACCCTGAAAAGCAATACAAGTTAACTCAAATCGCTAAACGTACTTGGTTACGTACGTTACCGAATCATATTGGCATCTCACAAGAAGCACTTAATAAACATTCTTCAGATTCAGAAGTGATACCGGTATCAGAATGTGTCCTAGATGATAAACCAGAGCATTTATTCGGATGGGGTAAACAGGTTGAACTGCAAAAAAATAGTAAGCGTAATTTTAAAATGCAACGACCGGAGCATCGTTTCAATCGCGGTGAGTTGCATAACTTGATGGTTAAAACTGGTACATTAACCCAGGAAGATCGTTACAACATCAATGATCACATAGTGCAAACGTACTTAATGCTTGATCAACTGCCATACCCAGAGCATTTGAAAAATGTGCCGTTAATTGCGGGTAGCCACCACGAAAAAATGAATGGTCAAGGCTATCCACTGCAGTTAAAAGGTGAAGAGATCCCTGTCGGTGGACGTATGATTGCGGTTGCTGATGTATTTGAGGCATTAACTGCCTGTGATCGTCCTTATAAAGCGGCTAAAACCTTAAGTCAATCGCTTAAGATCATGGCCTTCATGGTGAAAGATGAACATCTGGACGGCAATGTATTTGATTTGTTTTTAACGCAAGGCATATACCAAGCGTATGCAGATGAGTACTTAATGGCTGAACAACTTGATTTGGTCGATGTTGAAGCGCTGAGGTCAATTTACCTTAAAGTGTAATTAAATGACAGAATACGCTGGCATACCTCCATGTGGGTATGTTTACTGTGTGTTTTGTTGTTTTTTAATTACATTATCGTGACTATTTCGTCATTGCATTGCTTTTAAATATCATATCTCGTTATAAAATAACGCTCCGCTTCACATTTTTGATCTCTGTCACATTACCTCGTCACTAAAGTTGATCTGTATCATTATTATCTCTTAAGTAATACCTCAAAATACCTACATAATAAATATATAGGAATAATTATGAGCAAAGTCAGACTGGTTGTTATCGGTAACGGTATGGTTGGCCACCGTTACATTGAAGACTTAGTAGAAAAAGCTGAAATTGAAAATTTTGATGTAACCGTTTTTTGTGAAGAACCCCGTGTTGCCTACGATCGTGTCCACCTCTCTTCTTATTTCTCTCACCATACTGCTGATGAATTATCGTTAGTAAAAGAAGGTTTCTACGATAAGCACAACATCAATGTATTGATTGGTGAACGTGCTATCAATATTAATCGTGCACAAAAAATCATTTATTCAAACTCTGGTCGTGAAATTAAATACGACAAGTTGATTATGGCGACAGGTTCAAAACCTTGGGTGCCACCAATTAAAGGTAACGAAAGTAAAGACTGTTTCGTTTACCGTACCATTGAAGATTTAAAAACCATTGAAGCAACCGCTAAACGCAGTAAAAGCGGTGTTGTCATCGGTGGCGGTTTATTAGGACTTGAAGCTGCTGGTGCATTAAAAGCGCTAGGTGTGCAGACTCATGTAATTGAGTTCTCGCCAGTATTAATGGCAGAACAACTAGATCGTGAAGGCGGCGAGCAACTACGTAAGAAAATTGAAAAACTGGGCGTGCAAGTACATACCAGTAAAAACACATTAGAGATTGTTGCTGAAGGTGAAACTGCACGTAACACCATGATATTTGCTGATGGCACGTCGCTTGAAGTTGATTTCATCGTCTTCTCAACGGGCATTCGCCCACAAGACAAACTGGCACATCAATCGGGTCTAGCAACGGGTCGTCGTGGTGGTATTACTATCAGCGACCATTGTATTACCAGCGATAACGATATTTATGCAATTGGTGAGTGTGCATCTTGGAATGAACAATTCTTTGGCTTAGTTGCACCGGGTTACAAAATGGCGCAAGTTGCTGTTGACCATCTATTAGGTAACGACAACGCATTCGAAGGTGCTGACATGAGCGCTAAGTTGAAATTGCTTGGTGTGAAAGTGGGTAGTATTGGCGATGCAAATGGTCGTACACCAGGTTGTAAGAGCTTTGTTTATCTTGATGAAACAGAAGAAGTATACAAGCGTATCATTGTTTCTGAAGACGGCAAAAAATTACTGGGTGCGGTATTAATCGGTGATACATCGGATTACGGCAGCTTGTTACAGCTTAAATTAAACGACATGGATTTACCTGAACATCCAGATAGCTTAATTTTACCTGCACATGCGGGTGGCGATAAACCAGCTATGGGTGCAGATTCATTACCAGACACTGCGGTTCTGTGTTCTTGTTTTGATGTTACCAAAGGTAAAATTGCAGCTGCAGTTGCCGATGGCCACACCACAATGGGCGAAATCAAAGCAGTAACGAAAGCGGGTACAGGTTGTGGTGGTTGTTTACCACTTATCACGCAGGTATTAAATTCGGAATTGGCTAAATCAGGTATCGAAGTTAAGAACCATTTATGTGGTCACTTCGAATATTCTCGCCAAGAGTTATTCCACCTTATCCGTATCGAAGGTATTAAGACCTTTGAAGAACTACTGACTAAATACGGTAAAGGTTACGGTTGTGAAGTATGTAAACCGACTGTTGGTTCAATCTTAGCGTCGTGCTGGGGTGATCATGTATTAAGTCGCGACAATGTTGGCTTGCAAGATACCAATGATAATTTCTTAGGTAACATGCAAAAAGACGGCACTTACTCTGTTATTCCACGTATGGCTGGTGGTGAAGTAACACCACAAGCACTAGCTGTATTAGCTGATGTTGCTGCGGAATATAACTTGTATACCAAGATCACTGGCGCACAACGTATCGGTTTGTTCGGCGCACACAAAGGTGACTTACCAACAATCTGGAAAAAATTGATTGCCGGTGGTTATGAAACCGGTCAAGCGTATGCCAAAGCGTTACGTATGGCAAAAACTTGTGTTGGTAGTACTTGGTGTCGCTTTGGTGTGCAAGACAGTGTTGGCCTAGGTGTGTTACTTGAAAACCGTTATAAAGGTATTCGTACGCCACACAAAATGAAATTTGGTGTATCAGGTTGTACGCGTGAATGTGCAGAAGCGCAGGGTAAAGATTTAGGTATTATTGCAACAGATGCGGGCTGGAATATGTATGTGTGTGGTAACGGTGGTATGAACCCGCGTCACGCTGATTTATTAGCATCAGATCTAGACGAAGCTACATTATTACAATACATTGACCGTTTCTTAATGTTCTATGTGCGTACCGCTGACAAGTTACAACGTACTTCAGTTTGGATGGACAATCTAGACGGTGGTGTTGATTATCTACGTGAAGTCGTTGTGAACAACAAACTCGGTATCAATGAACAGCTAGAAACAGACATTAACAAACTGATTAATGAGTTCCAATGTGAATGGTCTGAAGTAGTAGAAAGTGAAGAGCAGCAAAAACGATTCGCTCACTTTATTAATAGTGATGCACAAGACAGCAATGTGCGCTTTGTGACTGCACGTGACCAACATCGTCCTGCTTCAATTGCAGAGAAAGCTGATACCGATAACGAGACCTATATCATCACAGTGGAGGAACACGCATGAGTAAATGGATTAATGTTTGCCAACTAAACGATATCAACCCAAAGACAGGTGTATGTGCACTGGTTAATGGTAAGCAAGTTGCGATTTTCCGCCCACGTGACAATGACGAGTTATTTGCTATCGACAACATGGACCCGTTTGCTAAATCAAACGTACTGTCACGCGGTCTAATTTGTGAGCATGACGAGCAGCTTTGGGTGGCAAGCCCGCTTAAAAAACAACGCTTTAACTTAACAACAGGCCAGTGTTTAGAAAATGATCTGGTATCACTTGCTACATATAAAGTGCGAGTGAACAAAGAGGCTGTCGAGATTAATGCTTAAGCCTTTTAGCGGTAATCAAAGCAAAATTTTATAGTTCAAGGGTTCTAGCCACCCAAAGGCTAGAACCTTTTCCTATACATTTTTACTTTTAATTTTAATTTGAAATCTTTTGGAGATCTTATATGTCTGCTTTAAAACCTGCTGAATTCGTTCAGACTATGATTGATGTTGGTGAAGCTAAAGTGCGCACGAGTACTAGAGACCTTATTTTACGTGGCACCATGGCTGGTATTATTCTTTCTTTAGCCGTTGTCGTTGCGATAACAGCTATCGTGCAAACCGGGGTTGGTCTGGTCGGCGCTTTGGTCTTCCCTGTTGGTTTTTGTATTCTTAGTTTAATGGGCTATGATCTGCTAACGGGTGTTTTTGGTCTTGCGCCACTGGCAAAATTTGAAAACCGTAAAGGTATTACTTGGAATCGAGTTCTACGTTGCTGGGGTTTTATTGGTCTAGGTAACCTTATAGGCTCGCTAATTGTTGCTTTCCTTGTTGCACTTATATTTACTACTAATTTCAGTGTTGAAGCTGGTGCGGTAGGGCAAAAATTCATTGGTGCTACACTTGCACGTACAGTGGGTTATGCTGAACATGGTTTTGATGGCTGGATTACTGTATTCGTTAAAGGTATTCTTTGTAATCTGATGGTTTGTTTAGGTGTTATTGGTAATATGACGTCTCGCACAGTAGCGGGTAAAATTGCTGCAATGTGGCTACCAATTTTCATCTTCTTCACATTAGTATTTGAACATGCTGTTGTTAATATGTTCTTATTCCCACTAGGTATGCTGTTAGGTGCTGACGTTAGCATTGCAACTTGGTTAAACTGGAACCTTATTCCAACAATTCTAGGTAACCTAGTTGGTGGTCTATTATTCACGTGCATTCCGTTATATTTAACGCACGCAAAAACTGCACCAGCACTAAGTCAAGATACTGAAAATGAAACTGCGCCTGCAGGTAAACTTGCTAAATCTTAATCTTGTTTTGACTCGCTAAACCGAGAACTAAACTGATAAACGCCTCCTACTTATTCGTGATGAATGTAGGAGGCGTTTTTGTTTGTATTAAAAGAGAGAAGCCAATCAATTCTCTGGTTGGTTTTTTTATCTCCAGTTTTAGTCCTCTAATCCTTAAAGCCATTGCTTTACCGACTTTATCTGCAATCTTGTAAGACTTCTGCTAAACTGCGCGGCATATCGTTTTTGTTGTGTTTAGTAAGGTCATTATGGGTTTTTCTGCTTTAAATCTTAATCAAAATTTAATTAATACTGTTACCAAGTTAGGCTATGAAACGCCTACACCAATTCAAGCTCAGGCTATTCCAGCAATTCTGGAAGGGCGTGACATCATGGGTGGAGCACAGACTGGTACAGGTAAAACGGCAGCATTCGCATTGCCCATTATCCAACAGTTAACAGCTCAGCAGTTAACTACTAACGCATCAGAAGCAACGGCTAAAAAACAGATCCGTGCATTGGTACTAACGCCAACGCGTGAACTTTCACAGCAAGTACACAAAAGCTTTGTTACGTATAGCGAAGACAGCGAACTAACGGCTGAACTTGTTTACGGTGGTGTTAGTATTAACCCACAAGTTAAAGCGCTTGCACAAGGTGCCGACATCTTAGTGGCAACACCAGGTCGTTTATTGGATCTATTAGATCGTGAAACACTAACACTTGAGTTTGTTGAAAAGATCGTATTCGATGAAGCTGACCGTATGTTAGA
>Ga0209396_1000856_pt1 | contig 35147 bp, 28 predicted proteins | sample GOMGulsemesocosm_6_FD_184638 | JGI IMG/M metagenome (GOLD analysis project Ga0209396, IMG submission 184638) | Methane-oxidizing microbial communities from mesocosms in the Gulf of Mexico - GOM8C Gulf of Mexico (SPAdes) (version 2) | ecosystem: Environmental > Aquatic > Marine > Cold seeps...
GGAATTTCTGCTTTTTTGGTGGCTGTGCCAATGCAAATGATGACGGTTTATTTATTGGTTATTTCTGCTGTGATTTTTTATCATATTCCTCTGGCCATTATTGGTGAACATCCAGCATTAGAGCAGAAAGAAGGTACTTATGAATATTGGCGAAAATCCATATCTCAAGAAGAACGTATTAGCTACTTACTGAAAGATATCGAGAATGAAAATATAAAGTGGTATGGCAAACAAGCCGAGTTAGCTCAGTACAATGTTATTAACACTGAGATAATAGATTTTGCTAAAATAGGGCAGCTGCACTCTAGTGATAAACAATATAGTCTGAGCCATAAGAGCAGTCAAAGTTTATGGGTATTCTCTCACGATAAAATGATGCTGCAAGGCACTGACCAAAATTCAGGTCAAATTATCGGTTGGCTAGGTCAGCAGGGATTTATCGATAATATTGAGACGGTATCAAGCGAAGATCGCTTTACTAAAGTCCCTTACCTTTTACAGGATAAATTCATCGTTACAGATCAGGTTATTTTTCTGGTAGATTTCAATGAAAAAACACTCTCATTAAAGAATGAAATGTATGGGAATGAATATTTAGTAGGGTTGCCTCAGTTCAATAAAAGCCATGTTACTCTTGTTAGCAATGAAAAAACTTATTTGTTTGAACTAGAACAGTTTTTCGAAGAGCTTGAACTTGCTGTGCCAGTTTATGAATTGCCTCATCCAGCTAACTTAGATCAAATAAGTTTAATTGAAAGTTACCGTTTGGTAGATGGTTTCATTTTAAACTATTTAGGGTATAACTATCATGGTTTTGATCGACCTGGTGCAGAAGTATTTTACGCACAATTAGAAGGTCCATTGGACAAAATTTATAGTACTGAATTTGAACAACATAGCTTCCCAGACATTATTCGCCATTTGGGCTATATAGCTTCTCCTTTGTATTATCCGCTCTATCGCTCATTTTTTCATATAGGGGAATCTACGGCAATAATGAAAAATTCCGTAGTTGAAATTTACGCAAGGAAAATGCCGTTGTCAGTGAATATCAGTGTGATATTTTTACAGATACTTTGTACATTAATTGTTTTCTTGCTGGTAAGCCGTAGTCGCTTGGGTAGGAATAAACAGTTAGGTTGGACCGTTATGACGGCTATGGTTGGTTTACCAGCATTGATTAGTTTCTTTTTATTGAACAAGGTTGGTGATATTTCATTTAAACGCGAAAAACCGCCCGTTCAACTTTAAGTACAAATATTTTGTATGAAAATAAATAGCTGCATTAATTTTATTGGTTAGTAAACAAGCTATCACTTTGATGTACTCAGGCAAAGTGATAGCGAAAATTCTTTTAGTTGTAGTTTATTATTTACCAATACAAAATGATGAGAATATTTGTCCTAATAAATCATCGTTGGTAAATTCTCCAGTGATTTGATTAAGCGCTTGTTGGCAAAGCCTTAGTTCTTCAGCCAATATTTCACCAGCAACATAAGACTCTAATTGCTCTAAACCAACCTGCAGATGTTGATGTGCTTGTGCTAAAGCAACAAGATGACGACGACGAGCCATAAACCCCCCCTCTGTGCTACCCTGATAGCCCATAATCGACTTTAAATGATCTTTAAGCGCATCTATACCTTCTCCAGTAACAGCGGATAGGGTAATCAATGGCTGGTTATTATTTTCGCTATAACCTGTAGTTACTTGGCTAATATCAGCTTTATTTCTGATCACAGTTACCGCTATATTTTTAGGAAGTTTTTCAAAAAATTCTGGCCAAACCGATTGAATATTCAAATTATTATCTGTTGAAGAGTCTTGCATTAATAATACTCTGTCGGCTTTTTCTATTTCTTGCCATGCTCTTTCAATGCCTATCTGTTCAACTTTATCGCCACTTTCTCTTAAACCAGCGGTATCAATTATGTGCAAAGGCATACCATCAATATGTATTTGCTCAGATAATACATCTCGAGTAGTCCCTTCAATATCAGTAACAATCGCGCTTTCTTTGCCGCTAAGTGCATTAAGTAAACTTGATTTACCCGCATTTGGGCGACCAGCAATAACTACTCTCATTCCTTCTCTAATTATGCTGCCTTGTTGAGCTTGTTGTTGAACAACTTCAACTTGAGTGATAATTTTTTTAAGATTAGTGACTATTTTTTATCCGCTAGAAAGTCTATTTCTTCTTCAGGAAAGTCGATGGCTGCTTCAACATACATTCTTAGATGAATAGTATCTTCTACCATTTGGTGGATAAGCTTAGAAAAATCACCTTGTAATGAGTGCAGTGCACAACGCGCAGCTTGTTCTGAGCTGGAATTAATCAAATCAGCAATAGCTTCCGCTTGAGTAAGGTCTAATTTGTCGTTTAAAAAGGCTTGTTCGCTAAATTCACCCGGTTTAGCCATTCTTATTTTTGGCTGAGATAATATTTCTTTAAGCAACATGTCGAGAATTACTGGCCCACCATGACCTTGTAATTCAAGTACATCTTCACCTGTGAATGAATTTGGTGCTTTGAAATAAAGCGCTATACCTTGGTCTAATGTTTGTTGTTGTGAATCATAGAAAGGCAAGTATTCTGCTTTTCTTACCTCAGGTAACTTTCCTAATATTATTTGAGCTATATTTTTAACCTCAGGCCCTGAAATTCTGATGATACCAACGCCACCTCTTCCGGGAGCTGTAGCTTGTGCTGCAACGGTTTCTTTCAGACTTGGTAAAATATTTTGTGTTGTCATTTATTTTTCACAATCATGGTTACTGACTAAATTAGCTGCATTATAAACCTTTCGTTGAATGGATGGTATGGCTAGTTAAAAAGGGAGGGTGGTGAAATTTTAGGTAAAAAAAAGACGACTTGATGTCGTCTTTTAATTATTTATCCGAAGATATTATTTACTTTTTTCTAATTTAGCTTTTGCTAAACCAGAAAAGATAATTTTCATTTGTACAATAGAAATCAAATTACTTATTAACCAGTATAATACTAATCCTGATGGGAACCAGAAGAAGAATACGGTAAACATGACTGGCATGTATTGCATGATTTTTTGCTGCATTGGGTCTTGTATGGTCATAGGTTGCATTTTCTGCATTACATACATACTAACCCCCATCAATAATGGCAGAATATAGAAGGGATCTTGTGCTGATAAATCTTGCAACCATAAAGCAAATGGAGCATGACGAAGTTCAACACTTTCTAAAAATACCCAATATAGCGCTAAGAAAATAGGCATTTGGATGATTAATGGTAAACAGCCACCTGCAGGGTTAACTTTTTCTTTACGGTACATTTCCATGGTTGCTTGAGACATTTTTTGGCGATCATCACCATATCGTTCTTTCAGCTGTGCCATTTTAGGTGCTAAATCACGCATTTTAGCCATTGAAGTGTATTGTGCTTTCGTTAATGGGTACATAGCGCCTTTAACGATTAAGGTGATAATAATGATTGCTACCCCCCAGTTAACCACAACTGATTGGATCATGATTAATAAAGCAAACAATGGCTGACTGATCATCCATAAAAAACCATAATCGATAGTTAAATCTAAATTTTCTTCAATTTGCTCCATAGCATCTTGATCTTTAGGTCCAACATAAAAAATAGTTGATGCTGTGCTTTCTGTATTAGGTTCAATTATTACAGCAGGGGCTTTGAAACCAATAACAGCTTCTTGATTATTTGAATAATTAGAATAAAGTTGGTTTACATCATTTTTGTTTGGTACCCATGCTGAAACAAAATAATGTTGAAGCATTGCTACCCAACCACCGTTAGTGCTTAGGTTTAAGTTAGCATCAGCAATATCATCAAATGAATATTTTTCATAAGGATCTTCAGACGTTGAATATGCAGCACCTCTATAGGTTGGTAATATTCCAGAAGATTCACCAGTGCTAAGCGTTGATTGTTTTAATTGCGCGTATAATTGCACACTTGCAGAAGTAGCCGAGTTATTGCTAATAATATAATCAACATTGACGGCATAACTTGTTGGTTTGAACGTAAAACGTTTAACCACATTTAAGCCGTTTTCAGCGTTATAACTTAAATCAATAATTAATGGTTGGTTATCAGTTAATTCATAAGCATTAGTGCTGACTGAATACAATGGACGACCAGGAATTATTCTATCTAATCCTTGTGCACCGGTTAAACCACTTTGTGCAACGTATTTATTGTGACCATTTTGCATAATAGTAAAAGGAATACCATTACCTTGTTCAGTGTCGTAATTAAGTAACTTAACTTCAACAATGTCACCACCTTTAGGGTTTATCTTTAGTGATAAAACATCAGTTTTTACTGAGATAAGTTTTTCACTAACAGCAGTATTCGTTATTAAGGGAGAAACTTGTTGAGAAGATTCAGGGATAAAATCACCATTTGAATCCACAACAGATGTTGTTTGAGTTTGTACAGGCTGAGTTTGTACAGGGGCATTATCTAGTTGCCATTGGCTAAATAGCAAATAAGTGACAACCATAAGCGCAATAAACAAAAAACTGCGTTGAGATTCCATAAGATTTATTTCTCTTTTTTTGATGGTGGCACGGGATCTTCACCTCCCGCATTTAATGGATGGCATTTTAGTATACGTTTGCTTGCTAACCAACAACCTTTTAACACACCAAAGCGATTTATTGCTTCAATGGCATAAAAAGAGCATGTTGGAGAGAACCGGCAATTGTTGCCAAGTAGTGGGCTAAGCCAGCGCTGGTATGCCTTTACGAAAGCAACAGCTAGCTTTTGTGGCGTTGAATTATTTTTCGCCATATTTTTTCTAATTGTTTTCTAATTTCGGCATTTTCAAGCTGATCGGTACCTGATTTCACCATAACAACCAAATCTATGTTGGGTAAGTCATGTTGATGTAGTCGAAAGCTTTCTCTTATTTGTCGTTTTATACGATTTCTTTGAACAGCTAATTTAACTCGTTTTTTAGCAATAGCTAATCCTAAACGATTACGTCCATCTGGATTTTTACTAATAAGAATAGTTATGTGGCTAGAGCCAAAGCGAAGAGGTTTGGAAAATACAGATTGAAAGTGACCGGGAGTCAACAAACGCGACTCCCGATTAAATTCATAATTAACCATGATGGTTAACAGATCTCTTAATTAAGATTAAAAAAGAGATTATGCGCTAAGGCTTGCACGGCCTTTAGCACGACGACGTGAAATTACTGCACGACCGTTTTTTGTAGCCATACGTGCACGGAAACCGTGGTTGCGTTTACGCTTTAATACACTAGGTTGAAATGTTCTTTTCATTACGCTAATCCGTCTGTTGTTGTTGCCCTGGCAAACAGCCGTTTTGAGCACACTGGTTCTAAAAAAAGAGGCAGAATTATATATAGTGTTAGCTTAATCGTCAATCATTATTATAAAGAGAATATAAAAAGATCGTTTGGGGATCCTTGTGATCGAAACAATATCCACAGTTTGATAACAAAAATTATTTTTATTGTTATCTTTTTATAATTTTTATAGCAAAAAAGTATATTTTTATAGTTTTAGTATTAATTCATTATAAATGTTTTTTATCCTTAAAATTCAACGGTTTTTCGTGTTTTTTATTGAAATACCCATGGTATTTTAAAAGTCAATATTGATGTTGTGGATAACTAAGGTGATAATGGCAAAATAATTAATAATAATTTTACTAAAACCTGCCTTTTTAAATTTTACTTGTAGGGAATAGTGCTCAATCTAGGAGCTTTTGCTTGGATCATTCTCTTTGGCAACGTTGCCTCTCTATTTTACAAGAGGAATTGCCAGCTCAGCAATTTAGTATGTGGATACGTCCACTTCAATGTGTTGTAGATGACAATATCATGACTTTATACGCACCTAATCGTTTTGTTCTCGATTGGGTTCGTGATAAATATGTGAGTAGAATTAATGAATTAGTTTCTCTTGAAGAAACCAATAGTCCTCCCTTGTTACGATTTGAGGTTGGCAATAAACCTAAGTCTACTGCTAAACCTATCAAAAGTGCAGTAGGTCATAATAACATTGTACCCGCACAAAATATTACAAAAGAGCCAGAAGCTAATATACCTAAAAAAACAAATGTTAGGATTAACTATACCTTTGAAAACTTCGTTGAGGGTAAATCAAATCAATTAGCACGAGCAGCAGCTTCACAAGTAGCAGATAATCCTGGTACTGCATATAACCCTTTATTTATTTATGGTGGCACCGGTTTAGGGAAAACTCATCTCCTGCATGCTGTTGGGAATGGGATTTTACGTAATAACCCTAATGCAAAAATTGCTTATATGCACTCTGAGCGATTTGTTCAAGATATGGTTCGTGCTTTACAAAATAATGCTATGGAAAAATTTAAGCAATATTACCGTAGTGTAGATGCTTTATTAATAGATGATATTCAGTTCTTCGCCGGTAAAGATCGCACTCAAGAAGAGTTTTTTCATACCTTTAATGCTTTACTAGAAGGCAATCAGCAAATTATATTAACCAGTGATCGATATCCTAAAGAAATTGTTGGGGTAGAAGATAGGTTAAAATCTCGCTTTGGTTGGGGGTTAACCCTTGCAATTGAACCTCCTGAGCTTGAAACACGTGTGGCAATTCTTAAACGTAAAGCTGAAGAAAGTAATATTAACCTGGCTGATGAAGTTGCTTTTTTTATCGCTAAAAGATTGCGTTCAAATGTTCGTGAATTAGAAGGTGCACTTAACAGAGTTATTGCTAATGCTAATTTTACCGGAAGAGCAATAACAATCGACTTTGTTCGAGAAGCATTAAGAGATTTACTTGCCTTACAGGATAAGTTAGTTACTATCGATAATATTCAACGTACAGTGGCTGAATACTATAAGATAAAGGTTGCAGATTTATTATCTAAAAGAAGAAATCGATCTGTAGCTAGACCTAGGCAAATTGCAATGGCATTATCTAAAGAGCTAACTAATCATAGCTTACCTGAAATTGGTGATGCGTTTGGTGGTAAAGATCATACAACTGTTTTACATGCATGTAGAAAAATAAAAACCTTGCGAGAAGAATCGCATGATATAAAAGAAGATTATTCTAACTTAACTCGAACACTTTCGTCCTAGATATAAGGTATAAAAGTAGGTAAAAAATGAAGTTTTCATTAAATCGTGAATTATTATTAAAGCCATTGTTGCTTGTTTCTGGTGCAGTTGAAAGAAAAAGCACTTTACCAATCTTAGGTAATATATTACTTGATGTTAGTGAGTCTTCACTAACCCTTACAGCAACAGATCTTGAATTAGAAATGGTTGCTTATGCAACTATTGATAACCATGCTGATGATGGAAGAATTACAATACCCGCTCGAAAATTATTAGATATCTGCAAGAGCTTACCTGATGGTTCAATGATAACTTTTGAATCTGATAATGATGTTGTTAAAATAAGTTCTGGCCGTAGTAAATACTCTTTATCAACTTTACCTGCAGATGACTTTCCAAATATTGAAGAATGGAAAGGTGATGTTGAATTTAAGCTATTAAAATCTGAATTACTTCGCTTAATAGAAAGTACGCATTTTTCAATGGCAAACCAAGATGTTCGCTATTATCTAAATGGAATGTCAATTGAAACTGAGGGAAATGAAATACGCTCTGTTGCTACTGATGGTCACCGCTTAGCTATATGTAAAATTTCAAATGAATCTCTAGAATTGCCTAACCGTCAAGTAATTGTACCTCGAAAGGGCATTTTAGAAATTATTCGTTTACTTGATCCAGTTGATGAGTTTGTACAAGTATTTCTAGGGTCAAACCATATTCGTATTATCGATCAAGAGTTCTCTTTTACCAGTAAATTGGTAGATGGCCGCTTTCCTGATTATCGTCGTGTATTACCTCGTAATGGTGATAAAATTTTAACTACAAACAAAGATGAACTTAAGCAGGTACTTTCTCGAGCTTCCATTTTATCTAACGAAAAATTTAAAGGAGTTAGATTAAATTTCTCTAACTCTGAACTTAAAATCACTGCAAACAATCCTGAGCAAGAACAAGCGGAAGAAGTTTTAGAAGTTGACTTTCCATTTGATGAAGTTGAAATAGGTTTTAATGTAAGTTATGTGTTAGATGTATTAAATGCGGTAAAGGAAACAACCGTTAAGTTTACTTTAGCTGATGCTAACAGCAGTGTTGTTATTGAAGGTGCTGACTCAGGTGAAGCAATTTATGTTGTTATGCCAATGCGTTTGTAATGAGCGTATTGCAATTTACGGCAACTAATTTTAGAAACCTTGATAGTGAAAAAGTAGATTTTCATACAGATTTAAATTTTATTGTTGGTGATAATGGCAGTGGTAAAAGTAGTTTATTAGAAGCACTATTTTATCTAGGTCATGGAAAATCTTTTAGAACAAGTCATGTTGATAGTTTAATAGCACACTCTTTTGATAAGTTTGTTATTTCTATAAAAACACATGATGATAGACAACTTGGTGTTTCTCGATCAGTAAATGGAGAAACGCAGATTAAAGTAAACGGTGAACGGTATATTCGTTTATCTGAGTTAGCTAAAAATATTGCTATTCAGGTGATAACTCCTGAAAGTTTTAAGTTGTTTTTTGGTGGACCAAAAGAGAGAAGAAAATTTGTTGATTTGGGTATGTTTCACGTGAAACATTCATTTTCTTCTTTATGGAAAGATTTTAATAGAGTACTCAAACAACGTAATGCCTGTTTAAAAACTAGAATAAGAAATCAACATAGTATTTATTGGACTGAGCAATTTTGTTCAATCTCGGAAAATATAGCTGGATTAAGAAAAAAATACATCACAGAGTTAAAAGATGAGCTAGAGTATTGGCTTAATATTCTTCTACCTAATGTTGCTGATAAAATAGATATAAACTATTTACAAGGTTGGAATAGTAAAAAAGAGCTTCATGAAGTATTAGCCGCGAATGTTGAAAGGGAGTATGAAAGAGGGTTTTCTCTTTATGGAGCGCAAAAATTTGATATTAGGTTCGTGATAAATAATATCGCTATTGAACACCAATTATCACGAGGTCAACAAAAGTTGTTTTTACTCGCTTTAACTTTCGCACAAGCAAAGTTAATAGAAAAAGTTAAACGAGTAAAGCCAATTATTTTAATTGACGACATAGGTGCTGAACTGGATATACACTCGCGTATTGCACTTGCTAGTGCTTACCAGTATCTAAATTGTCAAACAATTATAACGGCTATAGATAAAGTAGCAGTGGAACCACTGGTTCCATCTGATAATAACTATAATATGTTTCACGTGAAACATGGACGAATTTCAGCAATAGGTAAATAGGCTATACGCTATGACAGTAGAAAATGAATACGGCTCAGAAAGTATCAAAGTTCTTAAAGGGCTTGATGCTGTACGAAAAAGACCAGGAATGTATATTGGTGATACTGATGATGGCACAGGTTTACATCATATGGTTTTTGAGGTTTTAGATAATTCTATCGATGAAGCGCTAGCTGGTCATTGTAAAGACATTATTGTGAAAATTCACCTAGATGGATCCGTTTCAGTTAAAGATGACGGTCGTGGTATTCCAACAGATATTCACCCTGAAGAAGGGGTTTCTGCTGCAGAAGTTATTATGACTGTTCTTCATGCCGGTGGTAAATTTGGAGGTGAAGACTCTGGTTATAAAGTTTCTGGCGGTCTTCATGGTGTAGGTATTTCTGTTGTTAACGCGTTAAGTAGTAAATTACAGTTAAATATCCGTCGTGGTGGAAAACTGTATGAGCAGGTTTATCATATAGGTGAACCGGAAGCGCCATTAGCAGAAGTTGGTGAAAGTGAAAAAACAGGAACAGAAGTTCGTTTCTGGCCTAGTTCGGATACTTTTTCTGATGTACTTTTTCACTACGACTTATTAGTAAAACGTATTCGTGAATTATCTTTCTTAAACTCGGGTGTATCAATTCGCTTAGTTGATGAACGTGAAGAAGGTAAAGAGGAACACTTTCATTTTGAAGGCGGTATTCAGGCATTTGTTGATTATTTAAATACCAATAAAACCCCTGTAAATGATGAGATCTTCTATTTCGATTTAGAGCGTGAAGATGGCATTGTGGTAGAAGTAGCTATGCAATGGAACGATGGCTTTCAAGAAAGTATTCATTGTTTTACCAATAACATCCCACAACGGGATGGTGGTACTCACTTAAGTGGCTTTCGTACAGCACTAACTCGTACGTTAAATACTTATATGGTGAAAGAAGGTCTTAATAAAACTAAGAAAGGTGGTAGCACTGAAACGAGTGCTTCTGGAGATGACGCGCGTGAAGGTTTAACTGCTGTTATTTCTGTTAAGGTTCCAGATCCTAAGTTTTCTTCTCAAACTAAAGACAAACTAGTTTCTTCAGAAGTTAAAACAGCAGTAGAGCAAGCTATGGGTGAAAAACTTGGTGAGTACTTGTTAGAAAAACCATCTATTGCTCGTACAATTATTATGAAAATTATTGATGCGGCACGTGCTCGTGAAGCGGCTCGTAAAGCGCGTGAAATGACTCGTCGTAAAGGTGCATTAGATATTGCTGGTTTACCAGGTAAATTAGCCGATTGTCAGGAAAAAGATCCTGCTCTTTCTGAACTCTATATTGTGGAAGGGGACTCTGCTGGCGGCTCAGCCAAGCAGGGGCGAAATCGTAAGAACCAAGCTATATTACCATTGAAAGGTAAGATTCTTAACGTAGAAAAAGCACGTTTTGATAAGATGATTTCATCACAAGAAGTAGGTACCTTAATTACTGCACTAGGTTGTGGTATTGGCCGTGATGAATATGATCCAGAAAAATTACGATACCATAGCATTATTATCATGACGGATGCTGATGTCGATGGTTCACATATTCGTACTTTATTACTAACTTTTTTCTACCGTCAAATGCCGGAAATTATGGAGCGAGGACATATATTTATTGCTCAACCTCCTCTTTATAAAGTGAAAAAAGGTAAACAAGAACGATATATAAAAGACGATGAAGGCCTAACTGAATACTTAACAACTTTAGCGCTAGATCATGCTGAGATACATGTAAATGAATCTGCACCAGCAATATCTGGAGTAGCTCTTGAGAATTTGGTAACCCAATATCGTCAAACATTTGAAACCATAAAAAGAATTTCTCGACAAATTCCGGAAGATATTTTGGAGAAAATGGTTTATGGGCAAGTTATTGAACAAGACGATTTTTCTGATAAAGCTAAAGTGGAACAGTGGACAAATAATTTAATTGAACAGTTAGCGGCACAAGATGGCAATGGCTCAATTTATACTGCTGAAGTAAAACATGATAATGAACGAAATATATACTTTGCAAGTTTTAACGTTCGTCAGCATGGCATAGATAACATATTTAACTGTAGCTATGACTTTATTCAATCAAAAGAATTTGCAGCAATTATTAATCTTAATAAATCTATTAATGGATTAATGGAAGAAGGAGCTTATGTAAAACGTGGCGAAAAGGTTAAGCCTGTAACTGAATTTGAAGAAGCATTAAATTGGTTGATGGCAGAATCAAAGCGTGGACAATACATACAGCGTTATAAAGGGCTAGGAGAAATGAATCCTGATCAATTATGGGAAACTACCATGGATCCAGAAACACGCCGTATGTTACAAGTAACGATAGAAGATGCTATTGCAGCTGATCAACTGTTTACCACATTAATGGGTGACCATGTTGAACCAAGAAGACACTTCATAGAAGAAAACGCGCTTAAAGTAGCTAACCTTGATATATAGTTATTTATTCGTATAGCAATTAAACTACCCGGACATCAAATCCGGGTTTTTTAATTTTACTAAAGAGTAAATATTTGAGCTTTTACTCAAATATTTACTTTTCCAAACTAGGCTAATATTCAGACAGCAGGTATACTAGCGTTAGTAATTATTAAATCAGTATTAAGTATCCGGATTCCCATGAGTACCTTTAACAGTAAAACTTTTCAAGGCTTGATTTTTCAACTTCAAGATTATTGGTCACGTCAAGGTTGTGCAATTGTACAGCCTTTAGATTTAGAAGTAGGGGCAGGCACCTTTCACCCGATGACATTCTTACGCTCAATCGGCCCAGAGCCAATGAGTAGTGCTTTTGTACAACCATGTCGACGTCCAACAGATGGACGTTATGGTGAGAATCCAAATCGATTACAGCATTACTATCAATTTCAGGTAATGTTGAAACCATCACCAAAGAATATTCAAGAGCTTTATCTAAACTCATTAAAGGAGTTAGGAATAGATCCTCTTGTACATGATATTCGTTTTGTTGAAGATAACTGGGAATCACCTACATTAGGTGCATGGGGGTTAGGTTGGGAGATTTGGTTAAACGGCATGGAAATCACTCAGTTCACTTATTTTCAACAAGTAGGTGGCATTGAATGTTCACCAGTTACGGGTGAAATCACATATGGATTAGAGCGCTTAGCTATGTACATACAAGATGTAGATAGCATTTACGATCTGGTGTGGACTGATGGCCCAATGGGCAAAGTTTTATATGGTGATGTATTTCATCAAAATGAAGTTGAACAGTCTGCTTATAACTTTGAGCATGCAGATGTAGATGCTTTATTTAATACATTTGATCAATGTGAAAAAGACAGCCAAAAGTTAATTGAGGCAGGGTTAGCATTACCCGCTTATGAGCAGGTAATGAAAGCGTCACATGCATTTAATTTATTAGATGCTCGACATGCAATATCAGTTACAGAGCGACAACGTTATATTCTACGTGTTAGAACTCTATCAAAAGCTTGTGCTCAAGCTTATTATGCCAAACGAGAAGAATTAGGCTTCCCTTTGTGCCAGAAAGACACAGAGAAGGGAGAATAGTAATATGAATACAGAAACTCTACTGATTGAACTAGGTACTGAAGAACTTCCCCCTAAGTCATTAAAAAAACTAGCGACTACTTTTTATCAACAAGTAAAGCAGCAGCTTGATAGTGCAGATCTAAGTTATAAAGATATTAACTGGTTTGCTACACCAAGACGTATGGCGGTTAAAGTTACTGAATTAGTAGCTCAGCAAGCTGATAAGGAAATTGAAAAACGAGGCCCTGCGATTAATGTTGCCTTCGACCAAGATGGTAATCCAAGTAAAGCTGCTTTAGGCTGGGCTCGCTCAAATGGAATTACGATAGAACAAGCACAAATTCTTAAAACAGATAAAGGTGAATGGTTACTACATAAAGCAACTGTGCAGGGGAAAAAAGTTGCACAGTTAATTCCAGATATGGTGAACTTTGCGTTGAACAAGTTACCTATTCCAAAGCCAATGCGGTGGGGAAGTGAACGTATTCAGTTTATCAGACCTGTTCATACGCTAACTTTACTTTATGGTGAAGAAATTATTGCTGGCGAGTCACTTGGTGTTAGTTCGAATAATATTGTTATGGGTCATCGTTTCCATCATAGTGGATTAGTAACACTTAAGCATGCTGATAACTACGAACAAGCGCTTAATGAAGCCTTTGTGATAGTTGACTATCAAAAGCGTCAAGCGCTCATTCAAGAACAAATTAATCAAGCAGCTGAGCAATTAGGCGGTATAGCATTAGTTGATCAAGAGTTATTAGAAGAAGTTACATCCATTGTGGAGTGGCCGGTAACACTCGTTGGTAGCTTTGACGAAGATTTTTTACAAGTCCCTGCAGAGCCATTGATCTATTCAATGAAAGATCATCAAAAATACTTCCCTGTGACAGATAAAAAAGGAAAGTTACTAAATAAATTTATTTTTGTAGCCAATATTGAAAGTAAAGAACCTGATAAAGTGGTACTAGGGAATGAAAAAGTTATTCGCCCAAGACTAGCTGATGCAGAGTTTTTCTTTAAAACAGATAAAAAACAAACGCTTGAGTCAAGATTGCAAAGTTTAGAGTCGGTATTGTTTCAAAAACAATTAGGCACACTTAAAGCAAAATCAGAACGTATTGCGATGCTTAGTGAACATATTGCTAAAACGATTAATGAAGACGCTTTATTAGCATATCGTGCAGGTTTATTGAGTAAGACAGACTTAATGTCGGAAATGGTCCTGGAGTTTCCTCAAGTACAGGGCACCATGGGGAAATATTATGCGTTGAATGATGATGAGCATGAAGCGGTTGCACAAGCACTTGAAGATCAATATCGTCCTCGTTTTTCCGGTGATGCTTTACCAGAAGGTAATATTGGTTGTGCCGTGGCTATTTCAGATAAAATTGATACTTTGGTGGGAATTTTTGGTATCAATCAGCCACCAAAAGGCGATAAAGATCCGTTTGCCCTACGTCGTGCCGCTATTGGCTTAATTCGAATAATCATTGAGAAGCAACTGAATTTAGATCTTGCTGACTTGGTTAAGCAAAGTGTGAGCTTTTATGGTGACAAGCTAAGTAATGATAATACACAACAGCAAGTTTTAGAGTTTATCTCGGGCCGCTATAGAGCTTTTTATCAAGAACAAAATGTATCTGTTGATGTAATTCAATCTGTTTTAGCAAATGCAGCAACAGAGCCATTAGACTTCGATAAACGGATCTCAGCTGTTTGCCATTTTAAAGAACTTGCAGAGGCTGAAACTTTGGCTGCAGCGAACAAAAGAGTGGGAAATATTTTAGCGAAGTTTAAGGGGGAACTTTATCAAACATTTGATAGAGGTTTAGCTTCCGAAACTGCAGAGCAGGCACTGGCAAATACATTCTCTTCTGTTCAAAGTAATGTTCTACCATTAATGGTAGAAAAAAACTATCAACAAGCTTTAACTGAACTAGCACAATTAAAACAACCAATAGATGAGTTTTTTGATAATGTTATGGTCATGGCTGATGATGAGCAGATTAAAATTAATCGTCTTACGCTATTAAATGAAATAAGAAATAGTTTTTTAGCGATTGCTGATATTTCATTACTGCAAAATTAAATAGTTTTATCCTATACAAAAAAAAAGGGGAATAGTAATTAACTATTCCCCTTTTTTATTAAATAGTAATAGGGTTTACTGTCTGTTTGTTGTTCAACAAGCTTATGTTCCATAAAACGGCAAAAGCTGGGGATATCTCGAGTAGTGGCAGGGTCATCAGCAATAACAAGCAACGTTTCGCCAACCGCTATTTTTCTGATATTTAACCTAACCATCATCACAGGCTCTGGGCAACGTAAACCGAGCACATCAAGTTTATGATCGGCATTATAAAAACCAGCTTTCATTAATTGGCCATTAGTTGGGTGACGTAACCACTGAGTTGATATTTAGTATTTAAATTGTCCATTAGATCATCAGCTCTTTGCTTACTGATTAGTGGTTTACAAACAATGCGGTAGTAACCTTTGCTTTGAACAATAATTAATTGAACAGAGGGAAGTTTAGAAGAAAAATTCATTAATGCTTGCTCAGCATTAACCATATTTAAATAAGCACCAAGTTGTACAAACCAAGTTGCGGGCGTTTTCATTACCGGCTCAGTTATTTCTTGCTTAGTAGTTGCTACATCTCTCTCGACCATGGTTTGAGGTTGTTGATTGATAACAGGTTGAGCAGCTTGTTTTATTTGCTGGCTAGCCTCATTTAACTGAGGCTGATATTGTGTATCACTACCAAATTGAAAAGCAAAACCAATGAAAACACTATGATTAGTTGATAATTCATTTTTGTGAAAATGACTGAGTTGTCCAATCTCCACAGAAAATTGATCATTAATTTGATAATTAGCAGATAGTTTTATATAAGGCGCAATCGTTTGTTTTTCAATGAGAAATTCGTTAGAGCTCGTGGTGACATAACCAAGCCCTGTGCCCGCCTTAAATGATAGCTCTTCATTATATTGTTTAATAAAGTTAGCACCTAATAATAAGTGACTAAAATCACCCGCAATAACGTTATCATTTGTTGTGATTTCTATATCATTACTTTGAATATAGTTGACTTCAAATTCGATAGACTCACCAAATTTCCATTGGTAAAAAGCACCATATCCAGCTGCGCTTTCTTGATCTAAATGGTAATCGATACTTGCACCAATTTTATGTAAATCACTGGCGAATGACTGGTTGGCAATGGCAAGGCTGATTAAGCTAATTGTTGTGACTAAACGCATGATAAAGGCTTATATTTTTCTTTTATATTAGCAGTAAGCACCAAGTTTGGGCAAACTAATCATCCTGAAAATATTATTATTAGTAATAAAATTGTTAATTAGGCTTGCTTTGTTTTGAGTGGGTGCATAGTCTAGTATCACCACTGCCTTGAGTTGCAGTCGGTCTCTTCCAAAGATGTTTAAAGGCTAAGTTATGTTTCGTTATTTATGTTTTGTTGTTTTTTTTATTGTTTCATTCACTACGTTTGCATTAGATAATAACCCTTTAAGAAAAACGTTTGAAAGAGCTGAAAAGCAGTTGTGGAAAGCTAATTCATCAACCTATAAGGCGCTTTATAATCAGCTACATTATTACCCGTTACAACCTTATTTAGATCAAAGACGATTAATGCATAAAATGCGTTTATCATCAGCCAATGAAATTAATGCTTTCTTAGAAAAATATCGCGGTACGCCTTTAGACTGGCCGTTACGAAAAAAATGGTTGAATTATCTCATCAAACGTAATCGTCAAACCCTATTCTTAGCTTTTTATAAGCCTTCGAACAGCGTTGAGTTTACTTGCCGCTATTATCAGTATCAATTAAATAAAGGGGTGGCAGAAGCACCTATTCTGGCGAAGGTTTCATCGTTATGGGTGGTTGGGAAATCCCAACCTAAAGCTTGTGATCCCTTATTTGTTCGTTGGCAAAAGGCGGGTTTAAGAACAACAGAGCATGTTTGGCAACGATTAGTCAAAGCCGCAGATGGTGGAAAACATACCTTAATTCCATATTTGACAGGGTTGTTACCGAAAAATGAACAGTATCTAGGTCGTTTGTGGCATAAAGTGAGAAGAGATCCCTCGTACATTACTAAGTTAACTCGTTTTCCTAAAAAGTCAGCAAAAGAAATTGAAATATATAGTTATGGTATAAAAAGACTCATTTGGCGAGATCAAAACAGAGCGTTAAAATCTTATCAACAAGCGCAGAAAATTTTTAGTTTTTCTGATGAGCAAAAGCAAGAAATAGCGTTGAAATTTTCATTATCGCTAGCCAGTAAAAATCATAAATCAGCACAGTATTGGTTAACACAAGTCAATGATGAGCGTTTAACTGATCATATTGTACAGTGGCGCATTGCTGATGTGTTACGCCAGCAAGATTGGCCAGCGATAAAACAAACATTATTAGCTTTACCTGAGAAACAGCAACAGAGTAATCAATGGAAATATTGGTATGCACGTAGTTTATTAGTAACTGACGATAAAGTTATGGGTCAAGCGTTAATGAAATCGTTAGCTGAAAAACGTCATTATTATGGCTTCTTAGCAGCCGGCCTTATCGAACAACCTATGGCACTACAAAATATCCCGCTTAAAATCACTGAGGTTGAGAAGAAGCAGCTTTTTGAAAATGCTGCAGGTAAACGTGCTTTTGAATTCTTCCATTTAGGGCGTTTCCATCAAGCTCGCTTAGAGTGGAACTATTGGTTGACGCAATTAGATCAACGACAAAAATTAGTAGCCGCTAAACTAGCAAATGAAATAGGTTGGTTTGATCGCGCTATTTTTGCCTTGTCGAAAGTAGGATATTTAAATGATGTCGACTTACGCTTTCCTTTGGCTTTTAATGATGAAATTAATCACCATGCCAATAAATATGCAATAAATCCAGCGTGGGCATTTGCTATTACTCGCCGAGAAAGCTCTTTTATGTCTGATGCACATTCTTCTGCGGGGGCTAAAGGTTTAATGCAAGTCATGCCAAATACGGCAAAGCTATTAACTCGACGAAAAAAAGTATCAACTAAGTATTTATTAAATAGTAAAAACAATATTAATTTAGGTACTAAGTATTTAAAAGACTTACTTGATCGGTATAAAGGTAATCAAGTGTTAGCAACAGCTTCGTATAATGCTGGGCCTTATCGTGTGAAGAAGTGGCTAAAATCAGCCAAGTCCTTACCTGCAGATATTTGGATTGAAACAATTCCTTTTAAAGAAACTCGAGATTATGTGAAAAGTGTTTTAGCTTATCAGCAGATATATCAGCATAAGGCAGGGCAGAAAACGGAGCTTTTTGAGCAACTAACCTCAAAAAATATCACTCAGTTATAACATGTGCCTTTGCTATAAACACTCGCATTTCAAGGCACAAATAATGCATGGTTTATATAGCATATGTTATGCTAAACAAAAATTTTCATAGGGTCGATCAAATGGACAAATTATCTGCACTGTATCCTGCACATGTTGCTGAACTTCAACAGCGTAGTTGCACAGCTTTATCAAGAGAAAACCTTGAAGGAATAGTGATTCATTCAGGGCAAGAAATGAGAATATTTCTTGATGATATGAGCTACCCATTCAAGGTAAACCCGCACTTTAAGCATTGGTTGCCATTAGTTGATATTCCCAATAGTTGGTTGATTATTAATGGTTCAAATAAACCCACGCTTATCTATTATCAACCGGTTGATTTTTGGCATAAAGTTGTCCCTTTAACTGAAAGTTACTGGAATGAGTTTTTTGATATTAAGGTATTAACCAATGCCAGTGATGTTGATAAATTATTGCCTTACGATAAAAAAGGCTTTGCTTATATTGGTGCTCATATTGAGGTAGCAAAAGCGTTAGGTTTTGAAAATATTAATCCAGAACCCTTGTTAAATTACTTACATTTCCATCGTGCTTATAAAACACCTTATGAACACCAATGCTTGCGTCAATCGAATACTCTTGCTGTTAAAGGTCACAAAGCGGCAAAAGCAGCTTTCTTAACAGGCTCATCAGAATATGACATTCAACAGGCATATTTAAAAGCCACTCACCATACAAACAATGAAACACCTTATGGTAATATTGTTGCGCTAAATGAAAATACATCTATTTTGCATTACACCGCATTAGATCGTGGAGTGCCTCAAGCCCATCGTTCTTTTTTATTGGATGCAGGTGCTAACTTTCATGGTTATGCTTCTGATATAACCCGTACCTACTCATTTAAGCGTGATAAATTTGCTGAGCTTATTGCTCGCATGGATCTGTTGATGCTTAATGCGGTTAACGGTTTAAAGCCAGGTAAAAGCTACGTTGACTTGCATATTGATACTTATCGAGATATTGGCAATGTTCTGCATGAATTTGACTTTTTAACTGTTGAAGCAGATGTAGCTGTAGAAGCAGGGGTAGTAAGTACTTTCTTTCCACATGGTTTAGGACATCATTTAGGGTTACAAACTCACGATGTTGGTGGTTTCATGGCTGATGAACGTGGAACACATATTGATACACCAGAGCAACATGCCTTTTTAAGAACCTCAAGAATGATTGAAGCAAATCAAGTTTTCACTATTGAGCCCGGTCTTTATTTTATCGACTCGTTATTAGCAACATTAAAACAGTCTAATAATGCACAGATGATTAATTGGCAGAATGTTAATGAAATGCGACCATTTGGCGGTATACGCATTGAAGATAATATTATTGTTCATCAATCGCATAATGAAAATATGACTCGTGATTTACTCTTAGATTAAGAATAATCTGATTTTTTATGTCTTTACCTTACCAAATAGCGGCTAACGAAGTGATTGATGAAACTATCGTTAGCCGTAGTCGCTTTATTTGTTATTTATCTCCTTGTGATTCAAGTGAATCGGCAAAAATCTTTATAAAATCAGTGCAAAAATTACATCCGCAAGCAAGCCATCATTGTTATGCATTTGTTAGTGGTCGTCCTGAAGATAGCCAACACTATGGTTTTTCCGATGATGGTGAGCCTTCAGGAACGGCAGGTAGACCTATGTTAGCGGTATTGCAGGGCAGCACTATTGGAGAGATTTGTGCTGTTGTTGTACGATATTTTGGTGGTACGAAGTTAGGTACAGGAGGATTACAACGAGCTTACGGTGGTAGTGTCAGACAAGCATTATCACTATTAACCTTAAAAACTAAAATACCTATGGTACACAAAACCTTAGCGTGTCAGTATAATCAAGTAAATGATGTCTTGCGAGTAGTAGAACTTGTTGGCGGCTATGTGGTTTCACAAGATTATCAAACAGAAGTAAACTTAACTTTATCGATACCTGAAACTCAGTTAGCAGGTGCGGCTAAACAATTGCAAACCTTATCGGCAGGACAACTTAAGTTGTTTTCTTTATTATAGAAATAGCCAGTACAGGTAGCAATACAGTGACGAATAAGAAGAATTAGACTAGCGTGCAAATTAAAAACATCATCAGAATTTTGGGCTTATTAGTAACATTACTCAGTGTTACTATGTTGCCGCCAGCTGTTATTGCTTTTATTTATCGCGATGGTGGTGGTGTTTCCTTTCTTACTGCGTTTGTTTTTTGTTTAGTGGCTGGCTTTTTATCTTGGTATCCCAATAGAAATCAAAAAAGTGAACTGCGTGCTCGTGAAGGCTTTTTAATTGTTGTGCTATTTTGGACGGTATTAGCAAGCTTTTCAGCGGTACCTCTGTTCCTACTTGATGAGCCTAATTTATCAATAGCGGATGCTTTTTTTGAATCATTTTCTGGTTTAACCACTACCGGCGCAACGATATTAACTCAAATTGATGGCTTACCTCATGCGGTGCTTTGGTATCGTCAGCAACTGCAATGGCTAGGTGGCATGGGGATTATCGTATTAGCAGTTGCTGTGCTTCCTATGTTAGGTATTGGTGGTATGCAGCTTTATCGTGCAGAAACGCCAGGGCCGGTTAAAGATTCAAAAATGACGCCTCGAATTGCCGATACAGCTAAACACCTTTGGTATATTTACTTATCATTAACCATTGCTTGTGCGTTAAGTTACTGGGCTGCAGGGATGAACTTGTTTGATGCTATTTGTCATTCCTTTTCAACCATAGCTATTGGTGGTTTTTCAACTCACGATGCTAGCATGGGTTACTTTGATAGCCCGATGATTAATTTTATCTGTGTATTCTTTTTATTAGTTGCAGGCGTTAACTTTGCCCTGCATTTTGCTGTTGTGCATAGCAAATCATTACGTAGTTATTTCTACGATCCTGAATTTAAAGTGTTTCTTTCTATCCAATTAGTATTAACGCTTGTTTGCTTTACCGTATTAATGTCGGTAGGGGTTTATGAAAATGGTTTTGAAGCGTTTGACCAAGCACTTTTTCAATCGGTTTCAATCAGTACAACAGCGGGTTTTGCCACGACATCATTTGCTGATTGGCCAACCTTACTACCTATATTATTAATATTTTCTAGCTTTATTGGTGGCTGTGCAGGAAGCACTGGCGGCGGCATGAAAGTTGTTCGTATAGTTTTACTTTATTTACAAGGTGTTCGTGAGCTAAACAAACTGGTTCATCCTCGAGCAATATTTACCATTAAGCTAGGAGCTAAAGCTTTACCTGACAGGGTAGTACAAGCCATTTGGGGCTTCTTTTCTGCCTATGCAGCTGTTTTTGTTATTTGCATGTTGGCGCTTTTGGCTGTAGGCGTTGATGACATTACTGCTTTTACTGCGGTAGCTGCTTGTTTAAATAATTTAGGCCCTGGTTTGGGAGAGGTTGCTTCGAACTTTGCCAGTTTAGGTGACTTTAGTAAATGGGTATTAATTTTGGCGATGTTGTTTGGTCGTCTAGAAATATTTACTTTATTAGTGCTATTCACACCAGCATTCTGGCGTTCGTAACTAATTTTAAAATAATTGGCATAGTTTGACTTTCTCTTCTATATTCCACTAACTGGATATTAAAGGATTAATATGTCGTTATTTAGAAAGGAAGCTATTGCCCATCAAAGTGAGCGGTTAACAGGCGTTATAACCTTAGCCCAACCATTATCACTTAAAATTACTGTTATTTTGTTAACGGTAATTGCCATACTTATTGTCAGTTTTTTATTCACTGCTAATTATGCTCGTAAAGAAACAGTGCGTGGCTTTTTAGTACCTAATAAAGGCGTGATCAAAAGCTTCGCCAGTCAAGGTGGTACTATTGAAAAACTTTGGGTAGTGGAAGGTGACTTTATTAAACAAGGCTCGCCATTGGCTACGTTAGTGGTTCATCAAGGTGATGCTTCAGGTGTTGATTTAAGTGAACAGTTGATCAGCCAATTAAATCAGCAGTTAAATTTACTTGATCACGAAATAGAACAACATCAAACCCTGCAGCAACAGGAAATAGCCAACTTAATACAGCATCAGCAAGCATTAAGAAATGAACGTTGGGCATTAAAGCAGCAATATACTTTAGCTAATGAAAAGCTACAGTTATTGGATAATCAGCAACAGCAATTTAATGAACTCAATAAAAAGGGCTATTTGTCTGATTTAGAAAAAGAGCGCCAACAGCATGTGTTGTTGGCAGCCAAACAAGATAAACAAGCGCTTGCCCGTTTGCTATTACAGCAACAAACACAGTTAAGTCAACTTGCTTTTAAACAAAAAAACATCCCGCAGCAATATATACTAAATATCAATAGCTTGAAACGAAAACAAGCGGATATTCATCGTCAATTAGCGCAAACCAAAAATCAACATCGTTATACGGTTACTGCTAGTCACAGTGGTTTTGTTACCGGCATTCAAGTGGTTGCTGGGGAAAACTTATCACCAACTAAAGCGCAACGTAAACCACTGTTACATATATTACCCGAAGGCTCAGAGCTAGTAGCAGAGCTATTATTACCAACCCGGTCAGTTGGGTTTATTCAAACAGGGCATAAAGCACGGCTACGTTTTGATGCTTTTCCTTATCAACGTTTTGGTTTTATTGAAAGTGAAATCAGCCGCATTGATCAAACCCTGATCTCTCCGAATGAAGTGCAGCTACCCATCGCTTTGCAAGAGCCTGTATATCGTATAAGAGCATTATTAACCAAGCAGCAAATAGTCGCTTATGGGAAAGACTTCACCCTAAAAAGCGGTATGTTATTCGAAGCTGATATTATGTTAGAACAACGCAGTTTAATTGAGTGGCTATTAGCACCACTCTATAGCCTGAGCGGTAGGATAAGTTAGCTTGAGCCGTAGGGTAATTATCAAAATTATTTGTAGGTTTAGGCTTTACTTAGACGGATGTAAATACTCAGATTATATCAGGAATAAATAATATGTAGCCTGATAAGAAAAAATTCATCTAGTGAACTTGTTCATATATATGAGCGGAAATTCGTTAGAGAATAAAGCGGCTGACTTGAATTGACTTTAAGCGGAAAAATCAAGCCAGCCTAATTAAACGCCAACTTAAAAAAATAAGTTGGCACTTAACCAGCCCATCTTAGCAAAAATAAATAAGATTGGGCATCAATGGAGTATAAAAAATGCGTGAATTAAACGTAATGGAAATGAAAGTAGTGAATGGTGGAACAGGCGATGGAACAACCGATGTTGTTCCTAATGCAGAGTCAGAAACTGGAAAAATGGCGAACGATGCTGCATATGTCTATATGACGTATATTTATGACGCTGGTGGGGTGGGTAGTGCTCTTGGCAGTTGGTTGTATGACCAATTTAATTAGTAGATAGACTACCTAGTTAATTGTTTATTGCCATTCACTGTAAATTCGAGTCAATGGCAATAATTTTATTTATTATAATTTCACAAAAAGGAATTTTTTTTGATAAAACTATGTATGTCACTTGTTTTAATATTTTATGTCTCTTTAACTATTAGAGAGATTATTTTCATTCCTCTCTTTATTAAAATAGGATTGGCGACTTTTTACGCAGACAAGATATCTTATATTGTATTCGCTGTTTTAATATTAACGGGGTACAGAAGAACACTACTTGATAATGATATATATATAAAAAAAGTATTATATTTTTCAAAAATACCCATTAAAAATTTTCTTATTGCCCTAACGATTAGCTTTTTATCTGTGCCAATAGCTTTTGGTATTAATGCTATCGAAGTTTTATTTATCGCTCAGTTTTCACCGGAAACTGCTACCAACTTATGGGATTTTAAAGAGCAGGACGTTGTTATAGAAAGAAATTTAAAATTAGGAAATAGTGTTACTGTTTTTTTTATGTTTGCCTTAGTTCATTCGGTGATAGCCCCTTTGGTTGAGGAGGTAACCTTTAGAGGGCCTTTTCTATCTAAAAGTAAAAATAAATATACTTTGTTAGGCACAATATTAATTTCATCGGTTTTATTTACCATTATTCATTCAAGCAAGCAGTACTTAGAGCTTTTTCTTTTCTCCTTATTTGTTGCCTTCTTAACCATAAAAACAAGACGTCTTGTATACGCATTCATAGTACATGCTGGCTATAATTTATTCTCTTGGTTGATGGAAGGGCATAACATGATGCTGCTATTCACCAATAAACCTATTGATTCCTTACATAAGTTGAGTTTATGGAAAGGAGAGCTTATCTTTATGATTTTTTCTATTACGCTCGTTATTTTTTTATTGCCGACTCTATTTAAAAATAATGAAAAAGTTTATTAATTTAGTGAAAAGAGAAACTGAACAAAAGTAAATAACTTATCTAATGCAATTATTGATGCTTTATTTTTTAGTACCGTAGCTTTACCTTGATGCACAATCAATACGAACAATTAGCTACTTTTTTAATCATTTTATCTCTTGGTCTATTATTAGGTTGGGTGCGTTATAAAAGCCAAAATACTGCTTATTGTATCGCTATTCATATGTTGTTTAACGGCTTAGCTATCGCTATTTTTTTGTGCTCTAGCTTTCAGTTGTCATTTTCAGTTTTGCTTTTTAACTGTGCTTAACTTTTATTTATTTTTATTTTTATTTTGTTGTGGTTTACATGTCGACATCTTCTTCTGAACAATTATTAATTTTTAGCTTAGGTAAATCAGTACCTTTGATTCTTCAGTCGGAAGTGGCTGAATGTGGTCTTGCAGCTATGGCTATGGTAGCCTGTTTTCATGGTCATCAATTAGATATGCCAGCGATACGTAAACGTTTTTCAGCTAATTTAACTGGTATGAATTTGCAACAACTTATCGATGTTGGCGATAGCCTAGGCTTAGCGAGTCGTGCGTTGCAATGTCCCATTGATGAACTGCATAAGCTAGAAACACCAGCGATATTGCATTGGGATATGGATCATTTTGTAGTGCTAACTAAAGTATCAGGGACTGGAGAACAGGCAAAATATAATATTAATGACCCAGCAATGGGTAAACGAACTTTAAATAACGAAGCCTTTAACAAACATTTCACCGGTATTTGTTTAGAACTAACACCGACCAAAGATTTTGAGGTAAAACAAGAGCAAGAAAGAATGCGCTTTAGTCAGTTGTGGAGCAAAATGTCTGGGCTTAAAGCTGGATTAGTTAAACTGCTGGCGCTGTCATTAGTATTGCAATTGTTTGCTTTAATGAGCCCCTATTATATGCAATGGGTGGTGGATGAAGTATTAGTGAGTTTTGACGAGTCGTTATTGTTGGTGCTAGCAATGGGCTTTGCTTTGATAACCGTTATTAAAGTAGTCACTACTGCGGTGCGTAGTTGGCTGGTATTACGCTTGTCGAGTTTGCTCAACATGCAAATGGGGGTGAATTTACTGCGGCACTTATTACGTTTGCCGATAAATTATTTTGAGTCTCGTCATATTGGCGATATTGTTTCACGTTTTGGCTCTCTGGCACAAATTCGTGAACGTATTACTACGGGGTTGGTTGAAACCGTGGTTGATGGCGTTATGGCTATCACTGTATTGGTAATGATGTTACTTTATTCTGTGAAGCTAACTGCCGTTGTACTGGGTGCTATTGCCATTTATACCTTAGTGCGTTTGGCTTTATATCGTGCTTTGCATCAAGCAACGGAAGAAATGATCCAACATTCAGCGAAAGAGCAGAGTAATTTCTTAGAAAATATTCGTGGTATGCAAACCATTAAGCTTTTTGGTAACGAGTCACAACGCCAAGGTATTTGGCAAAATCGTTATGCAGAAGTGATCAACAGTGAAATTCGCTTAGGACGTTTACAAATAAGTTTTGCTTCACTCAATCAATTATTATTTGGCTTAGAAAATGTTTTGGTGATTTATTTTGCCGCTAACTTAGTGATGTCAGGTGGTATAACCGTAGGTATGGTATTAGCGTTTATTGCTTATAAAGATCAGTTGACCAGTCGCTTTGCTAATTTAATTGAGCAAATAATTCAATTTAAAATGATGCGCTTACATCTTGATCGCATTGCTGATATTGCCTTAACGCCAATTGAAGAAAATCGTGAAGGTAATACCCATTTTTATCATAGTGCAGGGGGAGAGGGAACGCCAACAGGGCAATTAACACTAGAAGATATTTGTTTTAGTTATGGCGAAGGAGAAAAAAACATTCTTAATAAAGTTAATTTAGTTTTGAATGCGGGTGACTCTATTGCTATTACTGGTCCTTCGGGCTGTGGAAAAACCACCTTGATGAAGGTGATGCTGGGTTTATTGCATCCTACATCGGGAAAGGTATTGCTTGATGGTAAAGACATTACTCAGCTTGGTTTAAAAAAATACCGAAATCATATCGCAGCGGTAATGCAAAACGATACTTTGCTAGCAGGCTCTATTGCCGAAAATATTAGCTTTTTCGATCCTCAACCTAATTATTTACAAATAGAAAAATGTGCGCAGTTTGCAGCTATTCATGACGATATTAACCAAATGGTCATGGGTTATAATTCATTGGTAGGGGATATGGGTTCCAATTTATCTGGCGGTCAATTGCAGCGTTTATTGTTGGCTCGTGCGCTATATCAATCGCCTTGTGTATTGTTTATGGATGAAGCTACTAGCCATTTAGATAAAGACAATGAGGCTAAAATTAGTGAACAAATTCAGAACCTGCCGATGACACGCATTATGATTGCGCATCGACAAGAAACCATCAGTAAAGCAGAGCAAGTCTATGTTTTAGATAATGGCGAATTAATTAATATTGATCCATTGTGTTCACAAACAGCATCTTAAAAGAATTGTAATGGGTCAACATAAAATAGTTTTTCTACATCAGAGATAAATCGTTTGTTGACTAGAAATAAAATCACATGATCTTCCGCTTGAATTTTGGTATTTGAGTGAGCTATTAATACTTCTTCATTACGGACAATCGCACCAATGGTTGTTCCCGGAGGTAGTTTTAACGATTGAATGGTTCTACCGATCACTTTTGATGAATTCTCGTTGCCTTTTGCTACTATTTCAATAGCCTCGGCAGCACCACCTCGTAAGCTATAGACATTATCAATGCTACCCTTACGTACATGGGTTAATAGCGCTGAAATAGTTGCGTGTTGTGGCGAAACAGCAATATCAATATTACTGCCATGCACTAAGTCAATATAAGCACTGCGTTGAATGAGCACCATAGCTTTACGTACACCTAGACGCTTAGCAAGTAATGAAGACATGATATTGGCTTCATCATCATTGGTTACTGCAATGAATACATCAAATTGGTCAATATGCTCTTCCATTAGTAATTCTTGATCAGAAGAGTCCCCAACAAAAACTAAAGTATCTTGTAATTCAGAAGCTAAATAAGCCGCTCGTTTAGGGGTATGTTCAATTAATTTTACTTGATGATTTTTCTCTAATAAACGAGCTAAGCCTGCACCGATATTACCACCACCGGCGATCATAATACGTTTGTAGGCAGGTTCAAGTTTTTGTAATTCGTTCATCACTGCACGAATGTGAATAGTAGCGGCAATAAAAAACACTTCATCATCAGCTTCGATAACAGTAGTACCTAGTGGCCTGATTGGTTTACCGTTACGGTAAATAGCTGCAACTCGTGTATCAACATTAGGAATATGTTCACGTAATGTGGATAGTGCATGGCCTACTAATAAACCACCATAATAAGCTTTTACCGCAACAAGACTTACTTTTCCTTTAGCAAACTCTAATACTTGTAAAGCACCGGGGTAGTCAATTAGACGAGCAATATCACGAGTCACTAGCTGTTCAGGAGCGATAACATGATCAACTGGGATATTGTCATGTTGAAACAGTTGTTTTTGATATTTAAGAATTTTTGCAGAGCGAATACGGGCAATTTTTGTAGCTGTATTAAATAAGGTATAACAAATTTGACAGGCGATCATATTGGTGGCGTCGTCACTGGTTACCGCAATAACCAACTCTGCATCTTCAGCGCCTGCTTGTTTTAATACATCAGGGTGACAGCCTTGACCAACCACAACTTGCAAGTCCATTTTGTCTTGCAGCTCTCTTAATATTTCACTATTAGTATCAATCAGGGTGATATCGTTACGCTCACCAACAAGATTTTCAGCGAGTGTACCACCAACCTGACCAGCACCTATGATGACTATTTTCATTTTATCATTCTTATTTAGTTGTTTTGCGTTTTAACGGCTATGAGCTTTCTGCAGTTTTGCGCTTTTGTAACTTGGCATAGTAAAAACCATCCATCGATTGCTCATTTGGTAATATTTGCCAGCCAACTTGTTGACAGTTTTTTTGAATTGATATCAATTCTGCATCGGGATTTTCATTAATAAACTGTTGAACTTGCTCACAGTTTTCTTCCGGTAAAATACTGCATGTTGCATAAAGCAAAGTACCACCGGGTTTTAGTAATGACCAACTATTTTTGAAAATTTGTTTTTGCAGTAGAGTTAATGCGGCAATGTCAGTTGCTTTTCTTAGCCATTTTATATCAGGGTGACGCCTGATAACCCCCGTGCCAGAGCATGGAGCATCTAATAAAATACGATCAAATAGCACACCATCCCACCATGATTCGGAATTGGCAGCATCACCTGCAATGACTTTTGCGCTTAGTTGTAAACGTTCAAGGTTTTCTTGAACTCGTATTAATCGAGATTCTTCAATATCAATAGCTGTCATCGAAGCAATATTAGGAGTGTGCTCTAACATATGACAAGTTTTACCGCCCGGCGCTGCACAGCAATCTAAAACCACATCATCCTCTTGGCAGTCAAGTAAAATGGCAGCTTGTTGAGCAGCGCCATCTTGAATAGAAACATGACCTAAGTCAAAACCAGGTAGCTTATTAACATCAATCGCATCGGTCAGTTGAATAGCATTGCTTTGAGTTTCAACTGTGGAATAGGCGATATCAGCTTGTTGAAGTTTCTCTAAATACGATTCTACGGTGTGATGATTTTTGTTCACCCTTAACCACATAGGTGGTTTTTGCTGGTTAGCATTTAATACATTTTGCCATTGCTCTGGGTAAGCAGCTTTAACTTTTTTGATAAACCAACTAGGGTGGTTGAATTTAATTGCATCAGGTAAAGCTTCCGTTGAAATTTCATCACTACCTTCAATGCTACTTTGTTTAATACTACGTTGGTAACTTCTTAAAATACCATTAACCATTGATTTTAAATATTGGCATTTTAGATTGATGGTAGCAGCAACTGTTTCACTCACCGCTGCATGATCAGGAATACGAGTATGCTTAAGTTGGTATAACCCCACTAAAATTAAAAAGTGAATAACCCGCTGTTTACCAACCAAAGGCTTTGCTATGAATTGTCGAGAGTCGTGTTCTAACGAAGGTAAATAACGTAAGACCCCATAACAAAGCTCTTGTAGTAATCCTTTATCTTTACCAAGTAATTTTTCTTGGTGCTTGGGAAGTTCATCAGCTAAGCTGCGACCTTTGTCTACCACGGAAAATACACATTTTGCTGCGAGTGCTCGTAAATTAACTGCCATAACTATTCTTCACCAGAGTATTTATCTAAGCCATTAATTGATTGACCGATTTGAAACCAATCGGATCGACCATTTAATATATCTTGGCAAGCTAGTGCTTTTTTACCAGGTAATTGCAGTACTTCTAAGCGTAGCGCTTTTTCTGCGGTAGCAACTACAATGCCTGATTTGTCTGCTGAAAGTATAGTGCCAGGTTGCTCATTGGTTTGACTATCAATAATACTCGCTTGCCAAAGTCTAATGCGATGTTGTTGCTTTTTATCTGTGAAAGTAAATTGAGCAACAGGCCAAGGAATATAAGCGCGAAGTTTACGATGCAGTGTTAAAGCTGATTGCCGCCAATCTAATTCTGCCTCCCCCTTATCAAGTTTATGCGCATAGGTCGCTTGGCTATTATCTTGAGCTTCACTTTGATGCGTTGCGCAGGCCATTAATGCAAGCGTATCAATTAAAGCATCAGGGCCAAGCTCAGCAAGTTTTTCATAAATACTTGCTGAGGTATCTTGTTCGGTGATATCACAGGTTGCCTTTAGAATCATTGCACCAGTGTCCAGACCTTTATCCATTTGCATAATGGTGACGCCAGTTTTTTGATCGCCAGCCTCAACTGCACGTTGAATAGGAGCTGCTCCGCGCCATTTAGGTAATATTGAACCATGAACATTAATACAGCCTAAACGTGGAGTATCTAAAATCACTTGCGGTAATAATAACCCATAAGCGACAACTACCATCACATCTGCATGATAGTTGGCTAAGGTTTGCTGGGCTTCAATGCTTTTGAAGTTTTCAGGCTGTTCAACCGTGATGCCATGTTCAAGTGCTAATAGTTTTGTCGCGCACGCGGTAAGCTTTTTACCTCGACCAGCAGGTTTGTCTGGTGGGCAATATACCGCGACGACTTGATGCTCTGAATGTATGAGTGCCTTCAAGTGCTGTGCAGCAAAATCAGGTGTACCGGCAAAAATAATTTTTAATGGTGAGGACAAGTTTATTCCTATTAATTATTGAGTTTGTTAAAACTTAATTAGTTCTTCGCTAAACGCGCTTCTTTTTCTAATTTAGTTTGAATGCGTTTACGCTTGAGCGGAGATAAATAATCAACAAATAAAATACCTTTTAAATGGTCTAGTTCATGTTGAATACAAATAGCCAATAGCTCATCGCCATCAAGCTCAAAACTATTGCCATTGATATCGAGAGCTTTTACTGTGACTTCAGTATGACGGTCAACTTTCGCGTAACAACCAGGCACTGATAAGCAACCTTCTTCGTTGATCAGAGTCTCGTTACTTTTCTTGATAATTTCAGGGTTGATCAGTACATACGACTGTTCTTTATCTTCTGAAACATCAATGATGACAATTTGTTGATGAATGTTGACTTGAGTTGCTGCTAAGCCAACACCATTTTCGGCATACATGGTGTCAAACATATCAGCAACAATTGCTTTTATTTCATCATTTACTTGGGTGACGGGTTCAGCTTTTGTTCTTAGCCTTTCGTCTGGAAATCTTAATACTGTTAATATAGCCATAATTTTACAAAAGAATTCGCGAAATTTCGCATAGAGTGTTATGTTTCAATTTTAGCCATTAAATAAAATTATTAATAGTGGTTTAGGATAAATGCTATAACAATAGGTTGGTTAGTATGCTAAAAAAGATAATATTCGTGATATTTTGTCTTACTTTGCCGTTTAGTTTGTTGGCAGACGAACTTCAATTGAACCAAAACGCACCCAAATCTTACATAGTTAAGAAAGGAGATACCTTGTGGGATATTTCAGGTGTGTTTTTAAAAGAACCATGGTTATGGCCTAAACTCTGGCGTTTGAACCCTGAAATTGATAATCCTCATTTAATTTATCCCGGTGATGAACTTAACCTCGTTTATGATGAACAAGGTAAGCCGATGTTGGTGAAAGGCAAGCCGACTTTAAAATGGTCTCCTAAAGTTAGAACATCATTAAAAGATTTAAATCCTGTTGAGACCATCCCTCTTAACGTCTTAGCTCCTTTTATTAAATATAATACTATTTTATCCGCTGAGGAATTAGCATCAGCGCCTTATATTTTAGGTAGTGATGATGGTTATAAATCAAGTGTTGATGGTTTTAAGGTTTATATTAATGGTGATTTAATTGTTGGGCAGGCATATGCTGTTTATCAAAAAGCAGAAGCAATAGTAGACCCTCAAACTGAATTGGTGATTGGTTATCATGCAAATCTAGTTGGCACAGGTAAGGCATTGCGAGCTGGTAACGCCGGACAGAAAAAGCCTGCAACTCTATATGTTGATGGTGCAATTCGAGAAATAAGATCAGGAGATGTTGTTAAGCCGGTTAACGATGGGCAATTATTACCTGCATTTTTTACTATGCAAGCAGCTGATAGTTCGGCGAATGGTCACATTATAAAAACATCTAGTGGCGCAAGAGAGTTTGGTAAGCTGGAAGTGGTTTTTATTAACCAAGGCTTGCAACATGGAGTAAAACAAGGCGATGTTTTTTCTGTTAATCGTAAAAGCCCTAGTGTAGTAGAATCTGGTGATGGTCCTATTTATAGTAAAGATGCATCACGTTGGAATCGGTTATCATCGGCGTCTGAATCTGATTATGATATGCCAACAGAAGCTATTGGTAAGTTAATGGTTTTTAAAGTTTTTGATGAATTAAGTATGGCGTTAATTTTGCGCTCAGAAAAAGCTTTAAGAATACAGGATTCAGTTACTGCACCTTAGCCTAACTTTTATCCACGCTCAAACCACCTAAGATCTTAGGTGGTATTTACGGAAAACTTGCTCTTAAGGAGAAGACAAGTGCCGATCAATGAAATAGACCAGCCAATAAATCATGATAATCATGCTCGTTATTGGTTGGCACTAAAGTTCATTCCTCGTTTGTCTATTCAAAATAAACTTGAGTTAGTTAAGTCATTCGGGTTAATGAAGTTATTTTCATCACCACCTGATAAAGCCTCTGTCACTATTACAGAAAAACAATACCAGGCATTAATTTCTCCTGACTGGCAACGCATTGAAGATATCATTGAAGCCACTAAGTCTTGCGGAGGTGTTATTGTTAGTTATAGCGATGGAGCATATCCAAGCTTATTGAAACAAATTTATGATCCTCCATTAGTGCTTTTTACCAAGGGAAATGTCCAGTGTTTAAATGCTGCCCAAGTGGCTATTGTTGGTAGTCGAAACTCCAGTGCTCATGCTCGAGAAGCCGCTTTTGATTTTTCTCATTATTTGGCAAACCAAGGCGTTGTTATCACCAGTGGTTTAGCTTTGGGTATTGATGCTTCAGCTCATAAAGGGGTGATAGCCGCTAATGAAAAGACTATTGCTGTAGTGGCTACAGGTATTGATAAAGTTTATCCAAGTCGTCATAAAAAACTCAGCCAAGATATTATTGCCAATAAAGGGTGTATTGTCAGTGAGTTTTTACCTGGCACCGAGCCAAAACCAGGCCACTTTCCTAAAAGAAATAGAATTATTAGTGGCTTAAGCCAAGGAGTATTGGTTGTTGAAGCAACAATAAAAAGTGGCTCTTTAATTACGGCTCGTTGTGCTTTGGAGCAAAACAGAGAAGTATTTGCTTTACCGAGTAATATAAATAACCCTCAAGCTAAAGGCTGTCATTGGTTAATTAAACAAGGAGCTAAACTAGTTGATGATGTTGCCGATATAATAGAAGAGTTGAAGCTTCCTGCTGATAATGGTCTAAACTTAAATAGAAACAAGGACAAAGATAAAGAGTCAAAAAAAACTTGTGAACAAGGCTTGTGTAACGATCCAATGTTAGCTAGTGTGGGTTATGAAATCACTCCCGTGGATACTGTGGTTTCTCGGAGTAAACTACCCATAGATGTAGTGCTAACCCGATTAACAATGCTTGAACTCAAAGGTCTGGTCACTGCGGTGCCAGGTGGTTATCTGAGAGTAAAATAAGGGGCAAATTATGTTTGATATCTTGATGTACCTTTTTGAAAATTATATTCATAGTGAAGCTGAAGTCATGGTTGACCATGATATTCTTAATGATGAATTAACCCGTGCTGGATTTCACCAAGATGAAATATATAAAGCGTTAACTTGGTTAGAAAAGCTAGCTGCTCTGCAAGACACTGATGCATATCCATACTTAACACGTGTTGGTCGTCGTTCTGTTCGTATTTATACTTCTGAAGAAATGCAATTGCTTGATGTTGAATGTCGTGGTTTTTTAATGTTTCTTGAACAAGTGAATGTGCTAGATTTTACTACGCGTGAAATGGTTATAGATCGCGTGATGGAGTTAGATACCAAATTCTTTGCACTTGATGATCTAAAATGGGTGGTATTGATGGTTTTATTTAATGTACCCGGTAAAGAAACTGCTTATTCTCAAATGGAAGACTTAATATTTGATGAACAAGAAGGCCCGCTGCATTAGATTTATCTTAGCGGACAATAAATACGCTATTTTCCCTGCCAGTATGACATAATACGCATCTACTTTTACCATTGTGTGTATTATGTCTAACTCTGATCAACCTCTATTTTCCCAACACGAACATGCTTTAGAAAAGGCCTATGAAGTGTGCCCTGAGTGTGGCAGTGAAATTGTTATTAAAAATAGTAAATCAGGTAAGTTTTTTGGCTGTGCTTCTTATCCAGCATGTGATTTTACTCGTCCAGTTGTTGAACATGAACGTGTTGAAGATAAAGTACTTCAAGGCAGTGAGTGTCCTTTATGTCAGCATGAACTCGCGGTAAAACAAGGTCGTTATGGTATGTTTATCGGCTGCTCTAATTACCCTGAGTGTCATCATATTGAAGATACTAGTCAGCAAGAAGATGCTGGTGTTGCATGCCCTAAGTGTCAAAAGAAAGGAAAACAAGGAGAGTTGATTGAGCGTACCAATCGTTACGGTAAAACTTTCTATTCTTGTGACCAATACCCTAAGTGTAAGTATGTAATTAATTACCCTCCAGTTGAAGAAAAATGTCCTGAGTGTCAATGGTCTATCTTAGTTAAGCGAAAAATGGCTAGTGGCAATGTCATAATATGTCCAGAAAAGAAATGCACCTACAAGCGTAAAGAGATATAATGCGCGCAATTATTTAACTAAACTTCTGGAGAGACAAAATGTCATCAACTTTTGTTGCAATTTTAATGGGTTCAGATTCTGACCTACCTGTTATGCAAGCTACTATCAGCGTTTTAAAAACATTTGGTATTGAGCACGAAGTACGTGTTCGCTCAGCACATAGAACACCTGAAGCTGCTAAGGCTTATGTAAAAGATGCTGAAGAACGTGGCTGTAAAGTATTTATTTGTGCTGCTGGTTTAGCTGCTCATTTA
>Ga0209396_1000859_pt1 | contig 35083 bp, 28 predicted proteins | sample GOMGulsemesocosm_6_FD_184638 | JGI IMG/M metagenome (GOLD analysis project Ga0209396, IMG submission 184638) | Methane-oxidizing microbial communities from mesocosms in the Gulf of Mexico - GOM8C Gulf of Mexico (SPAdes) (version 2) | ecosystem: Environmental > Aquatic > Marine > Cold seeps...
TTCCACAAGGTTTCGGCATTGTTTATATGCCGTCTGGTGAGTTTGGTGAAAAAGGTGATTGTTATGAGTATGCCATTGTGAATGGTTTATATCCTGAAAATCCAGAACAACCTAAGTGCCGATTGACTACACGCAAACTAACTTTTATAGGTTACGGACAAAATACCTTAATAAGTAACAACAGTAATCTTTATTTTACCCAAACAGCAAAGAAATTGGCAAGTTTGAGTAAAGAGCGTTTAAATGAGATTTTAGAATTATTAAGCTCGAATTCCCAAGAGCGTAAAAATTTAGATCTACTGCCTCGTTGTTGGCACGGTAATGAGTTTTTCTCATTAAAAGCAAATCAAAACTTATGGAATAAGGCAGATTAATAAGCTTATTTTTTTATAAACTTATTAATAAATGGCTTTGAGGTAGTTTAGTGATAATGGGTAAATAAGTGAGACCCATGAAGCCGCCCATAGAGCTCACCTTTATCACTCTAACAACACTCAACATCAAATCATGTCGTTACCATGTAGACAACAGTATTATGGATCCGAGCCAAATAAATACTCGTTGGCCGCTATTACAAGCAGTAGTGTTGGATCATTTTAGTTAAAAGCCTTTCCGTTTTATCTATTTCACTATGCGCTAAAAATTCATTTGGTTGATGAGCTTGCTCAATAGAGCCAGGACCTAGCACTATGGTCTGACAACCGAGTTGCTGAATATAAGGCGCTTCAGTCGCGTAATTCACTGCACAACAACTGTGGCCACTAATTTCTTCTGCAATATTAATAAAAGTGCTTGGTTTTTTTTGTTCAAAGCTGGGGGAGCTTGGATGCATTTCGGCAAAGGTGATACGACCAGGATACAGTTCAGCTAAAGGTTTTAGAGCTTCACTTAACCAATTGATTAATTCGTCATCACTCATACCAGGAAGAGAACGTAAATCAATATCTAAATGACAATGGCCACAAATTCTATTGGCATTATCACCACCAGAAATAGCGCCAAGGTTTAAGGTTGGTGCTGAAACGTCAAAAGCTTTGTTATCATAATTAAGTTGAAATTTTTCCTTTAGCTCAATTAATTGCCCAATAACCTTATGCATAATCTCAATGGCGTTAATACCAAGACTTGGTTTGCTTGAGTGCCCCGATTTACCCTCAACACTGATTCGGTGGGACATATGACCTTTATGCATAACCACAGGGACTAAATTAGTCGGTTCACCAATAATGGCAACGTCAGGTTTTATCACTTGGCTTTTAGCAAAAAATCGTGCACCCGCCATGGTTGTTTCTTCATCGGCTGTGGCTAATACGTATAACGGTTTTTTAAGCTGAGTAGCTGTTAAGTTTTTACAAACCTGCAAGATAAAAGCGAAGAAGCCTTTCATATCACAAGTGCCTAAGCCAAAAAACTTATCCTCTTGATTAACGACTTTATGTGGATCCGATTGCCAGCTATTTTCATCAAAAGGTACTGTGTCGCTATGCCCTGCCAGTAAGAGTCCTCCCTCACCACTACCTAATTTTGCCAATAAATTAAATTTATTTGTCGTTTCAGGTACAGATTGAATTTCAATGCTAAAACCGAGCTGCTCAAACCAGGTTGCCAATAATTGTATAACCTCTTTATTACCTTGATCCCAACTGACTTGGGTTGAGCTAATGGAAGGGCAGGCGATTAATTGACTTAAGCTTTGGCTGAAATTAGGCAGTTTTGTCATGCAGAACTCTTAAAGTTGAATAATTACTCAGATAGTTATGCTGATTAGTTGCATAACTACCCATGCGGTGTTACCTTATTAATATAGTGTAATTAACCTGCTTTCATAAGGCTACTTCAAAAATGGCAAAGGCTATATCCGATTCGAATAACAGTATGCAAAAAGTTGCCATTATTGGTGCTAGTGGTTATGCAGGTGCAGAACTTGTAGGGCTTTTAGGTAAACATGCTCAAGCAGAGATTGTCCACCTTGTTGTCTCTGAAAATAGTAGTTCAGAAGGAAAACTTTTCAGTGATTTGCATGGCCGTTTTCAAAGTGTTTGTGATCTGCCTTTACAGGCATTCTCCTCGGCATGGTTTGATCAATACGCTAAAGACATAGATGTGGTCTTTTTTGCGACTCCTCATGAGTTTAGTGCTGATTGGGCGCAGGCCTTTGTTGATGCAGGTGTAAAAGTATTTGATTTATCGGGTGGCTTTAGACTGAAAGATGCTTCGGATTATCCTAAATACTATGGCTTTGAACATGCTAATACTGATGCATTAGCGAAAGCAAAATATGGTCTAGCAGAATGGCAACATGATGATATAGCTAACACTGAGTTGGTTGCTGTGCCAGGCTGTTATCCAACGGCAAGTTTACTTTGTTTGAAACCACTGACCAGTAACAATTTACATCTAGTCAATTCGCTTGTTGTGGTTAATGGTATAAGTGGTGTTAGCGGTGCAGGTAGGAATGCTTCCTTAACAACTAACTTTAATGAAGTCAGTTTAAAAGCCTATAACATCTTACAGCACAGGCATCAGCCTGAAATCTCACAAGAAGCCAGTGCGCAGGTGATATTTAATCCGCATTTAGCCCCTTATAAAAGAGGACTGTTAGCGACAGTAACTTTACAGCTTAAAACTGGGGTGACTGAGGTGCAAGTAAAGCAGGCCTTTGAGGAAGCTTACAACGATAAACCTTTAGTGAGAATCGTTAATAGTTGGCCGGAAATAGGAAATGTTGCTCATACGCCATTTGCTGATGTGCACTGGCAGTTTGATGAAGAAAAACAAGTTGTAGTGGCAAGTTGTGCTATTGATAACTTGCTCAAAGGTGCCGCTTCACAAGCCGTACAATGTTTTAACATATCATTAGGTTTACCTAGTGAACATTCATTGATTAACGGCTAGCGATTAAGTCTGCGTAATTGAGACATAGGAATAAATAAAAATGAATAATTCAATAGTAAAGCCAGCACCAATACCGGTACTAAAGCCATTAGTCATTAAAATTGGAGGTGCAATTCTTGAAAAAGAATCAGCCCTTAGCGCTTTGTTAGCTGTTATTGCCAAGCTTGAAAATAAACAAGTGGTTTTGGTTCATGGTGGCGGTTGTATCGTTGATGAAATGTTGGCTCAGGCTGGTTTTACTACTGAAAAAAAACATGGTTTACGGGTTACACCTAAAGAACAAATCGCATTGATTAGTGGTGCACTTGCTGGCACGGTTAATAAAGCAATTGTTGCTACGGCGAATAGTATGGCACTTGCTGCGGTTGGCTTATCCTTAAACGATGGCGACATGATCACTTGTACTTTATCAACTCAAGGACTAGGTCAAGTTGGTGTACCACAGACCAATAGTAGTAAATTACTTGATACCCTACTAAAAAGTAAGTTTCTACCTGTTATCTCTTCTATTGGCGCTCTAGATAATGGCGACTTAGTTAATGTCAATGCAGATGATGCCGCCGTTGCCATTTGCCAATTATTAAACGCAGAGCTATTACTGCTTACCGATGTGAATGGTGTCAAAGGTAGCGATGGAGAATATTTATCATCACTCAATGGTGAACAAGCTGAAAGTCTTATTGAACAGGGGGTTATTGCTGGTGGTATGACTGCAAAAGTTAACGCCGCGTTACTTGCTGCAAAGCAGTTACGACGAAGTATCGCGGTTGCCAGTTGGCAATCGCCTGAGCAAATTAGCCAATTACTTGATGGCAAAGGTATTGGCACACAAATTCAGCCAAATTAGCCTTTAGTATGTCTAGCAGTAAACAGCTTGCCATCAACAAGATGAACAGAATTTTAAGAGAAAAACCTTATGTCGACAGATAACACATTACCATCATTGAATAATTTTTTAGCTGATGACCAGCTAAACAAAGAGCAATTATTAGCATTAATCGAATTAGCGATTAGCATTAAGCAACATCCGGCGGACTATAACCAAACATTAGCGGGTAAGTCAGTAGCGATGATTTTTGAAAAACCATCATTAAGAACCCATGTGAGTTTTGATATGGGTATTAATAAGCTTGGCGGACATGCGCTATACCTAGGACAGCAAAATGGCAAGTTAGGTGAACGTGAACGTGTTAGTGATTACGCTAAAAACTTATCTTGTTTTGCCGATGCTATTGTTGCACGTGTTTTCAGTCATGATTCAATTCAAGGTCTTGCCGAGCATGCAAGTGTACCAGTGATTAATGCATTATGTGATGTTTATCATCCATGTCAGGCGCTTGCTGATTTTGTCACGCTAGCAGAAACTTTTCCTGATCTTAGCGAAGTCAAGCTCGCTTACGTAGGTGATGGTAATAATGTTTCTAATTCATTAATGATTATGGCAGCAATTTTAGGTGTCGATTTCACTTTAGTATGTCCAGAAGGCCATGAAGCTAAGTCAGATATCATTGACAAAACTCAGCAGCTTGCACAAGTGTCTGGTAGTAAGTTACTCCTTACTAATGATATTGATGCTATTGGCAAACAAGATGTTATTTATACTGATACATGGATTTCGATGGGAGACGAAGATGCGAGTAAAAAAACGGATCTTTTAGCTAAATTTGCTCCGTATCAAGTGAATCATGCATTGATGGAAAAAGCAGAGGCTAACATTGTATTACATTGCCAACCTGCGCATCTAGAAGAAGAAATAACCACGGAATTATTTGATAGTGAGCTATCAAAAGTATTCCAACAAGCAGAAAACAGAATGTGGGCTCAAAATGCAGTGCTAGTGACGCTGTTAGGCAGTTAAATAACACAGATTAATATGAATCATATTGGTTAAAAAGAATATTTTGGCTACGTTGGTAATGGTACCAATTAGTAACATTTAAAAATTTATAGAGAGAAGACAATGGCTTTAGCAGAAAAGAAAAAAATCAAAAAAGTAGTATTAGCTTATTCGGGTGGTTTAGATACTTCAGCGATCATTCCATGGTTAAAAGAGAACTACGATAACTGTGAAGTTATTGCATTTTGTGCTGATGTAGGTCAGGGCGAAGAAGAATTAGTGGGCATTAAAGAAAAAGCCATCGCTTCTGGTGCTTCAGAGTGTTACGTAGCAGATTTAAAAGAAGAATACGTTAAAGATTACATTTACCCAATCCTTAAAACAGGTGCGGTATATGAAGGTCAATATTTATTAGGTACATCAATGGCACGTCCTATTATTGCAAAGGCACACATTGAAGTTGCTCTAAAAGTAGGTGCTGATGCTGTTTGTCACGGTTGTACAGGTAAAGGTAATGACCAAGTACGTTTTGAATCTTGTTTTGCAGCCCTTGCACCTGAGCTAACTGTTATTGCTCCATGGCGTGAGTGGGACATGGTTTCTCGTGAAGACTTATTAGATTATTTAGCTGAGCGCGATATTCCATGTGCAGCATCATTAACAAAAATTTATAGCCGTGATGCAAACGCATGGCATATTTCACACGAAGGTGGAGAGTTAGAAGATCCATGGTGTGAGCCATCTAAAGAAGTTTGGACAATGACAGTTGACCCTATGGATGCACCAGATGTTGCTGAAAGAGTAGAATTAAGTTTTCTTGAAGGTGAATTGGTTGCTGTTGACGGTAAAGACTTCTCTGGTGCTGAAGATGGTGCAGGTGCTTATGATGCCCTTATTTACCTTAATGATAAAGCTGCTGCACATGGTGTTGGCCGTATCGATATCGTTGAAAACCGTTTAGTGGGTATGAAGTCTCGTGGTTGTTACGAAACACCAGGCGGTACTGTATTAATGGCCGCTTATAAGGGCTTAGAGTCACTTATTTTAGATAAAGAATCTTTAAAATACCGTGAATCAATCGGTCATGAATTTTCTCATGTAATTTATGACGGCCGTTGGTTTACACCATTAGCTAAATCACAACTTGCTGGTGCAGCCTCTTTTGCAGAAAAATTAACCGGTGATGTAGTTGTTAAGTTATACAAAGGTATGGCGCAAGTGACTCAACGTCGCTCTCCAAATAGCTTGTATTCTGAAGCGTTTGCTACCTTTGGTGCGGATGATGTGTACGACCAACAACATGCAGAAGGTTTCATTCGTTTATTCAGCTTATCTAGCCGTATTACAGCGCTAAGCCAAAAAGACCAGGAGAAGTAATTATGGCTTTATGGGGAGGACGTTTTAAAGGGCAACCAAGTCTACAGTTTAAAAAATTCAATGATTCACTGCCTGTAGATTACCGCATGGCAGTGCAGGATATTGTCGGCTCAATTGCATGGGCAGGTGCTATTCATTCAGTGGGTATCATTAATGATAATGAATTAGTTGAACTGACTGCTGCACTTAATGAATTGAAAGTTTCTGTTGAAGAAGATCCACAGCAGATTTTAGGCTCAGATGCTGAAGATATTCATAGCTGGGTTGAAATTGCATTAATTGAAAAGACCGGTGATTTAGGTAAAAAGCTTCATACTGGTCGTAGCCGTAACGATCAAGTTGCCACCGATTTAAAACTCTGGTGTAAAGAAACGGGTGGCGAATTATTGTTTGCTCTTGTTAATTTACAACAAGCGATGATGAACTTGGCTGAACGTGAAAAAGACACGGTATTACCGGGTTATACTCATTTACAACGTGCCCAACCCATAACCTTTGGTCACTGGTGTTTAGCTTATGTTGAAATGTTTAACCGTGATATTGGTCGTTTAAAAGACGCGCTTTATCGTTTAGATGTTTCGCCTTTGGGCTCAGGTGCTTTAGCGGGAACTGCTTACCCAATTGATCGTAATAAATTAGCGCATAACTTAGGGTTTAGAACCGCAACATTAAACAGTTTAGATGCTGTTTCTGACAGGGATCACGTTATTGAATTATTGGCTTCTGCCAGTATATCTATGATGCATTTATCACGTTTTGCTGAAGATTTAATTTTCTACAATTCGGGTGAAGCCGGTTTTGTTGAAATGAGTGATTTAGTGAGCTCTGGTTCATCATTAATGCCGCAAAAGAAAAATCCTGATGCATGTGAATTAATTCGTGGAAAAGCAGGCCGTGTTTTTGGCTCACTTACGGGTATGTTAACCACTATGAAAGCATTGGCGCTTGCTTATAATAAAGATATGCAAGAAGATAAAGAAGGCCTTTTTGATGCACTAGATACGTGGCAAGAGTGTATGGAAATGGCTGTGTTAGTTGCAGACGGTTTAAAAGTAAATCGTTCACGTACACTTGCTGCAGCACAGCAAGGTTATGCAAACGCAACTGAGCTTGCTGATTATTTGGTAAGTAAAGATATTCCATTTCGTGAAGCACATCATATTGTTGGAGAAGTTGTACTGGCTGCCATTGATAAAGGTGTGCCGTTAGAAGACTTAACCTTAACTCAATTACAAGAATACAATGACAAAATTGGCCAAGACGTTTATCAACATTTATCGATTGAATCGACGCTAGATAAACGTGAAGCACTTGGCGGCACATCACGTGGTCAAGTTGAACAAGCATTGGCAAATATCCAGTCAGGCGATAGAGAAATTCTTAATGAGAATGTTGTTGGAGCTCCTGGTAAACAACAAATTAAAGGCGCATTAAAACAAGTTAAACAACGTTTAAATGCCCAGAAAGCGGCTGCTATGTCGGTGCGTAGAGCAAAAATGTCAGATGTTGATAGTATATTTTCTTTGACTAAGTTTTGGGCTGAAAAAGGTGAAATATTATCACGTACTCGCGATAATATTATTCACGATATTCAAAATTTTGTTATTGCTGAACTTGACGGTAAAGTGGTTGGCTGTGCTTCGCTTTATATCTATCAAACAGGGTTGGCTGAAATCCGCTCTGTTGTGATTGAAGAAAGTGCACAAAAGCAAGGGCAAGGTGAGGCGCTCGTCCAATACTTACTAGAGTTTGCTCATCAAATGGAACTAGAAAAAATTATTGTGTTAACTTATATTCCACAATATTTTGAGCAGCTTGGTTTCAACTTAATTGATAAGAGTTCGCTAGCAGAAAATATCATAGAAGATAGCGAACCTAGCCCTCATAAAGATCCTGCAGATGAAGTGGCAATGGAATATATTGTTGGTCAAAGCAAGTAACAATTACTGACGGTAGATGATAAATAAAGAATGGAAAACATGAATAATAGTGATCAAAATTACGTAAAATGGTTCAGAAACGCAGCACCCTATATTAATGCCCATCGCGGAAAAACGGTGGTACTAATGTTTGGTGGTGAAGCCGTAACTCATCCAAATTTTGCTAATATTATTCATGATATTTCTTTGTTGCGTAGTCTAGGGGTCAAGTTGGTTGTTGTGCATGGTGCTAGACCACAAATTGAAGATCGTATGCAGCAGCGTAACCTTGAAGCGAGTGTAGAAAACAATGTTCGCATTACAGATGCACAAACATTGGTTGCTGTTAAAGATGCTACCGGTTCACTTCGTTTACATATTGAAGCATTACTCTCGACCGGTTTAGTTAATTCCCCTATGCATGGCTCGCAAATACGAGTTAGCACAGGAAATTTCGTTATTGCGAAACCTATGGGCGTTCGCCATGGAGTTGATTATAAATATACAGGAAGTGTAAGGAGAGTGGATTCTGACGGCATTAACATGCAGTTAGACTACGGCTCAATTGTTCTATTATCACCCATTGGCTATTCTCCCACGGGAGAGGTCTTTAATCTTGCTTTAGAAGATGTCGCTACGCAAACGGCTATTGCTTTAAAAGCAGATAAGCTCATAGCCTTAACTGAAGATGAAGGGCTTATTAATAAATCGGGTGAACTGATTCGTAGTTGTAGTGTTAGAACCGTCAAAACCTTGTTGGATGAAAAAGACTGTCACGTCCGACAATTGTTATTACGCTCCATTATTCAAAGTGGTGAAAATGGTGTTGAACGTTGTCATTGTGTTAGCTATCAAAGTGATAGTGCATTATTACAAGAGTTATTCACACGTGATGGCGCAGGAACCCTAATCGCTAAAGATCACAAAGAGCTAATCGCTACAGCAACCATTGATGATGTTGCAGGTATCTTAGAGTTAATACAGCCGCTTGAAGAAGAAGGTGTATTAGTTAAACGCTCTAGAGAGTTATTAGAAATGGAAATTGAGTGCTTTACAGTACTTAAAAAAGAAGAGGTGATTATTGCTTGTGCGGCTTTATATCCGTATAACGAAGCAAAAACCGGTGAGGTTGCTTGTGTTGTTATCGACCCTGATTATCGAAAGGGAAATCGAGGTGAAAGGATAATTAATGCTTTAGAGTTAGCAGCTAAAAAACAGGGGCTAACCTCATTGTTTTTATTAACAACGGTCAGTGGTCATTGGTTTCGTGAACAAGGTTTTATTGAGACATCGTTAGAGAAATTACCTGAAGGTAAAAAACAAATGTATAACTTTCAGCGGAACTCTAAGGTATTTATCAAAGACATTTAATCGATAGAGCCAGAAGATTGTTGGAATAAAGCAAGCCACTACTTTAGTTAAGTTAGTGGCTTTTTATTATGTGAAAATTTTATCACTAATGGATTTCGTAAAGTTGAAAAACTAGAATAACTCTTCCTCTTCTTGCTGTTTTTTCTCTCCAGATAATATATCGCTGCTGTTATCTTCTATCACGTAGTCTGTCGGCACATTACCTAGGCGAAAGTATTCAAATTGACTCGATTTATCGGTTTTAGAGGATAACTTACCAGTCGCTTTATCAATACGAACTGAAACAATATCTACTGGAGGTTGGAACGGCTCAGGCTCTATGTCGGCTAATGCAATGCGCATGAAATCGATCCAAGCAGGTTGCGCTGATTTTGCGCCAAACTCTTTGCCGGTAGTTTGATTTTTACCTAGATTATTATTGTAAACAGATTGACCTAACATATGTGAAGGGTCATCAAAGCCTATCCAAGAAGTAGTAATTAAACGGCGACTAAATCCTGAAAACCAAGCATCTTTTGCTTCGTTAGTGGTACCTGTTTTACCAGCTATATCGCGGCGTTTAAGTGTTCTTGCACGCCATCCGGTACCTTGCCAACCGGGTTTTATAGACCAATCAGCGCCCCAGACTGCAGTGTTAAGTGCTTGAGTGATTAAAAATGCATTTTGTGCACTGATAATACGAGGCGCCTGATTAATTTCAATTATTGGTTGTTCAGTAACACTTTCTAATTCCTCATAGCTAAAGTCGGAGTCAATCCTTGTTTCAATATCAGTATCTATATTAGTTTTATTATTAACGTCTTTGCTAAATAATGCTAGGTTTTGATCATTACTTTCTAACTCAGTGACTTCAATGCAAGGATCGCAAGCTAAAGCTGGATCTGCTTGGTAGATTATCTCGCCGTCACTATTTTCAATGTGTTCAATCAAATATGGCTTAACTAAGAAGCCGCCATTGGCGAAAGTTGCAAAACCGGTAGCAACTTCTAGTGGTGTCAGAGAGGCGGAGCCAAGAGCCAATGTTTCACTACGAGGTAAATCATTAGCATTGAAACCAAAAGCGCTTAAGTGTTTTATGGTTTTACTGACACCAATACTTTTTAGTAGGCGCACTGCAACAACGTTTTTAGATTGCGCTAATGCTAAGCGAACTCTCAGCGGGCCAACATAAGTTTCAGGGGAGTTTCTTGGGCGCCAAACTCCGCCAGAGCTTTTATCCCACTGATTGATTGGTGCATCATTCACTAGTGATGCAAGCGTAAAACCATCCTCAAGTGCAGCTGAATAAATAAATGGCTTAATATTAGAACCCACCTGGCGCTTTGCTTGAGTTACTCGGTTAAATTGACTTTGCGTGAAGCTAAAGCCACCAACGGCTGCTTTAATGGCTCCGTCATCAGGGGATAAGGATACAATGGCAGCACTTGCTGTGGGTAATTGTCCTAAGCGGTAATCTCCATTAGGCATTTTATTTACTAAAATAATATCACCATAACGAAGGATTTCACCGGCGGTTTTAGGTGGTCGGCCCTGTTTTTGGTCATTGATATAAGCGCGAGCCCAAGCTAAACCTTGCCACTTAATGTTTGCAATTTCTTTGTTACGTAACTGAATACTGACAGATTGTTTCTCAACACCAACAACAACAGCAGGTTCAAGCATTTGATAATAATTAGCCTCTGAAAGCGCTTGTGTTATCTCATCTTGTGACAAAGGTAATACGTTAGTATCAGATGTCTTGCGTGAATTTGTGGCTGGCCTAAGTGACTTAATTGCTCCGCGGTAACCATGACGCTGATCGTAGTTTAATAAGTTATTCACTAATGCTTGTTGAGCGGCAGTTTGTAACTTAGCTGTTATGGTCGTAAAAACCCTATAACCCTCGGTATAAACTTTTTCTTTTCCATAGCGCTCTAGCATTTCTTGATGTGCCATCTCAGCAACATAAGGTGCACTGAGTTCAATTTCAGCGCCATGCTTTTTACCTGTTATAGGAGCTGCTTTAGCTTGTTGATATTGCTGGTTGGTTATGTAACCACTTATTAACATACGGTATAACACCACACTACGGCGTTCTTTAGCTCGCTCTGGAGAGCGGATAGGATTTAATGTCGAAGGTGCTTTAGGAAGACCCGCTAATACAGCAAGTTGTGCAAGGTTGAGCTCGTGAATTTCCTTGCCGTAGTATACTTGTGCTGCGGCACCAAAACCAAATGATCGGTGACCCAGCTCAATTTTATTGATGTATAACATCAATATTTCATCTTTAGTGAGTAATTTTTCAATGTGAAATGAAAGAAAGATTTCTCTAATTTTACGGGTATAAGTAACCTCACGTGTTAAGAAAAAATTTCGTGCCACCTGCATAGTGATGGTACTTGCACCACCCTTGTCCTGGCCCATTAGCTTTCCGAGGACAGCCCGACCCATGCCAATAGGGTCAACACCAAAATGTAAGTAAAACCGGTCATCTTCCGTTGCCAGTAGTGCATCGATAAGTTGTTGCGGCACTTGTTCTAATGTTAAAGGTGTGCGCTTTTTCTCCCCAAACTGTGAAATCAATAAACCGTCACGGCTATAAACCTGCAACGGTGTTTGCCAATGTAAATCTTTTAATGATTCTACATTGGGTAATTCAGAACGCATTGATAAATATAAAGTATAGACGCCAATTGACGACAGTATTAACAGTATCAAACTGACTTTTAATAATTTTTTGATTGAAAACACAGCAAAAGACCAATAAGTGGATAAAAATGTAAGATAATACTAGTATATCGTGTAAAAGCATGTAATAAATGTATTTATGCGTATTTTGCGTCTAAAATAATTACAAAAATAAAATTGTAGGTCGTTATGCTAGACAAACTGTTTAAAAAGAAAAACTCAATGATGGTGGGGATCGATATTGGTTCCCATTCGGCTAAAGCCGTTTTGTTGAGTCAGGGAAGTGAAGGCTTTGTCTTAGAAGACTTTGCTATTGAACCAATGCCAAGAGGCTCAGTTGTCGATCGTGAAATTCAAGATATTGAAGCTGTTGGTTCTGTTGTAGCTAAACTAAGAAAGAATATTTCGGTTAAGGCAACTGAGGCTGCAGCGGCTGTATCAGGCCAGACTGTTATCACTAAAGTTATCTATATGGATGTCGCATTAACAGAGGATGAGCTTGCCAGCCAAATAGAAATTGAAGCTGATAGCCTTATCCCTTTTCCTCTTGATGAGGTTAGTCTCGATTTTGAAACGCTTGATGTTAATGAATCAGATCCAAGTAAAGTCAATGTTTTGTTAAGTGCCGCACGAACTGAGTCTATTGAAGCACGTGTTGCAGCATTAGACGCTGGAGATTTTCATGCTAAAGTTATTGATGTTGAGTCTTATGCCGTTGGGCGAGCTTATGATCTTTGTTTAGCGCAGCTGCCTGATGATGCAAAAGAGAAAATAGTAGCCATTGTTGATATTGGTTCAACGGTGACTCTTTTTTCTGCCACAGATGCAGGTAAACATATTTATAGCCGAGATCAAATGTTTGGGGGAGAACAGTATACTCGCTCTATTGTGTCATATTACAATAAATCATTTGAACAAGCTGAAGAGGCTAAAACCTCAAATGACTTACCACCAAACTATACTTTCGAGGTCTTAGCTCCTTTTCATACTGTACTAATGCAGCAAATTCGTCGTGCGATTCAAATGTTTTTGACGACAAGTGGGCAGGAAAAAGTAGATTATTTATTGATTTCTGGCGGAACAGCTGCGTTAGAGGGAATTGAAAGTTTACTTACTGAAGAATTAGGTATACATACAGTGATTGCTAATCCATTTAATGAGATGTCATATAGTGATTCAGTTGATCAAGATGAACTTGTAGATGTTGCTCCTCAGTTAATGGTAGCAACAGGTTTAGCCTTAAGGAGTTTTACCCCATGGCACATATAAACCTCCTCCCGTGGCGTGAAGCCGCGCTCAAATCGCAGCAGAAAGAATACTTTACCATTTTAGCTGCTGTTAGTTTAGTTTCGTTGGCATTTGTCTTATCTATTAATTTTTACTTTCAAGTCCGTATTGATGGTCAAAGTACTAAAAACCAATACTTAAAAAATGAAATTGCGCAGCTGGATATTAAAATTGATGAAATAAGAACCTTAAATGATAAAAAGGCGGCACTGCAAAAGCGAATTAACGTTGTAGAACAATTACAGCGTAGTCGAAATGTTGGTACACAAGTACTTGATGAAATTGCTAAAATCATACCCAATGGTATTTATATTATTGAACTTGAAAAGCAAGGTAATACTTTACAGCTTATTGGTAAAAGTGAGTCGAACAACCATTTAGCTAATATGATCAGAGCGGTTGAATTATCTGATTTATTTGTTGATGCAACGCCTGAGTCCATTACGGCTGACGATGGCTCACCTAAATTACTTAGTAGCTTTAAAATGAAAGTTAAAATAAAAGGCTTAGTGGATGACACTAATGTTACTAGAGGGAGCAGATAATGAAGTTTGATGCATCCCAGTTTGACAATCTTGAACTTGAAAATATCGGTCAGTGGCCAGCAGCAGCAAAATTACTGTTAGCTATATTTTTAGCCGTTACGGTCTCCTTTTTGGGTTACATGGGATTAATTAGCGATCAAATGAAACAGCTGGATCGTAGCTTTGCTGAAGAAAAAACATTAAAACAATCTTACCGAACAAAATATCATATCTCAGCAAACCTTGATTTGTTTCGTGCCCAAATGGTTGAAGCCGAAGATACTTTTGCTAATCAACTGAGAAGTTTACCTAATAGTCACGAGATTCCAGGGCTTTTAGATGATATAACCTTTGTTGGTACAACAAGTGGCTTAGATTTTGTGAAACTAGAGTGGCAACCTGAAATCAGTAAAGAAATATACATTGAATTACCGATTGATATCGAGGTAATCGGGCCTTATCATTCCTTCGGTCAGTTTGTAAGTAAAATTGCAGCTTTACCAAGAATTGTAACCGTACACGACTTTAAGATTAGGATTGAGCGAGACGATATAGATACCCTCAATTTGAAGTTACAAGCTAAAACGTATCGTTATCAAGAGGAGACAGCGAAATGATCTCGCATAGTTTAACGTCTAAAAAGATAGCTGTTACTAGTGTTTTAGCAATGACTTTAGTCTCCGGTTGCTTTGATGATACCACTGAAATTAAAGCGCATATGGCTCAGGTTAAAGCGACGACAACTAATTATATTGATCCGATGCCAGAAGTTCATGACTTCAATCATATTGCATATTCGGCTGATGACCTGCGTAGTCCTTTTGTTTTACCGAGGCCAGAGGCTATTCAACAAAAGATGCAGCAGATGGCAGGGTGTTTAAGCCCTGATACGAATCGTCGTAAACAACCGTTAGAAAAATATGCTTTAAGTGACTTGATGATGCGTGGCACCTTAGGGGATGCCAGCACACTCTGGGTTTTATTAGAAGCTTCGGACTTAAGTTTACATCGAGTTACTGTTGGAAATTATATTGGCTTATACAATGGCCGTATCACACAAGTGAGTGCAAAAACTGTGAAAATAATTGAATTAGCCCCAGATGGTTCGGGATGTTGGGTAGAGCGCGAAGCTACATTGAGTATCGTTCAGTCTGAAGAGTCAAATAAGTAAAGGAAATAATAATGCTATTTAATCAAATGAAAAATTATAAAAGCTTTACTGCTATTAAAGAGCTCTGGCTTACGACATTCTTCTTGTTATCTACTGCCTTAATGTCACTATCTGTAAACGCAGCTGATGATGCTTTTTCAGATAACACAAATGAATTAGTTGGCATCTCCTATAACACCATTCAAAGTGATCAAATTGTTATCGTCTTTAGTTTTGCTGAAGATATTTTAACTTTACCCGAAGTTAAAACGTCAATGGCGCCTGCTTTTGTTAAAGTCACCTTTGAGGCTAATGCTTTTAGTAAAGACCAAAAAGAAACACTAGTAAATCATGCAGGAGTTAAAAATATAACTTTAGATACTACAACTGGGAAGGTTGTAGCGTTAATTAGCTTAGATAAACTGGCTGTGTTTGATGTTGCTTTAAATAATGAGAAAGAATTTGCAATTACTTTTAACTATGGTGAATCTGCTGAAATAGTAGAAACGTTAAGTCCTGCAGGCGAAGAGTTTATTAACCATATTGAATCTATTGATTTCAGGTTAAATAGTGATAATGAAGGACAAATCTTAGTTTACCTAAAAGATAGTATGCTGGCTGCAGACGTTAACGATAAATTAGGTAAGTTGAATGTAGAGTTTCACAATACTGAAATTCTAGATGATTTACTTTATAAGCTTGATGTTACAGATTTTGGCACACTTGTTACGAGTATTGAAACGTTTAAGGATGGGCGTAACGCACGTTTGGTTATTGAGGTTGAGAGTGGCTTTATCTTCACTCAAAAACAAGAAGATAACTTGTTCATCTTAACGGTAAAAGCAAAACCTGAAGAGGCACCAACTTATTTGGGCGAAACGGATGATTTTACTGGTCGTAGTATTTCATTAAGCTTTCAAGATATTCCAGTTCGTACCGTGCTACAGATTATTGCTGACTATAATGAGTTTAATTTAATTACTAGTGATACGGTGACAGGTAATATTACCTTACGTCTTGATGGTGTGCCGTGGGATCAAGCGCTAAGTACGATCTTAAAAGTTAAGGGCCTTGATAAACGCATGCAAGGAAATATCTTATTGGTAGCGCCAAGTGATGAATTGGCGGCCCGAGAAGCACAGACCTTACAAGCTCAACAACAAGTTGAAGAATTAGCACCGCTGTACTCTGAGTATGTTCAAATAAACTATGCCAAGGCATCTGAGTTTGCCGAGCTGATTAAAAATGAAGATACGAGTATTTTATCTTCAAGAGGAAGTGTTTCTGTTGATGAGCGTACCAATACTTTATTAATACGTGATACCGCGAAAAGCATTGAAGATATTAAACGTATGGTAACTATCTTAGATGTTTCAGTGCGCCAAGTGGTTATCGAAGCTCGCATGGTGACCGTAAAGGACAACATGAATGAAGAATTGGGCATCCGTTGGGGGGTCACAAATACCAATGGTGAACTGGCAACTTCAGGTTCTATTGAAGGCGCGAGTAGTGCCAACGGAACAAGAGCATATAATGAAGCGGATGTAGGAATTGGTAAAGTCCCGACAATTGCCGATGGACTCAATGTAAACCTACCAGTGGCGAGTGCCGCGGGAACAATCGCTTTTCAAATTGCCAGGTTAGCGAATGGCACTATTTTGGATCTTGAACTGTCGGCGCTTGAAAAAGAAAACAAGGGCGAAGTCATTGCCAGCCCACGTATTACCACATCGAATCAGAAGGAAGCTTATATTGAGCAGGGGGTTGAGTTGCCATACCAAGAAGCAGCCTCAAGTGGTGCAACCGCAACACAGTTTAAAAAAGCCGTATTGAGTTTAACGGTAACACCGCAAATCACTCCTGATGATAAAATAATTTTAGACTTAGTGGTAACCCAAGATACAGTATCGGAAGTGAAAAGTGGCTTCGCGCCAGCTATTGATACTCAACGTATCGGTACACAAGTCTTGGTGAATAATGGTGAAACGATTGTATTAGGTGGTATTTATCAACAAGCGATAATAAGTACAATCACAAAGATACCGCTGTTAGGAGATATTCCTTATCTTGGTTGGCTATTTAGAACATCAAGCCAAGTAAATGAGAAAAAAGAGCTGCTAATTTTTGTAACACCGAGAATTGTAACTGAAAAATTTTAATGAATTTCATTAAAAAATCCGTTAAATGCCGTATTAATTCGGCATTTAATGGATTTTTTATTTATAAAAGAAGGTTTTTAACTAAGTTAGTACTATTGCTACTTGCAATTCATAGCTAACAATTGCGATAATTACGCCCTTGAAATTTACGAGGGAGACCTCTTTTGCGCCAAAGCCTCAATTTTATTGAGATAACATGCTTTTGGCTGTTCTGTTCACACAACGAGTATTAAGTAAATCTAATGGCAGAAAAACGTAACATATTCCTTATAGGCCCTATGGGTGCTGGTAAAAGCACTATCGGTAGAGAAATAGCCGATCGATTGCATCTTGAGTTTTTTGACTCTGATCAAGAGATAGAACGTCGTACAGGAGCAGACATCGCTTGGGTTTTCGATCTTGAAGGTGAAGAAGGATTCCGTAAAAGAGAAGAAACAGTCATCGAAGACTTAAGTGAAAAACAAGGTATTGTTTTAGCAACGGGTGGTGGTTCAGTCATCAGCACCAATGTTCGCAATCGCTTATCTGCTCGCGGTATTGTTGTTTATCTAGAAACAACAATTGATAAACAAGTGGCGCGTACACAAAGAGATCGTCGTCGTCCGCTTTTACAAACATCAGAAGAGCCTAGAACGGTTTTAGAAAATCTTGCCGTTGAACGTAATCCGCTTTATGAAGATATTGCTGATGTGATCGTGCAAACAGATGATCAGAGTGCAAAAGTTGTTGCTCACAAAATAATAGAAAAACTCGACTTTTAAATTCCTTTGCGCTGGACCTTAGTAGTATTCTGATATGGCAATTCTTAATCTTGATTTAGGCACGCGTAGTTATCCCATCTATATTGATTCAGGGCTGTTAAACAAAACAGACCTGCTTTCATCACATATTCGTGCAAAACGTGTTTGTATTGTTTCAAACGATATTGTAGCGCCGTTATATCTAGAATCATTGAAAGCCAAATTAGCAGGTTTCATTGTTGACGAAGTTATCTTACCGGACGGTGAAGCAGAAAAAAGCTTAGCCAACTTTGAGGTTATTATGTCTCATTTGCTTTCTCACGAGCATGGCAGAGATACAACCTTAATAGCTTTAGGTGGCGGTGTTATTGGTGATATAACTGGTTTTGCAGCCGCATGCTATCAACGTGGCATCGACTTTATCCAAATGCCTACAACGTTATTATCGCAAGTTGACTCATCGGTCGGTGGTAAAACAGCCGTTAACCATCCTTTAGGTAAGAACATGATCGGTGCTTTCTACCAGCCTAAAGCTGTATTTATCGATATTGATAGCCTCACTACACTTCCCGTGCGTGAGTTCAATGCAGGGATGGCTGAGGTCATTAAATACGGCATATTGGGTGATAAAGACTTTTTTGTCTGGCTAGAGGAGCATATTTCAGCGATTAAGTCAGGTGATAAGCATATTTTGGCACAAATGATTGAAAAATGCTGTCAATGTAAAGCTGATATTGTAGCGAGTGATGAAACCGAGGCCGGTGTTCGAGCTTTACTCAATTTAGGCCATACTTTTGGTCATGCTATTGAAGCCGAGCAAGGTTACGGTAAATGGTTGCATGGCGAAGCGGTTGCTACTGGCATGGTACTTGCTGCTAAGTTAGCAGTAGCAATGAATTTGCTTGAAGTGTCAGAACTTCGTCGTATGGAAAGTTTAATTTTAGCATTTGATTTACCTGTTAAGTCACCAGATAATATGGGCTTTGCAGAGTTTATCCGCCATATGCGTAGGGATAAAAAGAACATCGCTGGGAAATTAAGATTTATTATCCCAACAGCGATCGGGCATTCTGAAATCCGTGATGATGTCACCCAGGATACGCTTCAAGAAATTCTATAATTAACACCTTCTCAGCGTTTAGCTATGTTTAAGAAGGTTTTACAATATAGAAAGGATTAAGTATGTCTGCCTTAGCAAGCATTTCTCCAACACATCAATCTAGAAATAAAGCTACTTTAGCAAGTGCTGGGGCAGATATCAGCGTAACGGCACGCATTGATTATAATCTACGTTTTGCAAAACAAGCTGTTTTAGTTGTTGGAAATAATTCACAACAATATTCGCAACTCGCGAGTCAATTTCTTGTCTCCCTTTCTAACAGTCAACAAAATTATGATGACAATCATATCAATGTGGCCTTTCTCCCTGCTTCAACAAAATTAAATGATATTCAAGTGCGATGTCGCTTGGTTGAGCAGCTATTTGTTAATACTTTATTTGATCCTGAGCAATCGCTTGCGGTGAGTCTTTTACGTTTCGCTAAACAACATAGAGAATCAATATCGATTGTTATCGACCATGCTCAAGCACTTTCACTACAAATCCAGTATGAATTATCTCAATTAGTCAGCTTAGCGAAAAAGAATAAGCTAACAATAAATGTTGTCTTATTTGGCCTAACTGAGAGTATGCATCTCCTGGCTGTCAATAAAAGTATATTTAAAAATAAATTGGTCGTCATAGATGCAAATTCAGGACAAGTACTAGCCTTAGAGGAAGATAAGGCATTAGCAAAGCAAAGTACTAGCTCTATGGCTTTATGGCAGAAGCTTAGTTTAATTGCTGCTATGATAATTATTACAGCAGTACTCATTTGGGTGTACTTACTCATTGTCGAAGATGTTAATCAACAAGCTATTGATACAAAAACACCGCTAATAAGGTTAGCTAGTAAGGACATAAAGAGTTCAACAGGTACATTGTCAGCCTCCAAAGCAGACAATACAGTTAAAGAGATAAAAGGGAAGCAAAAGAGTAAATCAGTGCATAGCCCGACTCATGCTACAACCTCAATGGACAACCAGGCAACAAATGAGGATGTTATACATGCTTTATTAGCCAGCACCACATCTATGCAAGTAGAGCAATTACCAGCGAAAGCTAATGATGTACTTCAAGCATTAGTTGGTGCTGACATGCCTAACGATGTTCTACCGACTGAAGAGCTTATTAACATTGAGCCAGCTTTAAAGCAGTCGACTGAATTAAAAAGTCAGTTTTCAGTATTAACACCAAGCGATTCAGAGTATTACCTAACCGAAGCAATAGCACATGAACAAGGCTATGTAATACAAATTGCAGGATTTTCAGATACTGCATTGTGGTCTCGACTTATAGAACAGTTTTCAACAGCAAATTTATATAGTTACCAGAGACTCTTAGATGGAAAGAGTTTTATGGTGGTAACTTCAAAGGTTTTTCATAATAAAGCCGAAGCCAAAGCTGCAATTGCTTTATTGCCTATTCAGCTTACTGAGCGTAACCCTTGGTTAAAGTCTATTTCTTCAGTTATCAGTGAAATAAATACCTTTACGAGATAATTCAAGCTACAATCCGCTCTTAATTAAACTAAGTAAAGTGTGAATATAATTAGCAGTAAGAAAACGTGCAATGAACAGTTTTAAAGTTTGTAGACTAACGATGCTCACCTAGGGTGAAATTAGACTGCTAAACCCAGTTCCTGCTAGTATCTTTGTAAAGATCCATAACTGCTATTATTCTCCCGAAAAACGCCAGTAAACAATCCTGTATTGGTAATAAGGTCTAGAGTGAGTAAAGATACATTGCAAACCAATATGCGCTCTGCCTTGAAGTGGGCAGGAGGGAAAAAACGCGTTATTGGCGACATCCTTAAAGTATTACCGGTGAAGGGTAAAAAAAGATTAGTTGAACCCTTTGTTGGTGGTGGCTCAGTCTTCTTAAATATAGATTTTGAAGAATATCTACTAATCGATATGAACAAAGATCTTATCGCACTGTTCAATATAATCAAAACTCAGCCAGAAAAGTTTACTATAGATGCTGAAAAGTATTTTAATGGTGATAGTAATTCCCCTGAAAAATATTATGAATTACGTAAGCAGTTCAATGCGACAAACGATTCTTATGAGCGCTCATTACTCTTTCTATATTTAAACAGACATGGTTATAACGGTTTGTGTCGCTACAATAAAAGTGGTGGTTATAACGTACCATTTGGCAGATATAAACATCCTTATTTTCCTAAACTAGAAATAGAGTATTTTTCTAAAAAAGCGCAAAGAGCAACTTTCATTCAAGGTGACTTTGAAACTGCATTCTCACAAATTAGAAGTGATGATGTTATTTATTGTGATCCGCCGTACTCTCCAATCAACAGAACGGCGAGCTTTACTGCCTATACGGGAAGTTCATTTACCGATCAAGATCAAAAGCGTTTGGTAGATTGTGCAGAAAAAGCGAAATCCAAGGGTGTACCTACTTTGATATCAAACCATTATGTTGATTTTACCCGCGAGCTTTACAAAAATGCAGCTAAAAAAGAGCTGTTCCAAGTACAAAGATCAATTAGCCAAAAGGGTAAAGGTCGAGTGAAAGTAAAAGAAGTATTAGCGCTTTATAAATAAAACCAGCTAAATGAATGTCAATGCGTGATGTGTCAATCAATTTTAAATCTATTATTAGCTAAAGAATGCCTTAGTTATCGATTATCCTTAGCTGTGATAGTCCCTTATAGGAGATTATAGCTACTTTACCTTTGGCGCCTGCAGCAAGAAAAAGCTTATTGTGACTAGCTAGACTATAAAATCCTAGTGTTCCTTTAGTTGACTCATTCGATTGTTGGTGAGTAAGGGCTTGCCAAGTATTGCCAGCATCAAAGGAAACATCAGTTGCAATTTTTCCTGTTGTCAGGCAAATATTGTATTGGCAAGACATCGCAGTTCGAAGTCCTGCACTGACAGTGTTAACTGATTGCCACTGTTCATTGATTAATCTAGCCATATTTGAATATTTCATGCTTCTTTGCAGGTAATCGCCGCCAATTACGAATGGACGGTCTTGGTGATTTAGCGCAACTGCGTAGCCACCTGATGTTTGGCTTGTCTTATGAAGTGGTACTGAATCTCTTTGCCATGTTTCACCGTAGTCATTACTAATATAGATAGAGGCAGAAAAACCACCTGTAGTTATCCAAGCTTTGCCATTTTTACCTACAACTACGCTGTTACCACTTGCCGCAAAAGCGGTTTCTTTGGGTAAAATAGGCGGGAGGTTTTTTAGTGTGATTCTGCGCCATGTTTTACCGCCGTCAGTGGTTTTTTTAATTACATAATAACCATCAACTGGGTCACCCATTAATAGGCCTTGCTGCTCACTCCAAAAAGCTATGCTATTAAAGAAGCCTAGTTCATCGCTATTCTGATAAAGCAATTGCCAGTTGTTACCACCATCACTTGTTTTGTAAAGCGTTGATAGTTCTCCAGTGCCAGACCCCATAACAATGGCGGTATCATTATTAAAAAGCTCAATATCGCGGAAATCTGTTTTAATGTTTAAAGGTACAGATTTGTCTTGCCAATTATTTCCTGCATCTTGACTTACAAAGACACTATTATCACTACCGGTGACCCAAAGAGAGTTGTGTATTATTGCCGTACCTCGCAAGGATGGGCTATTGGGCATTGTTGAATGTAACCATGTCGGTGATTTACTAAGGGTTATAGGCGTCGAACTATCCGCAATTAAGTGACTAGAGAATAATGCTAAGGTAATCATTAGTATTGAAAAATTAGCTTGAGAAATCATGAATGATCTTGTGTAATCAATTTGATGGTCTGAGGATAATGTATCCAATATGATTAGCCAAGTTTTTTTGTATACAGTATGTACTTCTTATGCTGTTAAATAGACTGTCTTATGTCATTAGGAGAAATGATTAATAATACAAGGGGAAATATGGATTATAGAGAACTTGGAACAACTAAGCTGACAATAGCAGCTAGCGCACCGATAAATATCAATACACAGATAAGACCAACAATAATGAAGTGGCTGAGTTTACCTTGCGAAAAATCACGTTGACGCGAACGTTCATTTTGAACACCAAAAAATGCCGCGGCGACACTTTTAAAAGTGTCCTTCAAGGTACTTTGCATCATATTAAGCACTTTAATGAAAACTATAATGTAATAACTCAACTAAGTCTAAAAAATGTAAATGTGTTGATTTACTGTCGCCTGATAGCCAAGAAATCCAGCTTTTATTGGACTTGTTATTTGCATAGCAGGGATGATTATTGTGGTTCATTGGTAAGTTTGACTTTGAAGTCATACATAGACTAATTAGTTGTGCCTGAAGGCTACTTTTATCAGCATATGTATTTACGGTAAATAAGGTAACTAATGTGAAAATAAAAGCAAAAGATAAGTGCTTTAGTTTTGATAAGGGAGGGAGTGTCATCGTCCGTTTTGACATGGTATTGCACTATTTTTCTAAAAAGAGATGAACAAGTATAAGCTATGTTCACCTCAATGTCTTTGATTGTTTTTTCTACTATTGTTAGTTAGAGTAGAAAAAAACCTACTTATAAATCAATATCAACACTATAAGCAACGTAGAATTTCATATCATCACTACTAGCACCATCATCGTAATCAGTTTTTGACAGACCAAAAGTGAAATTGTCTTTACTTAAACTAACACCAAAATCAATCGCGCTTTCGCCATACCAGCCATCAACAGCATCACCACTGTATGAACCAACATGAAAACCAAGCTCCGCTTCATTACCTAGAGTTATTGTATAGTCAGCATTTACATAAATTGAATCACCAGCGTCATAACCTTCAGCAGATGTTAATACAGCAACACCTACCGTTAAGCCTGTAAAAGTGAAGCTACCGTACACTTCAGAAAAATCAGCATCGTCAGCATCAGGATAAGCAAAGTAAATAAAACCAACATCATATGACATGCTGTCATCGATATCTGCAGCAAAACCACCATATAAATCGACTTCAGCACCACCCCAAGCATTTGATACCCAAGTGCCAGTATAAAAACCTGAATCAATTGCGTAATCAATACCACCAGAAATAGCAGCATCACCACCTGTCTGTTCAAGACCACGCCATAAATAGTTGTTAGTAGCGGCTACATTAGCAGATAAACCTTCGGTAGCAGATGCTTGAAAAGAAACTGCTGAAGCGGCTAGTAGTGATGTCATTGCGATAGCTGTTATTGCTTTTTTCATAATAAGTCTCGTTATAAATTGTTATAAGTATTGTCTAGTGAAGAATATTGCAATCTTGATGCCTAGAAATAGCTACAAATGAGCTTACATGATATTTTATTTTTAGCTATAAATATCAATTAATTATATTTTTTATTGAAAACAGTATTAGTCAACGGGATATGATTGAATGGTAATATGAGCGATATTGGTGCGTTCCAAATCGATATTGTGCAAATAAAGTGCATCCGTATTAGCTAGCGCGATAGCTTCAAACTCGCATTTTCAGTTAGCATGGGTATAATAGCGGCATATTTTTCTAGGATATTACGCTCATGTCACCATTTTTAATTGCTCCTTCTATTTTATCTGCCGATTTTGCTCGTTTAGGTGATGATGTTGCCAACGTCTTAGCAGCCGGTGCAGATGTTGTTCACTTTGATGTCATGGATAATCACTTTGTGCCCAACTTAACGTTTGGTCCAATGATTTGCCAAGCATTACGTGACTACGGTATTAAAGCACCAATTGATGTGCATTTAATGGTTAAGAACGTTGATACATTAATCCCGGCATTTGCAAAGGCCGGTGCAGACATTATCACCTTTCATCCAGAAGCCAGTGATCATATTGATAGAAGCCTACAGCTAATTAAAGACAATGGTTGTAAAGCCGGCTTAGTACTTAATCCTGCAACACCATTACATTGTCTTGATTTTGTCATGGATAAACTTGACGTTATCTTATTAATGTCAGTGAACCCTGGCTTTGGTGGGCAGTCTTTTATTCCTACAACATTGGATAAGCTACGTTTAGTAAAAGAAAAAATTAAAGCAAGTGGCTATGACATACGTTTACAAGTTGATGGTGGCGTTAAAGCCAATAATATTGCAGAAATCGCAGAAGCTGGAGCAGACATGTTTGTTGCCGGCTCAGCAATATTTTCACAGTCAGATTATAAAGTTGCTATCGATGAAATGCGTGCTGAATTAGCTAAAGTATCTCAATAAAGGCACATATCAAACCTACCGATAAAATAGTGCGTTTGGTATAAGCAAAAACAAGTTAAGTATTCTGAATTTAAAGGGAAAAAAAATGACAAGTAAACCTATTGTATTAAGTGGCTGTCAGCCGTCAGGCGAGTTAACTATTGGTAATTATTTAGGCGCATTAAAGCAATGGGTTAATATGCAATCAAGCCATGAATGTTACTACATGCTTGTTGATCAACATGCTATTACTGTTCGCCCTAAAGCGGAAGACTTGCGTAATGCTACTTTAGATGGTTTAGCTTTATACCTAGCGTGTGGCGTAGATCCAGAGCAAAGCACTATCTTTATTCAATCTCATGTTCCTGAACATGCACAATTGAGCTGGGTACTTAACTGCTATACGCAAATGGGCGAGTTAAATCGCATGACACAATATAAAGATAAGTCACAAAAATCAGAAGCGAACATGAATTCAGGTTTATTTACTTATCCGGTATTGATGGCTGCTGATATTCTGCTGTATGGTGCTGATCGTGTGCCTGTAGGTGATGATCAAAAGCAGCATTTGGAGCTAGCACGCGATATAGCGACTCGCTTTAATAATCTTTATGGCGATATCTTTGTTGTGCCTGATCCTTTTATCCCAGAGCAAGGCGCACGAGTAATGAGCCTGCTTGAGCCAACGAAGAAAATGTCTAAATCTGATACTAACCCAGGTAACTTCATTGGTTTATTAGAAGACCCTAAAAAGATCGCTAAGAAAATTAAACGCGCGGTAACTGACTCAGATGAAGAAGCAAATATCTACTTTGATCTTGAAGAAAAACCAGGTGTGTCTAACTTATTATCATTACTTTCTTGTGCGACAGGTAAAACCGTTGCTGAATTAGTACCTGAGTATGAAGATAAAATGTATGGTCACTTGAAAGGTGATGTTGCCAATGCTGTGGTTGAATTATTAGAGCCAATTCAAGCTAAATTCCACGAGTACCGAGCAGACCAAGCATTTTTAGAAGAGGTGATGCGTAAGGGGGCGGAGAAAGCTTCAGCACGTGCCAGCAAAGTACTTGCTAAGGTATACGAAGCGGTAGGTTTTATTCCTCGTCCGTAATGCTTAATCGCTCACTGAATTGAATGAACAAAAAAGGCTTATTTTTCTTTTGAAAATAAGCCTTTTTTAATTGTTTTCTTTTAGTTCTTTTTAGCTGCCTGAGTCGCTTGCTCAAACAGCCTATTACTCTGCTCTAGGAAGGTATCAACATTATTACTTGGAGCAATTAAAAAATGGGGTGCCATAATCGCGGCATTGTATTGTGGATGAGGATTAAATTCTGGCTTTTTACTGTATTGTAATAAATAACTGCCACCAAATAATAGAGTGGTGATACTTACCGCGATTGCCACTCTTCTCCTTGCACTAACATGGAAGCCAATATAACTATTTAACCAAAAGAGACTAAAGGCTAATGCTACGGGGAGCAATGTAAATAATAAACCTAAGATTGAGTTGCTAGCAGAGTTAAAAGCAATGATCTTTTCTAACCGCTCGCTTAGCCATAGCAGAATAAAAAAGATGAAACTAATGCCAAACTGGGCAAATATTCGAGGATCATGTTTAGTGAGGTGAGAAACTAACGCAACACCTGCTGGCCATAATGCAAATAATAAGCTGATACTAAAGGCACTGACAAACATCTGGCTGATATTGGTTTCAGTTGGTTGATTTAAATAAGAAATATTAGCGGCAATAAGCATAAATAAAACAATACTGATGAGTACGGCAATAGGATTGCGAATAATATCAATAAGGGATTCAAAAGGACTGAAGGCGATAGTATCTGCCACTTGATGGTCACTAAATAGCACCCTTAGTTGGCTTTTACCTAAAACAATAACATCACCATCGTTAATCTTTTGTTGATGGATGTGCTGATGTTTACCCTCGCTATTTTCTAATGAAGTTCCGTTGACTGAACCATTGTCATTAAGTTGCCATTCACCTTGAGAAAGGTTTAATGAAATATGTTGAGGACAAATATGAGGGTCTGATAAAATAATATCGTTTTGATAACCACGACCAATGCATATTTCACTTTTGGTTAGTCGGTGGCGATGCACTAACTTATGGTTACGAGTTATTTCTTCAATGATAATTTCGCTTTGCTCGTTTGGCAAATTAGCAGGGGTGGAAGATGTCGTTTGTTCATTTTCTTCTACGCTATTTAGTATTTCATTCGTTACTTCCATGAAACAGCCTCCATAAACTTACGGGTAAAGGTCATGGCATTTTCTTGGTTAACGCCTGCTAAGGTAAAGTGGCTAACTAACGCCTGCTGGTTTTTATCTATGCTCGCGCCAAGATACAGCACATCAAAGAGTCCGGGAAAATCTTTATAAGCACGAGTACAGAAAACACTTTTATTATTAATTGATTTATCTGTATTGGCAGTACTCTCAGGTCTAACTAAATCATGATGACATTGGTATTCACTAACATCATCTTTACTTGCTCTATTACCAGCGCTTGCGCGTGAAATTTGCTGTTGATATAAGTGGTAAAACTTATTGTCACTTAAGTTTCTAGCTTGCATGTAACGAAACTGAATCTCTATGCTACCGGTAAAAAAGTGTGATGACAGGTAGGTACTTTCGTCCAACGAGCAACTGGCAATAGCGGCTTTAATGAGTGCATCCGTTTTATCCGTATTTGAGTCACCCCAACAGCGAATAAAAGGCACATCAATAATAGGAATAAGCGCTTTACCTGCAAGCTCTTTGTTTTGCCAGGTACTGGACATTAATGCTTTCATCAACTTATCTTGGCTGGCCATTAATTGTTTAGCCATCTGGCGCTTAATATCTGCAGGTGGCTGTTTATTATAGCGTTCAAAAAGAGAAACTAATTTATCATGAGGAACTAAAAATCCAATTTGGTTACCAGACGTAGCAACATTTATTCCTACCACTTTTTCCAATTTATTCACTACGGGGCCACCACTCATGCCCGAATTAATAGAGCCGGTGAAGTGAATCCTTTCATTAAATGATTCTTTTTTTAAACCGTTATAGGTACCAGGTACAACAATCATGCCTAAATCATGTGGGTTGCCTAGGGCAAATAGTTTCTCACCTTTAATTGGTTTGGTTTCAGAAAGCTCGAAAAAAGGCATGTCTGCATCAACTTTACGTTTTACTAATGCCAGATCATTGATGACATCAACACTAACCAAAGTTACTTGAGCGGTATGACCCTGATGATCAAGGTATTCAATGTGGTATTTTTCTGGATGACGAGCATAGCTAGATATAACATGATAGTTGGTGGCGATAATCCCATCAGCACTTATTTGAAAGCCAGAGCCAATCGATGATTTTTCACCACTGGCTTTATCAATTAATTTAATTTGATATAAAGAGGGAGTTAGTTGAGCAAATATTTCTTCAGCTTGTTCAGTGGCAAAAGCAGTGTGACTTAGTAGTATAAAAACTAAGGTAAAAAAAGTTCTCATTCATCTTCCTGTTGGTAACCTATTAATCCATTGTGACAGTAAATTAGCATTTGTCACCCATCAATGAAATAAATAGTGAAGCTTGATTTGGATCGTTGTTCGTAAAGTAAAAGCGGCGTATGCTTTTTGGCAACAATTATGCTGTAAAGGTATATCTAACTAGAGAGGCTTTTATGAAAAAAATATTAAATGTTATTAACTCCGTTCTGTTAGCAAGTGTCAGTTGTTTAGTTATGTCTACAACAGTGGTTGCCCAAGCCGAAGAGTTATGTCTTGAAGGCAATATCGGCTGTACTTTTGTTTTGCTTAGCATACCGAATAACGCAAATAATAACAGTATGATGTTAGTTAATAACAACCGAGCTATACAGCCATTTTCTCCTTTCTCTACCTTTAAAGTGCCAAATAGCTTAATAGCACTAGATAGCCAAATAATTAAAAATGCTAAGCAACAGTTAACTTTTGATAAAGAAAAGTACCCTGTGCAAAAGTGGTGGCCATCAGTATGGAAATTACCTAGCTATAACCTAAGTTCTGCCTTCAAGTTTTCTATGGTGGCAATTTATCGTCAACTTGCTAGTGATATTGGTCAGCAGAAAATGCAGTCGTATGTGACTAACTTTGCATACGGCAATCAAGATATCACTTCAGGAGTCGACAGTTTTTGGTTAGATGGCAGTATGAAAATATCTGCTGTTGAACAAGTAACCTTTTTACAAAAAATGAATAAAGGCTTGTTAGCCGTAAAGCCACAGAGCATTGAACTATTAAAAGAGGTTATGTTAGTTGAGAGTACTAATGATTATAAACTTTATGCTAAAACCGGAGCAGGTAGAGCTAACGGCGCTGATAAAAAAGATAAATCAATGTTGGGTTGGTATATCGGCTTTGTTGAAAATAATGAGGGTGTACACTATTTTGCTTTTAATTTTACCCGTGATTCTTATGCCAAAATGAAAGCATCACGAGTAGTTATTGCAAGAAACCACCTTAAAGCAGCGGGAGTCATATAAGTATTTATTTCCTAATAAAACTCGCTAATTTGACCTAGCGCAAACAAGCGAGTTTTTAGGTGCGACACTTTGTCGCACATTAATCATTTCCCTTTGTTTTTAAAAGCAATCACTTACAAAATAGCGCTATACCAATCCTATTTAATATTACTTGTAAGTGAATAACTGATGAATTTTACTCTTAAACCTCTTGCTGTCGCTGTTAACCTAGTTGTCTTGGGGAGTAGTGTATTAGCCTTTCCTACCTTGGCAAATAATACCCAAGGTGTAATCAAAGATATTGAAGTTATCACTATTTCAAATCAGCGTCATAATACCCTAGAAGATAATCAAAGTTATGCTCAAGGCAAAACCACAGAAGCCGATTTAGCTAACTGGTTAGCATCCGTACCTGGCGCTAATATTAATAGTAATGGTCCTATTACTGGTATTGCACAATATCGTGGTTTATTTGGTGACAGAGTTGCTACCTCACTTGATGGTCACCCAATTGTTGGTGCTGGTCCAAATGCGATGGATACGCCATTAAGTTACTCAACGCCACTTATTGTTGATTCAATGACCGTTTATCGCGGCATTGCGCCTGTGTCTGCAGGCATGAATACATTAGGTGGCGCTATTGATATAAAAATGCGTAAAGCAGAGGTAATGGGTTCTGACACAACGCAAGTCAGTGGTGATTTACAGGCCGGTTATCGTAGTAACAATAGTGCCAGCACACTTTCTGGGGTTACAAATATCGCTAAAGGTGATGTTGCAGTATTGCTTTATGGCAATACCCAAGCGGGTGATGATATGGAAAGCGGTGACGGTACTGTTATAGCACCCACTGAATTTGATAAAACTCAAGCGGGTTTTGATATCAGACATTCAGTAGAAAATAACACGGTTGGTTTAAGCTACCACTATACCAAAACTACCGATTCAGGTACGCCAGCACTACCGATGGATATTGAATATATTGAGAGCCAGCGGATTAATCTTGACGGTGATTTCTTATTAGGTGAATGGCAAGGCGAATGGTCATTAGGTTATTTAGATGCAGATCACGGTATGACTAACTTTGAAATGCGTGCACATGATCCAATGAAAAAGCGTCGTAATACCGCACTTGCTGATACCACTGATTTTAAATTTGTACTAAACCGTGAATTTAGTTTTGGTGAACTCAGTTTTGGCATAGATGGTTACATGGCGACACATGACTCTGTTATTACTAACCCAAGTGATGCAATGTTTGAAGTTATTAATTTTAATAATGTACAAGATGATCGTTTTGCACTTTTTACTGAATGGCAAAATCAATTTGGTCAAACTAACGTACAGTTAGGTGTCAAGTTAAAACATGCTAAGTCTAATGCGGATGAAGTTCACGGCAATATGCCAATGAACATGCCGATGGGAAATATGAATTCAGGTATGGGCGATATGTCTAATATGGGCGCTGATATGGGAAGTAATGACTCAGGCATGAGCGATATGCCTAATATGGATTCAGGCATGGCAATGCCTAGTATGGGCACTTTAATGAGTGATCTTGAAGGTGATTTTAATAATGCTGACCGTGAAGTATCAGATACCAATGTTGATATTGCCATTAGTACACAAACCCAGTTAAGTGAGTCTGTATCACTTTATATTGGTGCAGGTATTAAAAATCGTGCGCCATCTTATCAAGAACGTTACTTATGGACACCAATGGAGGCCACAGGTGGTTTAGCTGATGGTCACACTTATATTGGTGACATTAATCTTAAATCAGAAACAGCTTATCAAGGTGACCTTGGTTTAACTTGGCAAAGTAGTGACTTCATGATTGCGCCGCATGTTTTTTATCAAAATATTGATAATTATATTCAAGGTACGCCATTGGAAATGGAAGATATGGCCGCTTCATCAATGGCATCTATGATGGCTAGTGATGAAAACCCACTTAAATTTAGCAATGTTGACGCCAAGCTATATGGTGCTGATGTTAACTGGTATTACAACCTTAATGAGAGCTTCCAATTATCGGGTATTGCTAGCTACGTTAAAGGTGAACGTCGCGATATTGACGATAACTTATATCGTATCGCGCCACTTAATGGCCAAGTAAGTGTTAGTTACCATAATGAAAGTGTTATTGCTAACGTAACGCTAGTCGCAGTAGCCGCACAAGATGATGTATCAGCAACGAATACCGAGCAAACTACCGCTGGTTACGGCTTAGTAAATATTGATCTTGAGTACTTTGTAACGAATGACTTCACTATACGTGGCGGTGTTGATAATTTACTTGATAGAGAATACCAAAACCATTTAGGTGGTTATAACCGTGTTAAAGAAGTAGAAACGCCAGTGATGACACGACTACCTAGTGAAGGCATGAGTGCTTGGATTGAAGCAACCTATTCTTTCTAGTATAACTTGAAGGCATAGCCTGAAGGTAATATTTAAAATATAACTTAATAACTGTTCCACTTGTGCTCTGTCAGTAATGCATTTCCTACTCAGAATCATTAATGGCGGAGCACGCTTTTTTAAATAACTTACAAATAGATACCGATAAAAGCCAATAAGAACAAGTATTGTCATACTTGATTCTATTGGCTTTTTACTTTGTTTTTTGTTTGTTTAATTTATTGATTTAAAACAATAAAACTTATTGTTTAATTGCTTTTCTGCGACAATATGACACACCTGTAACTGTGTTAGAGCTGATAACATAATGATAATTTCTTAACACAAAATAACATTATGACTATGAAGCTTAAAACTTTCCCCTTATCTATACTTGCGATTGTTATCGCCAATGCTAGTTACGCCGCTTCAAGTGAAATATTACCCGATGGCACAGCCAAAAGTGATGTTGAACGTATGACTATTACCGCAACACGTAAAGAAGCGCTTGATACTGATTTAGCCATGTCTGTTCACGGTATAAGTAAAGAAGAGCTGCAAATGGACAATGGCCAGCATGTTGCTGAATCGCTAAATAGTATTTCAGGGGTTTTAATAGACCAACTTTCTGGAGGGCAGGGACATAAAACTTCAATCAGAATGCCGATGAATACCAGTGGTTACTATCTGTTCCTTCAGGATAATGTACCGCTGCAGTCAGCTGCCTTTTTCAATCACAATGCACTTTGGTGGTCTAGCTTTAACTCTAATGTTGGTCGCATGGAGGTACTAAAAGGAGCCGGTACCGCGCTATATGGCTCTGGTGCTGTTGCCGCAACGGTAAATATACTGACGCAGCCTGTAGCTGAGCAAACAGAAACGGCGATGGATGTTATGTTTGGTGCTGATCAATACGGTAAAGTACAAATAAGTCACAGTAATAAGGTATCAAAGAATCAAGGGATTAGAGCATCAGCATCTTATGTCACTAATGACGGCTGGCGAGATCATACTGGTTCACAGCGAGCAGAGATAAATTTACGCCATGAATATGAAATTTCAGCTAATGAACGCTTAGTTACTTCTTTTGTTGCCTCTGATCTTGAGCAAGAAATGGCCGCGAGTTTGAATGATGAGCAGATTGAAAATGATCGTACTAACTCAGGCCTTTCCGATGAGGTTTTAGCCAGTGATCCACTGCGTAAAACGCAATACTTCCGTCTTTCTACCCAGTGGGACCAAATGAATACAGAAAGCTACTTTTCACTTATTCCGTACTTTCGTCACCGGACTAATGACTATACCGCGACATGGAACAAAAACATGCCTAGAGTACAATCAACCGTCAACACGCTAGGTTTATTAGCAATGAGCAACTTTGTTCACGCAGAAGATAATGAAACGACGCTAGGCATTGATTTTGAATATACCGAAGGTGATCAACTGTCCTATCAACCATTAGACTTTACTACGACGGGCTGGGGCGCAGATACCTATGTTGCAGGGGAGAAGTTCTACGATGACACTACAAATTACGTGAGTATTTCACCTTATCTTCAACATAAACGGCCACTTAGCGAAAACCTCGACTTAACGGTTGGCTTTCGTTATGACTATGCACAATATGAATTTAGCAATCACCTCGGAATTTATGGTGATATAGGACACGGAAAAATTAGTCTCGAAGACCGAGAAGATGATTTTTCACACCTGAGCCCTAAAGCTAGCTTGAATTATCATTTATCTGAAAATACTAGCATGTATTTAAGGTATGCCAATAGCTTTAGGCTGCCAACAGCGGGTAGCCTTTATCATTTAACGACTAAGGATAGTGACGTTGCCAAGCCAGTTGACCCTGAAACCTCTGATACCTATGAAATTGGCTATAAAGGTAATTTTGACAACATAACATTTGATGCTGCTTTGTATTTTATGGATGTTGATGACGGTATAGTGCATGCCTACAATGACCAAGGCCAGCGCTATTTAACCAATGCCTCTAGAGTGCTGCATAAGGGCATTGAACTATCAACCTTATGGGTTATCAATGAAGAAATAAACTTGAGCGTGGCTTACAGTAAAAGTGAACATGAATTTGATGAACATGAGGAATACTCAGGGAACGAAATGCGTATGGCACCAGATTATATTGCCAATGTTCGCCTACGTTATTTACCAAGTTATCTTGACGGATTCTCAAGCCAATTAGAGTTTCAATCAATTGGTGAATACTGGATGGATGATGCCAACAGTGCTGACCCTGAAACAGGGTTAGATAGAACCTACGATGGCTATAGCATTGTTAACTTAAAAGCGCGCTATCAATTAAACCAACAAGTGTCTTTTCATGCACGTATTCTCAACCTAACTGACAAGGTATATGCCCAAGAAGGTGAGTACCGCTATGGCCGGAATTCTTGGTCACCAGGTGCACCAAGAACGGCTTATATAGGTATGAATTATCAATGGTAGTTATTACTCTTTTGACAAAGTATTTGGGGCATCATAAAAATGTTATTAGTTAAAAATAGTAAACTGTTGAGCTGCATTGTGATTGGAATAGTGTTTAATGCCATTCCAGACGTATTTGCAGGTCATCATCAGCATCAAGCCAAAGTAAAAACTAGGGCTGCAGTCAATCAAATTGATTGTCAGCAAGTCGATATTCGCTGTGCAAAAACAGTCACCTCTGCTTTTTCACCCAATGGTGATTTATGGCGATTATGGAGTCAAAAAGAGGCACTCTATTATCAACGTTCAAATGATAATGGAGCTAACTTTACCGCGGTTAAAAGAATTGCTATTCCAGATGAAAAGGTTTCAGCACGTAATGAAAATCGTCCTAAAATAGCTTTTGATAAAGCAGAGGGGGTTTATTTATCATGGGCAATGCCACGTGAAAAAAAATATACGGCCGATATTCGTTTTAGCTACTCAAATGATTACGGTAATACTTTCACAGCGCCAATTACGGTAAATGATGATGACT
>Ga0209396_1000864_pt1 | contig 35050 bp, 30 predicted proteins | sample GOMGulsemesocosm_6_FD_184638 | JGI IMG/M metagenome (GOLD analysis project Ga0209396, IMG submission 184638) | Methane-oxidizing microbial communities from mesocosms in the Gulf of Mexico - GOM8C Gulf of Mexico (SPAdes) (version 2) | ecosystem: Environmental > Aquatic > Marine > Cold seeps...
AAATTTATTACTACCAAAAACTCTCTTCTTGATTCGGCGGCGAATCGTAAGCATTGTCGAGTCGTTCGCGTTCATCTTTTAGGCTGTTGATCAGAGATCCTGAAGTATTGATCACCGGTTTGCGAATATCTTGATTCTTACCGTTAGCTGCCCCCGCCCCATCGTTAACAAACTTAATGCCCGAACCCTTCGTGCCTGTACGAGAATTAATACCTTCTTGAGCTTTTTTATTCAGTAATACAATGGCAATACGACGGTTAATATCACTTTCTGGGTTTTCAATATCCAGTGGTGCGGTATCCCCCATTCCTAATATCTGAGCAATTTGAGATTTCTTCACCCCTGCTTCCATCAATGCCCGACGGGCTGAGTTAGCACGCTTCGCAGAAAGCTCCCAGTTCACATCATCTTCTGGGTTGTTCTCATAGTAAGCATCAGCATCGGTATGGCCTGTGATCGATAACGGGTTGTCCACTGTCATTAACATTGGGGCTAACTCATACAGTATATCTTCACTGTAATATTTTAACGTAGCGCTGCCCGCATTGAACATTGGCCGCTTGGTTTGATCGACAATCTGAATCCGCAAACCTTCTGTCGTGATATCAATCGTCATCTGATTTTTGAAAGGACTTAGGGTCGAGCTAGCTTCAATTTTGGCTTCAATTTCAGCTTTCAATTGCTCTAAGCGCTTCTGTTCAATCGCTTCTGCTAGACTTTCAATTTCTTCTGCTTGAAGAATTTTTTCTGGATCTAACGTTTCAGATACGGCGTTATTATCCGCTGTTGTTGGCGTGCCACCTAGGTCGATGACATAAGGGCTAGGTATGCGCTTACCATCTTCATACGCTTGCGGATCTATGAAGTAGCCTGCAATCGCTTCACGCTCTGCTTCGTTAGAGGAGTTGGTTAACCAAAGAAGCATAAATAACGCCATCATGGCGATAGCAAAATCTGCCATTGCAACTTTCCAAGCACCGCCATGGTCTTCATGACGGTTTTTCTTTATCCGCCTGATGATAATATTGCGCTGGTCTAAATTTTCCATCAAATCACCCTTTCAGCTAGCCAGGCTAACGCCCGCGTACCTTACTGTCGACTTCATCGAAAGTAGGACGACCGTGACTGAATAATGATTTACGACCAAATTCAATCGCTAGTTGAGGTGCTAAACCATTCATGGAAGCGATGATCGAAGCCTTCGCCGCTTCGTATAATTTAATTTCCTCTTCTGCGATATGTTTCATGCTAATACTGATGGGCCCAACTAATCCATAGGCAAAGAGTACCCCCAAGAAGGTCCCCACCAACGCTGCCGCTACGTGCTTGCCAATGATAGCGGGATCTCCACCAATCGATGCCATCGTAATCACAATACCCAGTACCGCAGCCACAATACCAAAGCCTGGCAGTGCATCCGATACTTTGGCCAATGCAGCACCCGGCTGCTCTAGTTCGTGCAAGCGGGCATCAATCTCTTGATCCATTAACGCTTCCAATTCATGAGATGCGAGATTGCCTGAAGATATAATACGGAAATAGTCGGCGATGAATCGCGCTAACGTTTCGTTCATGAGCACTGCTGGATAGCGAGCAAAAATAGCACTTGAGTGAGGATTTTCGACATCAGATTCAATCGCCATCATGCCTTCACGGCGAGATTTATTGAGGATGTCATACACCAAACTTAAAACATCAAGACTCATGGCCTTGTTCGTTTTTGAGCCAAAAATAACTTGTGGCATCAATTTCAAGGTATCAAGAATAAGATGAAAAGGGTTAGATATTAGATAAGCACCCACCGCAGCCCCCATAATAATCATGACCTCAAATGGCTGCCACAGTGCCGCCAGCTGGCCATGAGACAATACAAAGCCCCAGCCAACGCTGCCAAATACAATAATAATTCCGACTATAAACAGCATATAAACCGTTCCAGGTTATTCACGAACGTCGTTAAACTTTAAAATGTTTTGAAAGTCATGAATGAAAATAAGCAGCCTCAAGGAAACTGACTATAGTAAGTAAAGGTTATGTTTAGAGTTTTCTCAAATACACTGATGACATTAAATACAAGTAAGACATATTCGATGCCAGATACAGAAGATTGGCAAAACGTACTGAAATTCCAGCAATTTCCGTTGCTGCCCAGTACCCGCAAAGCTTTTCAACTGTTGATGAAAAAGGCCAGCTTAAGCTTTGAGGGTTTAGCAAAAATTGCTGAACAAGATCCTGCTATTTGCCTGCATATGATTTTGCGTATCAAACAGCGAAATCCAGCCAGCGTAGAGCAAATAAATACGGCTTTAGGCTGTATATCCCTCTTAGGAATGGAAGAAGTAGTCAAGCTGGTAAAGCAATTACCCGTATTAGAGGACGTACCTAAAAGTCTGCCTGCGCGTAACTATATGGCGATGCTGCATACCGCTGTATTAGCAGGTCAGATCGCGGCTCGGTGGGCCCAGTTCAAGCCGGGGCTCAATCAGCACCAAGCGCAGTGGTCTGCCATGTTAGCCTCTGCTCCTCTATGGCCGTGGCAACTTCAGCAGGTTAGCGCAAGCCAAAAAACGTTTAACCAGATGAGCCAAGGGAAAGATTTAATTCCTGCCTTGGAGACTTCTTTTGGAAAGCTATCTAAAACTCGCTTGGGACACTGGAAGAAATTAGCGGATGCATTAGCTCTGCCTAATATTTGTCAATCGCTATGGCAGCAGCAGTGCTGGCCTAAACCCAAAGAGTGGCAAGTGCTACGCTCGCAAAAACTCACCAGTATTGAAGGTCATCGCGCCTTAAAGCATCAGTGTCAGCAACCTGAAATGCTGATTTATATGGCCAATGCTTTAGCGAGCCAATACCGTTTAGGCGCCTATCGTTTTAAAACGAAGCGCTGGTTAGCCTTAAGCGCAAACTTCTTAAATAAAGACGCACAGGATATCCATAAAGAGGTCACTTCGCTGAATCTTCAACTGGCGAGACAAGGTCGAGGGCAATCTGCTATATCGACGTTATTAGCACCCACCCATACATCAATGCCTGAGCGCTGGGAATATCAATGTCAGAAACAGCTCGCTGAATTTAAAATGGAGCGCGATACACCTAAAACCGTTCCCCAGACGAATCCCCTCTCACATGAACGGAAAATTGATCAGGCTGTAATAAAACGTTTAATGCAGCAGCTGAGTGAATCACCAGAGAGCTTTGGCGATTTACACTATTTAATGCGCTCTGTTTTAAAAGGCATTACCGATGGCATCGGCCTTAAACATGCTTATATTATGGTGCAAAATAAATTGGGCACGGCAGCTAAGGTATATTATCAACAAGGGTTAGCTGAAACAGATCCTTTATGTCAATTTGGTATCGTCTTAGATAGCACCAGTGTTTTCAAAAAAATGTTAGAAAAGCCCGCCAGTTTAATGATTACTGAGCATAATAGAGACAAGATGTTGAGAGGGATCTCATCTGATCAACGGCAGGTATTACCCCAACAATTTATGATGATGTCTATCTTTTCAAATGAGCGCCCAATCGGGATTGTTTTTGCTGATCTGGGTAACCCTCCTAAAAATGCCCCGATGCAACCCTCTGAATACATGGCGTTCAAATCCCTTTGTATGGCTGCGAGTAAAAGTTTAGGTAGACTGGCTATCGCGACTCAAAAGAAAAATCGTATTGATAATAACAAAGTGAATCGACGCCAAGCCTGACTGTCGATATTTGCCAGAGTACAAATAGCGATAGTACAATACGGGTAACTACTAAATATTATCTACGGATGGCACTATGCCGAGTTACCCGCTATTAATTGAACCTGAAGCACTGCAGCCCTTATTGGCCGATGATAATCTATTAATCATTGACCAGGGAAAATTAGATATTTTCTTGAATGCCCATGTTCCTGGTGCTATTCATCTTGATTTCAAAGACCTTCAATTGGGTCAAAAACCAACCCCAGGGGCCTTACCGAGTCTCGATCAGCTGAGTGTCGTATTTTCTAATATCGGACTTACCCTCGATAAGCATGTCGTTGTGTATGACGATGAAGGTGGCGGCTGGGCAGGTCGATTAATTTGGGCTTTGGATGCTATTGGCCATACTCGTTACTCTTATCTAAATGGCGGTATTCATGCTTGGTTACAAGCAGGGTTAGCGACAGACCGTGGGCCACAAGAAGCCATTAAAAGTGATTATACCGTCGCTGAACTTGATCTTCGCTATGAGCTAAGCAAAGCTCAAATACTTGAACGCTTAGGTCAGGATGATTTCGCGATTTGGGATGCTCGATCTGCTAAAGAATACAGCGGAGAAAAAGTGATTTCAGCCCGTGGCGGTCATATTCCTGGAGCAGTGAACTACGAATGGACATTAGGTATGGATAGCGACCGAGGTTTACGAATCAACAATTTAGAGGAGTTTGATTCGCTACTAAATTCTTTAGGTCTGACTAAAGACAAAGAAATTGCAACGCATTGTCATACTCATCACCGTTCAGGGTTCACCTACCTTGTCGGTAAAATTTTAGGCCGCAACATGAAAGCTTATGCAGGTTCTTGGGCCGAATGGGGTAACGATGAAAATACCCCAATTAATACCGGCAACCAAGCATAATTAATTACACACATTAAAAATATTACAGGATTTAATTTTGGCTACTTCAATGAAAGACAAGTTATTCATCGCATTTCAATATGCTGTGCCACAGCACCTATTATCACACCTCGTCGGCTGGATTGCTGAAACTCGCATAGACTGGATTAAGAATTTATTCATCAGTAAATTCATCAAGCAATTCGATGTCAATATGGCAGAAGCCGAGCGCCAAACCCCAGAAGCATTTGAAAACTTTAATGATTTTTTTACCCGCGAATTAAAAGCAGGCATGCGTCCAATTGATAGCAAGAGCAACGGTATCGTTTCTCCTGCTGATGGTGCAATCAGCCAACTAGGGCCAATTGAAAATGGCCGCGTATTACAAGCCAAAGGACATGATTATTCATTGATCGAATTGTTGGGTGGCAATAGCCAAACGGCAGACGAATTTATGGGTGGTCAATTTGCAACTATCTATTTATCACCTAAAGATTATCACCGCTTGCACATGCCAGTAACCGGCACCTTGCGTGAAATGATTTATGTGCCTGGGGATTTGTTCTCGGTTAACCAGACCACAGCAGAAAATGTTCCACGCCTTTTCTCTCGTAATGAACGTGTCGTCGCTATTTTTGATACCGAGCTAGGCCCAATGGCACTGGTATTGGTTGGTGCAATGATTGTTGCGGGCATCGAAACAACATGGGCTGGACGCATTACCCCATTCGATCGCAATGTACGCTCTATTAGCTACCCTGTGCAAGGCGAAAGCCAGCAGCCTCTTGTTATTGAAAAGGGTGAAGAAATGGGGCGTTTCTTCTTAGGTTCTACCATTGTTGTCTGCTTTGGCAAAGATAAAATGCATTGGTTAGAAGATATGAAAGCAGAGCAACCGCTGCGCTTGGGCGAGAGCATTGGCCTGACTCTAGAATAAGTCGTCTGATGTAGATATTACGTTTTAACTATTAAGCCTACGAAAGTAGGCTTTTTATTGTCTTAAATAATGTTTAACTGAAGATGAAAAAGTACTTACCTGAATCTTCGATGCGACGCGCTGTTACATTAAATACTTCGCTGATCAATTCTTCTGTCATCACATCCGTAACGCTACCCTGCGCTCTAAGCTTACCTTCCTGTAAAAGCCAAACGTCATCTGCAAGATGTAATGCCTGATTAAGATCGTGCAATACAATAATCACACAGTGCCCTTCATTTGCTGCCTGACGACATACTTTTTGTAATTGCTGCTGGTGCTCCAAATCTAAACTACTCGAAGGCTCATCCAATAGCCAAAGTCCACAGCCTACCTCCCTACTTTCATTTATGTGCTTCATGTTAGACAACTGCAAATACGTACGAGCAATCTGACATCTTTGCTGTTCGCCCCCTGATAGCTGACGAAAGTCTTTATGAGCTAACGGCTCAATTCCCCAGTCTTGAATAACTTGTTTAACTTGCTGGCGCTGCTGCAATTTAGTTAAGGCAAAAGGCAGGGTCGCTAATGATAAAACCTCTTCAACCTCTAACGGAAATTGAAGCTGACTATGTTGCGGTAAATAGGCCAAGTTCTGCGCCAGCTTTTCTGCAGAAAAGTTCGTAATAGCTTGCCCTTGTAATTCAATATCGCCTTCACATTCCAATAGGCGCGCCATCGATTGTATTAACGTCGATTTACCTGCGCCATTAGGCCCCAGCAACGCAATGATTTTTCCACCCTCGAGCTCACCGGAAATGTTTTTTAATATGTGCTTGCCGTTACGCTTAAGGCTCAAGCCGTTTATTTTCATTACCATTGCAGTCTTTTCCCTTCACGAATGAGTAACCAGATAAAGACAGGTGCTCCTATTAGTGCTGTCACAATACCAATGGGTAATTCTGCCGGCGCGATAATAGTTCGGGCAATTCCATCTGCAATAACCAATAAACTGCCGCCTAAGAAAAACGACAGGGGCAATAAAAATCGATGACTAGCACCAATCAACATACGTCCAATATGTGGCGTTACAAGGCCGATAAAACCAATGATGCCACACGCTGAAACGGCCAAAGCGGCCAGTAACGCGACAAAGACAATGCTTTGGATTTGTAAACGTTTAACGTCAACTCCCATTGTATTCGCTTCCGCTTGTCCCAATAAAATGGCGTCGAGCTTTCTATGCTGCCTAGGCAACCAAATGCACACCAGTAATAAGGCGATGGAGCATAATATTAACCAAAAGTAATTCGCGCTGGCCAAACTGCCTAAAGACCAGAAAGTAATAAGACGCAATGCGCTATCCGTTGCTAAATACGTCAGCAGGCCAATTAAGGATGCCGCCACAACGTTGATTGCTATACCGGCTAGAATTAGTAGGGCCATGCCTCCCGGCATATCATTGCGCCCTAGTTTCAAAACCGCCATGGTCGCTAGAATACCGCCGATAAACGCAGCAATAGGAATATAATATTGCGCCTGAAAATCAACAGAATCAGCCAACACGATCATTAATGCCGCACCTAATGCCGCACCCGCCGAGACACCTATTAAGCTTGGATCAGCCAGAGGATTTCGTACATTACTCTGAATTAAGACACCGGCTAACGATAGGCTCGCGCCGATAACGAAAGCCAGCAATACACGGGGTACTCGAATATCCCACAGAATTTTGCTGCCGATATCCGTATTCATTAGGGTTTGCACATCGATAGAGCCGAGAAAAAGTGCTGCCATACAAATGCCAAGGCTTAATAGAATGCCGAGCAGCCAGCCAAGCGGCGATATTAAAAGTTTTTTAATCATGAGCGAACAAGGCTAAACTAGCGCCTTTAATTACCTATCAAGTCTAAGTAAGGTTTAAGTATGCCCATTCTATGTCATAGCGACGAAATTGCTGAAGGAAAAAGTAAAGGTTTTCAAATCAAAGAGACATTTTTATTTGCCGTTAAGAAAAACAATGCAATTTATGTCTATGAAAATACCTGTCCGCATTTGGGTATTCAACTGGAGTGGCAGCCTAATGAATTCTTAGATATCGATGGCACCATGATTCAATGCAGTAGCCATGGAGCACTTTTTAGAATTGAAGATGGCGAATGTTTATTGGGCCCATGCCAGGGACAATCATTAATCGCGTTTGATTTCACCCTTATCGATGGCCAGATTGAGATTACTTTATAAGCCTGATGATGAACGGACGCTTAGAAAAGACTGTTCCATTTACATCCTATGGCCTTGCGAACCCACAAAATGATGCTCATTATCAATTAAAGCCCTATGTTTGCGGTGCTCTAGCCCAATTTTAAACTGTCCATATCAAACTGGTGCAAATATGCACCAGGCTTTACGAAGTTTCGATCTACTATCACGTCGCTGTGTCCTCTAATCTGTTATTAAGAAATAACTCCTTCCTTATAACAGATTGGACACATCATAATGACATTCACCTCAAGCTCAGCGCTCACTAGGCCTATTGTGCATTTATTGGCAACCAGTGCTTTATTATTTTCAGTTTCAAGTCAGGCTCTCTCAGTAGCGGAGGCGGAAAAAAAAGGCTTAGAAATTTCGCAACAAACCAAGCTTAAAGATACCGGTTGGGTCGATAATACCGCCGATATGTTGATGACCCTAAGAAATAAGCAGGGCCAAGAAAGCATTCGCCAGGTAAAGATTAAAAATCTAGAACAGCTTGATGATGGCGATAAAAGTTTGACTAATTTTACTCAGCCTAGAGATGTAAAAGGTACGTCTTTCTTAAGCTTTTCTCATCCGGTAAAAGCGGATGATCAATGGCTCTATCTTCCTGCACTAAAACGCGTTAAGCGAATATCATCCAGTAACAAATCAGGTCCTTTCATGGGCAGTGAGTTTGCCTTTGAAGATTTAAGTTCATTTGAAATTGAAAAATATCACTACAAATATCTAGCCGATGAAACCATTAACAATTTAGCCAGCTATAAGGTCGAGCAATATCCTGTGGATAAAAACTCAGGCTATACCCGTCGTATCGTTTGGGTTGATCAAAGTGAATATCGCCTACAAAAAATCGATTTTTACGATCGTAAAGACAGTTTATTAAAAACCCTTTCTTATACTAATTACCAGCAATATGAAAATCAATTCTGGCGCGCGGACTCTATGGTCATGGTGAATCACCAGACAGGAAAAAATACGGAGTTGAGTTGGTCTAACTACCGCTTCAAGACTGGTTTAAAAGACAACGATTTTAATAAAAGTGCCTTAAAACGTAATCGTTAATCCTAAGTACTCGTTAATCCTAAGTACTCCTTAATCCTAAATGCTTGTGAATACAGAGAATATTATGAATCAATCTATCCCTCACTCAATAGCAAACAACCTCGTCAGGTGGCGTTGGTTATTTGCTATTATGTCACTGGCACTGGTTTTCACTCTTGCCAGTGGCGCTCGATTTTTATCCTTCGCAACCGATTACGAAATCTGGTTTTCTGACGATAACCCGCAATATTTAGATTTCTCATCGATTCAAAATACCTATGTTAAATCTGATAACGTCGTTATTTTGTTAACCCCAAAAGATGGTGAGGTTTTCAGTAATGAAACTCTAGCCAGTATTGAATGGTTAACAAACGCAGCGTGGAAAATTCCTTTTTCGACACGGGTTGATTCATTAAGTAACTTTCAATATACCTATGCTAATGATGATGACTTAATCGTTGAAGATTTGATAAAAAATGCTGACGACCTAACGGCCAAGCAAATCGCTCACATCAAAGAAGTTGCCTTAGCCGAACCCTTACTTCTTAACAGCGCGATCTCTTCAAATACAAAAGTAACTGCCGTCAACGTCACGATTAATTTACCCAAAGGTAATCCTGAAGGCAGCCCTGCGGTGACTAACTACACTCGTGATTTAATTAAGCAGCTCGAGCTAAAGAACCCAAATTTAGAAGTTCGTTTAACAGGTCTGGTAGTAATGGACAACGCGTTCATGGAAGCCTCTATGTCGGACATGAGCTCTTTGACGCTTGCGATGTTTGCATTGATTTTAATCGGTTTGTTGTTCTTCTTGCGTAGTATTACGGCAACATTCAGTATTCTGGCCATTATCATTTTATCGGTTATGGCGACGATGGGCGTTGCGGGTTGGCTAGGTGTGCAATTAACGCCTGTATCGGCCGGAGCACCTACGATTGTGATGACCATTGTGGTCGCTAATGCGGTGCACATACTGATTACTATGATTCATAATATGCGCGGCGGTATGATCAAGCGCGAAGCATTAAGTGAAAGCCTAAGAGTGAATATGCAACCTGTAGTATTAGCGACGATCACCACCGTCGTTGGCTTTTTAACTATGCATTTCTCTGACGTACCGCCTTTCCATCACTTGGCTAACATGGTCGCGGCTGGAGTCTTGATTTCCTTCTTACTTTCAATGACCTTCCTGCCCTGGTTATTAATGCTTTTCCCAGTAAAGATTAAAATCCATAAGGAATCAGAAACCACAAAAATAAGCCAACTGGGTGAATTTGTTATTGCCAAACGCAAGCAAGTTCTGGTCTCTATGGTGGCTATTACCCTTGTACTAACCGCTTTAATTCCACTGAATATTGTTAATGATAGAATCTGGGAATTCTTCGATGAAAGTGTCGCCTTTCGAGTCGATACCGACTATGCATCAGAACACTTAACAGGGCCTTATTATTTAGAATATGGTTTAGAATCCAATTCTGCTGGCGGCATCAGTGAGCCGAAATATTTAACTTTATTGGATGACTACCGCACTTGGCTATATCAGCAAGATGAAGTTGTTCACGTGAATATTCTTTCCGATATTATGAAGCGTTTGAATAAAAACCTACACGCTGATGATAGCACTTGGTATCGTTTGCCAGAAAATAGAGAGCTTGCTGCACAATATTTATTGTTGTACGAAATGTCTCTTCCTTACGGCTTAGATCTCAACAACCAAATCAATGTGGACAAGTCAGGTACTCGTGTCACGGTATCACTGCATACGTTATCGAATAACGAAATGATTGCTTTTAATTCTCGAGCTCAAGCTTGGTTAACAGAACAAGCTCCTTGGATTACACAAACGGTCGGCAGCCCGCAGTTTATGTTTTCTCATATTAGTTTGCGTACGGTAGAGCAGATGACCGGTGGAGTTGCTTTTGCTTTAGCCTTAATTTCACTATTAATCTTTATCTCGTTACGTTCATTTAAAATCGGCTTAATCAGTTTAATTCCTAACTTAGTTCCGCCTATGATGTCATTTGGATTGTGGGCCATTCTAGTTGGTGAAGTCGGTTTTGCCTTAGCGCTTTCGGTGAGCATGATCATCGGCATCATCGTCGATGATACTGTGCACTTCTTAAGTAAATATACTCGAGGCCGCCGTGAGAAACAGCTTAGCGCCGAAGAAGCCGTACGCTATGCTTTCGCAAACGTAGGTCCTGCGCTGATCATCACCACAGCCGTTTTAGCCGCTGGTTTCTCGGTATTAATGCTATCGACGTTCAAGCTTAATTTCGAACTGGGACTAATTACAGCGATGACAATTACCATCGCCTTGATCGTTGATTTTTTATTATTACCCGCCATGCTGCTGACTTTTGATAAAAAGCCTTATGATGCTATTGATTCTGTCAATGAGGTTTCTTCTGCTAGCTTACAAGCTAGCTAAGTAACAGGCATAAAAAAACCGATGATTAGTATTCATTAATCATCGGTTTAATATTTTAAAAACTATAGCTCTTTAGAGGGCAATAGCGAGCTAAAGCCCAACTCGAGAAGGCAGTCTTTGCTGACACGCTTCATTTGTTGCTGGTACCGACTCGGTTTCGACCATACCCTCGGCACTATGCCAAGTTACAAGGTCGCCGTCGAAATCAAAGCGAATCGCATTATATTCGACGTCCGCTACTGTCTCCATTCCAGCTGGCTTCATGATGGCTTGATAAGTGGTGCCTAAGAAGGTCAGTGTAATTAACATACTATACGATTCTACATCGTCTGTTGTTGCTCCAAGAAGACTCCAGAAACCATCAATCAACTCACCACGTGTATTACCTTCACCTAGAGCGCCAGTATCGCTATTGGCTCCCTCTATAAATTTAACACAAGCGGTAAAAGAGCCATCAATATCATTTGATGCACCGTTAAAATAGAGTTCAACTTCGACATCATCCACTTTATTCGGTGCTGAGCCTAGATCCAAATTCGATATCCGTAGCTGCTTACCACCAGTTTGAGTGAAAGCCTCTGCTTCATCCGGAAGAGTTGCCGCAGACGTTATTTCTTCCACCGAATTAAAGTCGAAATCAGTCGCCGCTAAGCTAGTAATATCAGCCGCATCGTTAGATAAGCTAGTAACTAATGCGTCAATCAGTGCTTGATTGGCCCCTAATTGATTATCAAAAAACGCAATCGCATTATCAATCGAGTTATCCTCGGCGCTAGCTTTTTCATTCACAGTTTTAATAACTAAGGTTTCCAGTGCGCGTGTTGAGCCTGTGGCTTCACTAAGAGTCAAGGCTATCCCGGCCGGATCAATCAGGGTATTAACAACTGAAGGAATATTATTGGTTATATTAATAACACGTTCAATAGCACTACGATTGGTTGCTGACCCAATATCCACAGGTAGCGTAAGATCACTGTCTTTATAGATACTGCGTAAATTCGCTTCCGATGCATCAAGTACGTTGACTAATGCAGTAGCATCACCCAGTGTCACATCCAGAGTATTACCGCTAGTGACCAACTCCTGTGCCAAGTTTTGATAAAGTAAACTCGTTGCATCGCTAGGTGTGCCTCCCTCGTCCCCTATTTTGTCATACGTATCGGTTAATCGATCAGAGAGTACGGTAACAACTTTATGGACTTTTAGTGAGGCGTTTAATAAAGAGGAATCAATACCACCATTTCCAGTCGCATCTCCATTCGTATTTAGATAATCCACATTCAAATCATCATTGCTTATATTTAATGCCGTTAATAACGAATTACGGTCTGATTCAGTTTCCACATTAGTGAGCAGTGACGTAAGCGGAGATACGACCGAATTCGTCACGTTATTTTGGTCTGTCGCATCGACTCTACGACTCATCTGCCCCAAGAAGGGTTCACCGGTAATAACGTCGTAGCCAGAATCAATACGAACCACCACATTGGAATGCTCAACATTCGACGCCAAGCAATACTGACGCTGCTGCTCGGTTGCTGTTGCTGCGCAATAGTCCGTTTTTGTGAGGGGGTTATAAGAGTAGTAGCCATCGTTATCGGTAAACGCCCAAGCCTCCCAAGAGTCACGAATGGCGTTATTATTCGTATCGATATAGACCGTGGCGCGAGCCAAATAGCCATCAAGGGCCACACCCGAATATTTTTGTGTGAAGTTCGAGACGCTACCATCATCTTGCCCAGTGCCTCCACAAGCCGTCACTAAAAGTGCGGCGACCGAGGTTATTAGTATTTGCTTTGTTTTTGTTGAAAAAACCTTACAACGTTTCATATGAATATTCTCTTATTTCGGCCAATCAATTTAAGCCTGAATTAATGTCTTAATGCGCAGTGCTTTAAAAACTTTCGGTTTAAAAACTTTCAGCGATGCTAAAGGAGAAGCCAAATCGCCTAGGAAGCTCTGAGCCATCAACAGCGGTACTTTCAAGACCATATTCCAGATCCAGTGATACCAAACTAAATAGGGTTAATCCTGCTGTCAGGCTAGATAATTCCGTACCTGCTAGGTTTTTTTGATAGCCAATGCGAAGATCAGGTATTAACGGATGGACAGGATCGTAAGAGGTCGCTGCATTGAACCATTGGTTATCAAAACCGATGGTATCGTTGTACTCTGCGGTATCATAAGCAGCCGATACAACCAATCTCTCAGTGATGCTGTATAACGCATCAACACGCATTAAAGCCTGCTTGATATGAGATTCTGTTGAATTGATTCGACCGTTTTGCACAAAGAAAGAGGCCGTTTCACACTGATCGCGAGCATCATTTTGCTCACCACGAGAGGCACAATTGATCCCGACTGAACCGTAGTCAAATTCTGGCGCATTGATGTTTTCGAAGGTCAAACCTAAGCGATAATCCTTGGCAGCCCAAACAAGACCAACATCAATACCCATCGCCGTCGCTTTTTCAAGATTTTGATCATAAGTATCGCTAATGACATCACCCACGTCTTTTCCATCCAGCGTTGTCAGTGGTACCACTTGCTTACTCAACTCCATTGAAATGAGATTGAGCTTTGCTCCGACATAGAGCTTCCCTAAATCCGTTAGCGCAAATATTTCACGACCATAACTCAAGGACAAAGTCGTTTCTAAGCCACTTTTTAAGTACAGCGATGTATTGGTTTCAATACCGCCACCCTGAGTCGATATGCCTAAGTTATCATCAAGGACTGACATGCCAATTTGCACACCCGTTTTTGCGCCAAAGCCAATTGCGCCCCCCAGAAAATCGGATTTATAAATGAGAGGAAGCAAAGGCGCGTCTATGCCTACATTTATTTTTAAATAGCCCTGCTCACCCATCAATTTAACGACATCATTGAAGCGGTCTAGTGTATCCGAAGCCGAATCAACATTATCAGCGGGGTTATCAATCAGGTTTATCAGATCATCAAGGTCTTCGGTAAAGTTATCCAGATCACCTAACTCCATGTTATAGGAGATATTAGGGAAATAAGACATCCGGAATGACTCGTCCGTATTCACCAATAAAGGATTCATGGCTGGATTATTAAAAGCACCATGCAGCGAGAAGCTACTGGAGGTGGGTCCCATTGTAGTGCTGGTGCCCATGTTGGCAGAACTGCTGCCAGACCATGCTTGAGTAGAGAGAATAACCATGCCTATCGAGGCCAGTCCTGCCCAACATTTCCTTGTGGATAGAGTAAGTTTCACTTAATGCTCCTGAAATTAGAATTAAAACCTAATTAAATATAGCTCATGTGAAAATTTGTATGAGACTTTAAAGGCATTTCATTATTTACAGACATAAAAAAAGCGATGATTAACTAAAATTAATCATCGCTTTCAAGCACCGAATTTTTATAACTTTTCAGTAAAATCTTTCAATTTCTCAGCAATATCATCAACTTGCCCTTTAATCGTATCCTTCACAGTATCACTAGCCTCTCCTGCTTTATCTTCAAGATAATCAGTGCCTCGGCTTTCCAGTTTTTCTAATACCGATTGCTCTTCAAATGGATTGGCAAATAAATCATTGCCATGATAAATATTAGCGCCCATCCAAGCTAGTACTATGATTACCGGTAATGAAAATACACGGGGTAAAATTCGCATTGTAAAATCCTTTAATTATTTCATTTCAAACTGAATATTCAGTCGTTAAATACACACGTCAAGTGCTGCGCTTAATGCCATTCCTTGGGGTTGAAATTCAACCTGGTAAGCTAATACCTCTACCCCAGCCTTGATTGCCTCACGTAATTTTTCCGCATAAGCAGGATCAACATGCTCTGCGACCCTCACCTGTTTAATACCCTCATGCGGTACGCAAAAGAATAAGATACTACGCTGCCCCTCTGCTTTCAAACGCATTAAGACTTCAATATGCTTTAACCCTCGACTTGTCACCGCATCAGGAAAGTAGCCCACGTTTTCTTCTTTAACAGCATCATCGCCCTTACCAAGTAAAGTGACACTTTTAACTTCAATATAAGTATCTGCAGCATTCTCGGCGCGCAGCAAAAAGTCTAACCGTCCTTCGTCGACTTTCGGTTCCGCTTTTAATTGCTCTGGCGTATCCAGTGAGACTTCAGCGATGACATTATTCAATAAAGCTTCTTTGACTAGCTGGTTCGCTCTCGCAGTATTAATACAAGCCTTGTATTGCCCTTCTACCTCAACCCACTCCCAGCTTAAGGGTAATTTTCGTTTTGGGTTTTGGCTATCAAACAGCCAGACTTTAGCCCCCACGTCTTTGCAGTTCGTCATGGAACCTGTATTTGCGCAGTGTGCGGTTACAATTTCTCCTGCTCGTTCTGCTGGGCTGGTTAATTCAATATCCGCAAGAAAACGCTTATAACGCTGAATTAGTTTTCCGCTTAATAATGGACGTTCATATTGCATAAAACGATTACTCCAACTCTTTCTGTTTCAGCCAAGCTTTAATGCGTGAAATTGCTTGCTGTAAGCGTTCAATCTTAGTGGTATAGGCAAAACGAATATAAAGATTGGCGTTCTGCTCACCAAAATCGAAACCCGGAGTTAATGCAACTCCAGTATCTTGCAATAATTGCTCACAGAAGCTCTGACTATCTTGAGTCAGCTCACTGGCATCGGCGTAAATATAAAAAGCGCCCTCAGGAATAACGGGGATTTTAAAACCCAGTTTGGGCAATTCTGCTAACAGATAATCACGTCGATTCTGCAACTCTAAACGACGTTCTTCCATAATAGCGAGAGTGTCTTCACCAAAAGCAGCCAGAGCGCCGTATTGCGAAGGCGTTGCAGGCGCTAAAAATAGATTTTGTGCAAGGCGCTCTACCACAGGAATATAATGTTCAGGCACCACCATCCAGCCTAAACGCCATCCAGTCATACCAAAGTATTTTGAGAACGAATTTATAACGACTACATCATTTCCTAGGGCCAACGCGGTTTGTGGGCGCTTACCGGCGTTATTAATATCACCGTTTCTATCGCTAACGGACTTACTTATCTCTGCATCATGATAAGTAAGTCCGTGATAAATTTCGTCGACCCACAGTTCACCGCCCAGTTGGCGAGTTTGTTCAGCAATTTTATCTAGTTCCTCATAAGAAATCATCGCACCGGTTGGGTTTGCAGGACTGGCAATCAAAACTGCTTTGCTAGTACCGGTTTTCCAATGCTGCTTTATTTGCTTTGAGGTTAATTGAAAACCCGTTTCAGCACGGGTTGGAATCAGTCGCCCTCTTGCTTCAAAAACACGAGCGAAGTGCCGGTTACAAGGGTAACCAGGATCGGCCATTAAAAGTTCATCACCGGCTTCTAAACGCGCTGCCATTAACAACAATAGTGCGCCTGAGGCTCCTGGTGTAATGGCTATGCGCTTGGCACTGATTTCTACCCCGTAGCGGGATTGATAAAAATCGGCGATGGCTTGGCGTAACTCAGGCAAACCTAAAGCGGGTGTATAGTGAGTTTTCCCTTCACTTAGTGCCTTAATCGCCGCCTGAGTTATGGGTTCTGGCGTATCAAAATCAGGCTCACCCACTTCCAAGTGAATAACATCAATTCCTTGGGCCGCAAGCTCTTGTGCTTGCTGTAAAATGGCCATTACTTGAAATGGCGCGATCTCTTCTGTGCGAGAAGCAAATCCAGTCACGTGAGCATCCTAAAAACATTAAAATTGGTATTAATCGGCATATTGTGCCAGATTAACTCCATCTCACCACTAAACTGTTAATTTAGTTGAAGAAAAACGGTCAAGTACCTAGTCAGAGATCTATTTATCTGATAGCTTGCCTGCGTTAAAAATTAAAGCGTTCAGACTTCGGATGAACGCATGGAATAATGCTCGACTCGATACAAATTCGAGCTCTGTAGCGATACGAGGCTGCTGCAATTATGCCAGATGATAATAAAGCTTTTGCGATTACTACCTTTACCCCTTATGTAGAAAAGGCCGGTGAAGAGTACATGAACATTGAACAACGTAAACACTTCAGCGGAATTCTTGCGAGCTGGAAGCAAGAATTGATGGAAGAAGTTGATCGTACCAAAGAACATATGCAATCCGAGGCGAATAACGCTGCGGATCCAAGCGACCGTGCAAGCCAAGAAGAAGAGTTTAGTCTCGAACTTCGTGCTCGCGATCGTGAGCGTAAGTTAATCAAGAAGATCAATAAAACAATAGATCTTATTGAGAAAGATGATTACGGTTTTTGTGAAGAGTGTGGTGTTGAAATCGGCATTCGCCGTTTAGAAGCCCGCCCAACAGCAAACCTATGCATCGACTGTAAAACTCTAGCTGAGATTAAAGAACGCCAGTTGGGTGTTTAGAAATCTGGCACTAAGACGCTAGTGTTTAATAGTTCGTCTGACTCTGCGGCCAATATTTCTTATATTGGCCGTTTTGCCCCCTCTCCTACAGGACCGCTTCACTTTGGCTCGTTATTAGCTGCTCTAGCTAGTTATCTTGATGCAAAATCTCACCATGGCCAATGGTTAATTCGCATGGAAGATCTTGATCCTCCTCGTGAAATGCCTGACGCAAAAAATTTAATTCTAAAAGCCCTTGATGCCCATGGCTTATTCTCTGATCAAGAAATCATTTATCAAAGCGAACGCAGTGATCAATATCAACAAGCTCTCGATCTATTAATTAAACAAAACTCAGTTTTCCCCTGCTCGTGTTCACGTAAACAATTGGCAGAGTTCAATGGCATCCATCTTGGTAATTGCCAATCAAGTATTGATCAAATAGAAACTCAATTTGCCTGGCGTTTTGATAGCCAGCCAGCAGGAACAGGTGACGAAGGAAATATCGCCCACTTCCAAGATCAACTACAAGGTGACTTTAGACAGTCTATTAAGCAAAGCATTGGGGATTTTGTGGTTAAGCGCAAAGATCAGCTTTGGGCCTATCAACTTGCAATGGTGGTCGATGATTATTTACAAGGGGTCACCCACGTCGTCAGAGGGATCGATCTTATTGACTCAACCCTTCGTCAAAATATGCTGCAAATTGCATTACAGTATCCTTTGCCAAAATATGCACACATCCCTGTTGCCTGTGCAGATAACGGTCAGAAACTCAGCAAACAAAATCTCGCCCCCGCATTAGATCTCAACAAACCAGAAGAGAACATGTGGCGTGCTTTGTCCTGGCTTAGACAATCACCGCCAAAAGAATTGCGTTCAAGCAGCGTCAAAGAATTGTTAGCTTGGGGAATCGATAATTGGAACCCCAAACCCTTGACCGGTATTGAGACCCAAGCCGCCACTTTCGCCGTTTAAGTTCCAGGCTTTTTCCAATAAATACGCACAATTCATTGGATATGTTACTCTCAGTAACACCGTTATCATTTATTTTTATAAGAGCCTGATATGTACGATTATCGAGTCTCACTGCTTGTCGTGGTGGGGTTATATATATTCTCACCCGTGATTATTGATTGGTGGCTAGCCCCTAATGGCGCTTGGTATCACCCCTTCGCATTTTGGTTTTTATTAATCGCTGTTCATATATGGGTCGGATTTAAACGAGGTCCTGATGAGTTTTAGCTTAATTCAGCTCAGTTTCGTCGTCTTTGGTTATCTATTCTTCCTCTTCGCAGCGGCTTATATTGTTGAGCAAGGCTGGATTCCAAAGCGCTGGGTACACCATCCTGCTGTTTACGTATTATCCCTTGGGGTATACGCCAGCGCCTGGGCATTCTATGGTTCAGTCGCTATGGCCGATCAATATGGCTATGGGTTTTTAGCCTATTACATGGGGATCAGTGGTGCTTTTATTCTTTCTCCCATTCTGCTTAAGCCCATATTGCATATTACTCGAACCTATCAGCTCAGCTCGCTAGCCGACCTATTCGCTTTTCGATACCGTAGCCGTTTAGCGGGCGTCATGGTCACCCTATTTACGCTGGCGGTTGCCCTGCCTCTACTTACATTGCAGATAGGTGCTGTTGCAGAGAGTATGTATTTATTAAATGCCGACTTACCCGCGACGACCTTAGCCTTTGGCTTTTGCATCACCATGGTGGTATTTGCCATACTATTCGGCGCTCGTCACGTATCTCCACGAGAAAAACACGAGGGTTTAGTTGTCGCTTTGGCTTTTGAATCACTACTGAAATTAATCGCGATCACTATCTTAGGGGTCACGGCTCTATTCTTTGTTTTTGATGGTTCTGGTGATATGGAAAGCTGGCTTGCCGCCAATCAAGAACAGCTCATTAGCCGCCAAACCAATTTGCAAGAAGGTCCTTGGAGAACGCTGCTATTGGTGTTTTTTGCAGCCGCTGTTGTTGCTCCGCACATGTTCCATGTGACCTTTACTGAAAACATTAATCCAAAGGCCTTGCGCCAAGCCAGCTGGGGCCTGCCGCTTTTTCTATTATTAATGAGTCTATCGGTGCCACCTATTTTATGGGCTGGGGTTTATTTAGAGTTGGAAGTTCCGGCCGAGTTTTATGCCCTAGGCATAGGCATGGCACTGAATTCTGAAGCTCTGGTTATTATGGCCTTTGTCGGTGGCCTCGCCGCGGCATCCGGCGTCATTATTGTCACTACATTAGCAACGGCCGCAATGTTCCTAAACCACATTGTTTTACCGAGTTACAAGCCCGGGCCTAAACAGGATTTTTATCAATGGTTACTCTGGGTGCGCCGCTTACTCATTGGCGGAATACTGCTCGGGGCCTATGGTTTTTATCGTGCGATTGGTGCTGATATTGAGATTACGCTGCTCGGCATACTCGCCTTTGTCGCCGCGATGCAATTTTTACCTGGGGTACTCGGCGTTTTATATTGGCCTACCGCTAATCGCTGGGGCCTTATTACCGGCCTCAGCGTCGGCATCATTGTATGGATCTACACCCTTCTGCTGCCACTTTCGCACTTAACCCTCGGTTGGGAATATTCAATTCCATTACCCACAACAGATATGGATAACTGGCACATAGCCGCGATGGGCAGCTTTGCTGTTAACTTAACTCTATTTGTTATTATCAGCTTAACTACCAAGCAAAAAGATTCAGAAAAAGCGGCAGCTGAAGCCTGCTCTGTCGATACCATCTCACGTCCAAGCCGCAAGCCACTGATTGCCGGTAATTCCAACGATATCATTATGTCCCTGAGCAAACCCTTGGGCCGCTATGTGGCTGAACGAGAAGTCCATCAAGCCCTTGCCGACTTGAACTTACCTTCGTATGAGGACCGCCCTTATGCACTTCGTCGACTGCGTACTCGCTTAGAAGCCAACCTCTCTGGTTTAATGGGCCCTACGGTTGCCCACGATATAATCAACCGCAACTTGCCTTTTCAAGCCAATGCAGAATTAAGTGAAGACATTTATCAAATCGAGCAGCGCATTGAAGGTTTTCACGATCGCTTGAGCGGTCTCGCAGGTGAGCTGGATAACTTACGCCGCTACCACAGGCAAACACTGGAGCGTCTACCTATTGGTGTTTGCTCGCTATCCGACGATGGCGAAGTATTAATGTGGAATACGGCGCTGGAAGAGTTAACCTCAATTACTCCTGTAGACGTTACCGGTTCACGCTTAAGTTCTGTGGCCGAGCCTTGGGGTAGTATGCTTAATGGATTCCTACTCGATACCGCGACCCACCAGCATAAAAAACGTATAGAACAACAGGGCCGCCCACACTGGTATAACTTGCACAAATCAATTATTAAAGCCTCCGAAGGACAACCAGGCGGTATTGTTATCTTGATTGAAGACCAAACCGAAACCCAAAGATTAGAAGAAGAATTAATGCACAGTGAGCGTTTAGCATCGATTGGACGCTTAGCGGCAGGGGTCGCTCATGAAATTGGCAACCCGATTACTGGTATCGATTGTCTAGCCCAAAGTATGCGCTATGAAACCGATAACCCAGAAGTTCTGGAAATGGCGGCACAAATTCAAGAGCAGACAAAGCGAGTAACTCGAATCGTTCAGTCGCTAATGAATTTCTCGCATTCCGGCCATCAGACTACCGAACACATTCCGGTTAATATTGGCACCTGTATTGATGAAGCCAGCCAATTATTACTGTTGAGTAATGAGAATCGAGATATTGAATACATCAATGAATGCGACCCATTGTGGCAAGTCGTGGGAGATTCTCAGCGCTTGGTTCAAGTATTCATTAACTTACTCGGCAATGCTCGTGATGCCAGCCCAGACTCCAGTAGCATTCGAATATTGGGCAAAGTCGATCCTTACCAAGCGACAATCCATGTTATTGACCAAGGTTGTGGTATTGAAGCCGATAAGCTCGATCATATTTTCGACCCTTTCTTTACCACCAAAGAAGTCGGTAAAGGAACAGGGCTTGGGCTAGCACTCGTATACAGTATTATTGAAGAGCACTATGGGCACATCAGCATTGAAAGCCCCGTACCTGCCCACATATTAGAATCACAGGCTGGCGCCTCACTACAAAGTGATGCACTACACGGTCCCACCCTACAAGGTGATGGTAGCGGAACCTGTGTCACCCTGCGCTTGCCAAAAGTGCAGGATAAATTGCTTGAGGATAAATCCGCATGAGCCGTATTTTAGTCGTTGAAGATGAAAAAATTATCCGCCAAGCGGTAAAACGCCTTTTAGAGCGACAAGGCCATGAGATTTTTGAAGCAGAATCCTTACATGTCGCTAAAGAACTGATCTTTAGCGATTACGACATGATTATCAGTGATTTACGCCTACCAGGCGGTAACGGTACGGAATTGATTGAGCTTGCAGGTGAAATACCCGTACTCATAATGACCAGCTACGCGAGTCTTAAATCAGCCGTTGATGCAATGAAGCTCGGCGCTGTTGATTACATCGCTAAACCTTTTGATCACGAAGAGATGTCGTTAACGGTTGAACGCATTCTTAAGCAACGCAATCTCAGCCGCAGTAATGAAGTGCTGCTGAATGAAATTGAAAAAGAATACCCTGTCACCGGCATCATCGGCAGCAGCCCATTGATGATGAACCTGTTTGGCAAAATCAGTAAGGTCGCACCGACCGATGCCACTGTATTAATTCAAGGCGAGTCCGGTACGGGTAAAGAACTCGTTGCTCGCGCTCTACATACTCAGAGTCGTCGCAAAGATGCCCCCATGATTTCGGTCAACTGCGCAGCCATCCCAGAAACCTTGATTGAATCAGAGCTTTTTGGCCATGAAAAAGGGGCGTTCACAGGTGCCGCAAGCCTACGCCTTGGATTGGTAGAAGCCGCCGATGGCGGAACGTTATTTTTAGATGAAATTGGCGAACTACCGCTAGAAGCACAGGCGCGCTTATTACGAGTATTACAAGAAGGTGAGATTCGTCGAGTAGGTTCTGTTCAAAGCAGAAAAGTTGATGTTCGGCTAATTGCAGCCACCCATAGAAATTTAAAAGAATTGGCGTCCAAAGCTGAGTTTCGAGAAGATCTCTATTATCGCCTGAATGTATTAGAACTGCATTTACCGCCATTACGCGATCGCAGTCATGATGTTATTGAGCTCGCTGAGTTCATGCTAGTGCGCAGCTGTGAGAAAATGAATCGTAGCCTTATGCACTTAACCGACGCCTCTCGTCAGGCCATATTGCATTACCAATGGCCAGGAAATGTGCGTGAACTAGAAAATGCCATTGAACGAGCTGTTATTCTCGCCGACGGCGATGACATAACGCCTGAAAATATGGCGATCGATTTCTCTCCTGATCAGCTTGTGCCGCAAGCCTTAAAAGAAAACTTGCTAGAGCCTACAAGCTCAGCCAATAACGAAACTAATTCTGGGGATTTATCCCTTGATGACTACTTTATGCATTTTGTTTTAGAAAACGAAGATGGCATGAACGAAACCGACCTAGCCCGCAAACTCGGTGTATCTCGTAAATGCTTATGGGAACGCCGACAGCGTTTGGGGATTCCACGTAAAAAAGCGACTAAGTCCAATTAGACTGAGACTTTGATCACAAAATTTCGGTCATAAGGCGCCACTCAAGTATCAAATGTATCCCTACTTCTTCGAAAAGGGTAACAAATACAACCGTCATTTTGTTACCCTCACCTAAGGAAACTACCTAAGCCATTGATTTATAAGTAGTTTTAAAAGTTGGCACGCGTTCTGCTATATATAAATCATTAATAATAACAACATTGTTTCTCAGACAATAAAAATAAGATTAGAGAGACATGCTGAACGATCGGCAGCAATAAAAATAATAACGCTGATCAAGAGCTTAAAATAATAATAACAATCCGGGCTCACTAAGCATCAATTGCTTTACACTCCAAATAGAAGTGTAAAGCAATTGGTCCTTCATTTATTTCCTCCTTTCAATGCCCTAAAAATCCCAATTTGATTCAAACTTACTTCTAACTTAAGAACCAAATTCGCTTGCTACGCTCACCCTGTAGGCTGAAAGTACAGAAGAGCTAAAATATGTTCACCACCGAGGAAAGCGGAGAAAAGAATAAAACGTAAACGATACACCCCATTACCTTTTTCCTATGTAACGAGCGCCTTTAATCTTTTCCATTGAGCTTTTCCTCTGTGATCTCAGAGCCCCGGTGGTGAATCATCTTTTAAGTGAGTGCCAAATTTCAGTTCTTAACACTCATTCAATCTAACGTTTACAATGCCTTTCCTCTTTTGGTCTCTTTAATAAGCCAAATAACTGCCAAAAATCCCTATCATCTAGCTAACCCTGACTTTTATGTCTTTGCTAACTTACTACTAAAATAGTCACTCAAGACAAAAATGGCGTAGTTTAGGTAATAAGTTACACAGTGTTACCTTGTCGTCACCTTTGTTACGAACAAACATTACTTCAGGTAACACTTTAGCGGTAACAAACAGCTCTCACTCAAGTAACAGAATACCTAAACCATTGATTTTAAAGGGTTTACTAAAGTTGGCACGACTTTAGCTATATATTAAATATATAACGTTAAGCACAAATAAAAATAACAAAGCTAAAACGTACTATTGAAGATAGACGCAAAAATAAAAATAAAAATCGCGCCTACTGAGATTAAAGAACACCCAATAAGAGGTGGCCTCATAATAAAAATAATAAGAGGCATTGATAAAATTGATTGTTTTGAGTGCGAAGTGAGTATCACTTAGCACAGTATAATAAGAATAATAATGGAGCTGAAAGTTCCTGCGTATTCAAAACAGTTAATTTAACTTACACCGGGTTCGACACCAATAAGAATAATAATCGTCGAGCCCTGGTTTACTCCTTCTTTTAAAAAATCTTGAATCTTCATTTTCCCAATTTCAATTCCTATTGTTTTATCTCTCTTATTCCTTGAGAAGCTTTGAAAGCGCCAATCCATCAGGTAAACTCGCTACCAACTATTACCGAACAATAATCATACTCGACAGGCGCAAGCTCTTCTTTGAAGTACCTTCCCCTGCAATCGCAAAAATTCAGGCCATATATGTCCATAGTCAATACGGTAGCGCGCTTATTCAACCGCAAAGCGAAAAAAGCGGATGACGATACAAAACCTCAGATTTTAAGTCGTGAGCAGCATGGTATTAGCCGTCGTCAACTGAGTGATAATGCACTAAAAGTCTTATATCGCCTGAATAATGCGGGCTATCAAGCCTACTTGGTTGGTGGCTGTGTCCGTGATTCAATGCTGGGAGCACACCCAAAAGATTTCGATGTCGCAACGAGCGCTACGCCAGAACAAGTTAATCAGCTATTCCGCAACTCTCGCTTAATTGGTCGTCGTTTTAAATTGGTTCACGTTTTGTTTGGCCGCGAAGTGATTGAAGTCGCCACATTCAGAACGTCTCCGAAAGAAGAACATAATAGTAACCAGGCTAAAACTGGCGATACTGGCATGATTTTACGTGATAACGTCTATGGCACGATTGGTGACGACGCCATGCGCCGTGATTTCACCATTAATGCTATGTATTACGCAGTCGATGATTTTACCGTTCGCTCTTATGCCAATGGCTATGAAGATGCACAAAATAAACTAATTCGTTTAATGGGCGATCCAGAAACTCGCTACCGTGAAGATCCTGTGCGCATGCTGCGTGCCATTCGCTTTGCAGGCAAGCTTAATTTCGAAATTGAACATACAACCAAAGCGCCGATTAAAATGATGGCGCCATTGATGGAGCAAATTCCAGCTCCACGTCTATTTGAAGAAGTACTAAAGCTTTTTTTATCAGGCAATGCGTTGGTTACTTACCGCTTATTACGTGAATATAAGTTATTTGGTGAGTTGTTTCCACTGACTGAGCAATGTGTTGCTGACGATGAGTTTGCCGCACGCTTTGTTGAACAAACAATGATTAATACGGATACCCGCATTCAATCTGGCAAGTCGGTAACTCCTTATTATTTCTTTGCTGCTTTGCTTTGGCCTTCACTATTGCGCGTTCAAGCTGAATTCGCAGAACAAGGTTTGCCTCCACAGCCTGCTCTGCATAAAGCCGCAAGTCGTGTGATTGAGCAACAGCTAAAACGCACGTCGATCCCTAAACGCTTCACTATCCCGATGAAAGAAATCTGGGATATGCAGTCTCGTTTAGAACGAAAGAAAGGCAAGAAAGCTTCTGAAGCCGCTGAAAGCAATCGCTTCCGCGCTGCTTATGACTTCGTATTATTACGTGAGCAATGTGGTGAAAACCTAAGAGGCTTAGGTGATTGGTGGACGCAGTATCAAGAAACTGATGAATACAAAGAAGTCGCCGCTAACCGTAAACCAGAAGAGCGCCATACTAAAAAGCGCCGCCCACGTCGTACTGATCGTGGCACGCCAAATGGTCGTCAGCGTTCACGTAACCCTGAATCTTAAGACAAGAGTTTTGAAATAAGAGCCCTCGGGTTTTAGGAAGCTATCATGGCATTGGTTTATATCGGTTTAGGTGCAAACCTTGATCAGCCTCAACAACAGTTAGAGCAAGCTTTATACGAGCTTGCTCAACTCCCCCACGCTGAATTAATCGCGCACTCTTCGCTTTACCATAGCAAGCCAGTAGGCCCTCAGGACCAGCCAGATTATATCAATGCCGTTGCTTTATTAGAGACTCAACTAGAGCCTCTTGCCCTTCTTGATGCTTTGCAACAGCTAGAGCAAGACCACGGCCGCATTCGTAAACGCCACTGGGGCGAGCGCACACTGGATTTGGACATCATCTTAATCGACAATGAAGTTATTAATAGTGAGCGCTTACAAGTACCGCACCCCCACGCACAACAGCGCAGTTTTGTTTTAATTCCCTTGTCTGAAATCAATCCTGAACTTACCTTTCCCGATGGCGTAGCTTTAGAGCAATTGCTCACTGAGCTTGATAATGATTTAATCCGCATCCGCGATTAATCTTGTTATCAAGTACCGCACCCTTTTTGAATTATGACCATCATTAGAATACCTGAGGCTCAGCATGAATAATGTCAGTATCCGCACCCTTAGTGAATATAAAAATAAGGGCGAGAAATTTAGCGTATTGACCGCATACGACGCAACTTTCAGCCAGCTCGCAAGCTCTGCTGGCATTGAAGTTTTATTAGTCGGTGATTCTTTAGGTATGGTTTGCCAAGGCAAAGACAGCACCTTGCCAGTCACTATGGCCGAGATGGAATACCATACTCGCTGCGTCGCTCAAGGTAACCAAAGCTCGCTGATCATGGCTGACATGCCATTTATGAGTTACAGCACATTAGAGCAAGGCCAAGCTAACGCTGCATTATTAATGCAAGCGGGCGCGAACATGGTAAAAGTTGAAGGTGATGATTGGTTAGTCCCTTTGGTTGAATGCTTAGCGCGCCAAGGCGTTCCTGTTTGTGCTCATTTGGGCCTCACTCCACAAGCAGTGAATAAGCTTGGCGGATATCGCGTTCAAGGCCGTGATGAAGCGAAAGCACTGGCGATGATTGAGCATTCTAAAGCTCTTGTCGCCGCAGGCGCGGATTGCATCTTATTAGAATGCGTACCAAGCAGTTTAGGTAAAGCGATTACTGAAGCCGTAAACGTTCCCGTGATTGGCATTGGTGCTGGCAGCGATACCGATGCACAAGTCTTAGTCGTCTATGACATGCTAGGGCTTAATGCAGGCCATATCCCTAAGTTTGTTAAGAACTTCATGGTTGAAGGCCGTACACCGCAGCAAGCGATAACTGCCTATGCCGAAGATGTGAAAGCGGGTACGTTCCCTGGCCCAGAACATAAGTTCTCCTAAGCACAGATGTTGAAGATAGGTCGAGTCAAATGAGTTTGTTAACCGTTACTACCGTCGCAGAATTACGCGAGTATGTGCAGCACGCTAAATTTAAAGGTCTGAGTGTAGGCTTTGTGCCTACCATGGGGAATTTACACGCGGGCCATATGAGCTTGGTTAAGCATGCTAACAAGCAATGTGACATAGTGATTGCCAGCATCTTCGTTAACCCTTTGCAGTTCAACGACCAGAGTGATCTTACCAACTATCCTCGAACACTAGTGCAAGATCAGCAGCTATTAGAAAGTAATGGCTGTGACCTGCTCTTCGCGCCTACCGTCGATGAGATGTACCCGAATGGCCAACAGAGCCAAAGCATAGTATCCGTGCCTGATGTCTCTCTAGGCTTATGCGGTGGTGCACGTCCGGGGCATTTTGATGGTGTTGCGACCGTCGTGACAAAACTGTTCAACATGGTACAAGCGGATAAAGCCTTCTTTGGGGAAAAAGATTTTCAGCAATTAGCAGTGATTCGTAAGATGGTCGCTGACTTATGCCTGCCAATTGATGTTGTCGGCATTACAACTGAACGAAATAGCGAAGGGTTGGCCCTAAGTTCACGCAATGGCTACCTGTCGGCCAATGAATTAACACTAGCACCTGCTATATTCAAAACCTTGCAGGAAGTCGCCACCAGCATTCAACAGGGTAATGATTTTGCAACAACATTGGATGAAACTCAGCAAAGACTGAACAACCAAGGTTTCAAAGTTGACTATTTAGCGCTGTGTCGCGAATCCGATTTAAAGCCCGCCACGACTGAAGATGAGAAGCTTGTGGTGCTTATAGCAGCCTTTTTAGGCAGTGCGCGCCTCATTGATAATTTGCCATTTTCGTTGAATCGTACTACCGATTAGGGCATACTGCGCACCGCCTGCAACAAGGCTATAAATTAACCAATGAGAACAGAGGCTACGTTAGTCTGCTGAGTCATTGAGACGTTACCGGATTAAAGGTTTTTTCTATGCAGTCCACTATGCTGAAAGCCAAGATACATCAGGCTCGAGTCACATCGGCCGTATTGAACTATGAAGGCTCCTGCGCTATCGACGGTAAGTTGTTAGAATTGACAGGCATGCGTGAATTTGAACAAATTCAAATCTACAACATGGAAAATGGTGCGCGTTTCACCACGTATGTTATCCGTGGTGAAGATAATTCAGGTATCATTTCTGTCAATGGTGCAGCAGCACGCCTAGCTCAAGTGGGTGATCGCTTGATCATTTGTGCCTACAGCACTTACGACGAAAAAGAGTTGGCAAATTTTAAGCCTAAGATGGTTTATACCAACGCTGATAATACAGTAAGCCATACCAGCTTCGACATTCCCGTTCAACTGGCCTAATCAACTCTGTATTGATTAAGACTATTTGACGACCATACGCCACATTCATTGTGGCGTTTTTGTTTCTGCCAACCGATAAACCAAGCTAATACGCTGTGTACTGTCCCAAGCCTGTACAAAAGTTTATACTGCGTATAATTCCAAATTTGACTCATATAAGGATTATTATGAGCACGCCTTTACAACGCCTAGACATCTGGCAACAGCTACAACAGCACTATCGCGAGATCCAGCCACAACATATGGCAGACTGGTTTAAAAGTGATAGTCAGCGCTTCGATCGTTTTAATATAGAAGCTGCCGGTCTTACCTTAGATTATTCTAAAAATCGCGTAAATAGCGAAACAATGGACCTTCTTACACAGCTGGCGAAGAAGCGAGATCTGCCGGCTCAAATTAAAGCGCTATTTGAAGGCGAACTGGTTAACCGTAGCGAGAATCGCCCTGCTCTACATACTGCGTTACGTAACTTCAGTGATCGTCCTATATTCGTCGATGGTATTGATGTCATGCCAGAAGTCCGCGATACCATGAATCGCATGGAAGAGTTCTGTTGGAAAGTCCGTCGTAAACACTGGCGTGGCTATTCTAATATGCCTTTTACCGACGTTGTTTCTATCGGTATTGGTGGCTCATTCTTAGGACCTAAGCTCGCTTCAAGCGCGCTAAAGCCTTATAACGACAATCAAATTAATGTGCATTATTTGGCTAATATCGACGGTTCACACATTACCGAAATTTTGAAACACTTAAATCCTGAAAGCACATTATTCATCGTTCAATCCAAATCATTTGGCACCCAAGAAACGTTAAAAAATGCACTCGCTTGTCGTCAGTGGTTTTTGAGTAACGGTGGCACCGTTGCTGATTTACCAAAACACTTTGCTGCAGTTTCTGCCAACGTAGAAAAAGCAGTCGAGTTTGGTATTGCTGAAGAAAATATTTTCCCTATGTGGGATTGGGTGGGTGGACGTTACTCATTATGGTCCGCGATTGGCTTACCCTTAGCGCTGGCTATCGGTATCGATAATTTCCGCGACATGTTGCGCGGTGCGCACGACATGGATGAACATTTCCGTACCGCTCCAATGGAAAAAAACATGCCAGTGATCATGGCCTCGCTGGGGGTATGGTATGTGAATTTCTTTGGTATTAATTCCCAAGCGATTTTACCCTATGATCATTACCTGCGTGGCCTTCCTGCTCACCTGCAGCAATTGGACATGGAAAGTAATGGTAAGTCGGTCGGCATCGATGGTCGCAAAGTCGATTACCACACCGGGCCGATTATCTGGGGTGGCGTAGGATCTAATGGTCAGCATGCGTACCACCAACTACTGCATCAAGGCAGCCATTTTTCGCCTAGCGATTTTATTGTACCAATGCGCAGCCACAATCCAATTGATAACTTCCACGCAATGCTTGTATCGAATGCGTTATCACAAAGTCAGGCTTTGTTAATGGGTAAATCGGAGCAGCAAGCTATTGACGAATGCATGGCTGCTGGTATGAGTGAAGGTGAATCTATTGTACTTGCCGCTCAAAAAGTTATTCCTGGGAATCGCCCTAGTAATACACTCTATTTTCCTAAATCAACGCCACATTCTGTCGGTGCCTTAATTGCACTTTATGAACATAAAGTTGCCGCTCAAGGTATGATCTGGGGAGTAAATTCTTTCGATCAATGGGGCGTGGAATTAGGAAAAGATATGGGCAGTAGCGTGCTTGCCGCTCTTGAAGGTGATGCCAGCAGTGCATCATTCGATAGCTCGACCAGTGGACTTGTCCAAGCCTATAAGAAGATGCAAGATCTATTATAATCTGCTAAAAACACGTCGTTAAAAGATACTTGGCTCATGGTAATAATGAGCCAAGTTCATGCTTTCGTATCACTTTTCTAGAACTAATATTTTTAGATAGCCCTGCCCTTATAGTTTTTTATATTTCTCCTCCCTGCTTCTTGTTCTCTTGCCACTCTTGAACTATTTATTAATAAGCTCACAAGCGTATAAAACCTTAAATTTAGCAAGGATTAGCAATGAAGTTCATTCTCCGTCTTTCAATCAGATACAAAATTATGGCCATTGCTCTAATCGGTATTTTAGGGTTATCCCTCTATTTATTTTTCTCAATTCAGGCTCAGCAAGGGACTGAAATTAAACTCAATAGAATTGAACATATTATATTCCCAACCATTGAACGCGTTGATCGTAGTGGGGGACTATTATTTAAACTGCGTAACCAATTAGGCACCGCATTAAGCGAGGAAGATTTAGACCTCGTAGCTGAAGCTGAAGAGTCCGCAAAAAAGTTAGATGCCGCATTAGTTGAAATTATTAAATTAAATGAGCAAAACCAAAGTGCGCTGCAACTACAACAAGCTTATCGAAACTATCAAAAGCCTTCCATCGCATTAGCTCGCGGCATGCTAGATGGCACGATTGATTTTACTCAACTTGCAAGCCAAGCCAAAAAAGTTAATCAATCATACGATGATTTCAGTGCAGAGCTATCGAAATTCCGCGAGCAGAGCTACAGCAATTTTGAGCAAACAATTAAAACAACGAATGAGCAAAATAAACAAACGGGTAGATTCGGTATGATGATCGCATTAGTCGTTATATTTGTTTTAATATTTTCGTCATGGTCCATTGCTAACATTATTACAAAAACCATCAACCGCATCGTACATTCTTTAGCGGATATGTCGACTGGAAAAGGCGATCTTACTATTCGCCTTCAAACCCGTGCCGAAGATGAAATAGGTGATCTGGTAAATAACTTCAACGGCTTTATTACCCACCTGCAATTGTTAGTAAAAGTTATGGCTAACCTTAGCCAAGGAGTCTCTGACGGGGCGGGGAAAGTTAAGAGTATTGCGGGAAAAACACAGCTCGGCATTCACAACCAGCAAGATGAAATTAATCTGGTCGCCACTGCAGTTAATGAGATGGCCGCAACCGCTCAGGAAGTTTCTCGCAACGCCGAAGAAGCCGCGAACGCAACCAAGCAAGCTCAAGAAGGCACGCATCAATCACAAAAAATTATGGCCGAAAACATTACCTCTATTTCGGCATTGGTTGCCGATGTTGAGCATGCCCGCGAAGTGATTCAAAACCTAGCCAAAGAAAGCGCCTTGATTGGTAATGCCTCTCAAGTCATTCAAGGCATAGCAGAACAAACAAACCTTTTAGCACTCAATGCGGCCATTGAAGCCGCAAGAGCGGGCGAGCAAGGCCGAGGCTTTGCAGTCGTCGCCGACGAGGTTCGATCTTTGGCAGCCCGCACGGAAGAATCAACTACAGAAATACAATCAATCATCGAGCGTCTTCAATCAGGAACAGATCAAGCCGTTAACGCGATGGAAAGTAGCCGGGAAAAAGCTGTCAAAGTGGTTGACCAATCGCAAGCTACTGAAAGCTCCTTGATCAGCATAATGACTAACGTCGATACCATTAATAATATGAACGGCCAGGTAGCGAGTGCTGCTGTTGAACAAAGCGCGGTATCGGAAGAAGTCAGCGCTAATATTGTGAAGATTAATGAGGTATCCGAAGATACTGTTGATCAAGCCGCAAATACTTCTCAAGCATCTGCAGATTTGGCCGAGCAAGCGCTGAACTTAAGTAAAATCGTTAGTGAATTTAAGGTCTAAATAAAATAACAAACTTTATTCGTTCCGTTATATATTCCCGTTACACTAGCGCCCTATTTTAATTTTATCACTAGGGCGCTTTAATAATGATAGCTAGCCATCTCACTGAAAACTCAACCAGTCTCGATAATTCAGTACAAGCAATTCGTTGGGATAATGATGAAGGCAAGCTGCAATTATTAGATCAGCGTATTCTACCGCACTCGGTTCAATACCTAACGTTTAACGACTCTGCGGGGACTGCCAAGGCCATCACTGACATGGTTGTTCGCGGTGCTCCTGCCATTGGCATCACAGCCGCTTATGCCATTGCCCTCGCAGCCAAGAATGATGAGGACTTAACAAGCGCCTATCAGCAGCTAGCAGAATCACGCCCAACCGCCGTGAATTTATTCTGGGCACTTGAGCGTATGAAAGCCATTCAACCCCAAAGCCATTCCGTCCTTTTAAAAGAAGCCCAAGCGATTCATCAAGAAGATATTCAAGCAAACCTAAAAATGGGTCAGCTCGGGTCTGAATTAATGACTGAGAACAGCCAGATTTACACGCACTGCAATGCCGGCGCATTAGCTACCGGGGGTTATGGTACTGCTTTAGGGGTGATTCGTTCAGCCTTTGCCGATAACAAATTATCCCAAGTATACGCCGGTGAAACCCGCCCTTGGCTGCAAGGTGCAAGGCTAACGGCGTGGGAATTAATGCAAGATAACATTCCAGTAAAACTGTGCGCAGAAGGCGCGGCGGCACAACTTTTTCGTCAGGGCAATATCGACTGGCTGGTCGTTGGTGCTGATCGTATTGCTGCCAATGGAGATGTGGCTAATAAGATTGGAACATACGGCTTAGCATTGCTAGCCAAGCATCATGGCATCAAGGTTATGATTGCCGCGCCCACCAGCACCATCGATATGAAAACAGCATCTGGGGACGACATTGAAATTGAGCAGCGCCACAGTTCTGAGATGACCCATCATCAAGGGCAAGCGATTGCTCCAGAAGGTTGCGAAGCAATTAACCCTGCATTTGATATCACTCCTGCCGAGTTAATCGACGTGATTGCCACTGAAAAAGGGCTGATCTTGCAGCCCAGTAATGAAACCGTCGCTATGCTGATGTCACGCTAAGTACTGCCAATAAAGAAACTGAATAAGCAATAGACTGTCTCAGCAATGGCTACCTTTCGAGTAAATCTAGAGGGTATAATGAGCCAGTTTTCTCATTCATTATTATCAAATATTCATTATCTGGAGAACATCATGACAGATGTCGTTATTGTTGCTGCAACCCGTACTGCTATTGGTACGTTTGGTGGATCACTTGCTAGCTTACCGGCCACCGAACTAGGCGCGATTGTTATTCGCTCTTTGATCGAAAAAACGGGCATCTCTGCCGATGAGATTGATGAAGTATTAATGGGCCAAGTGCTCGCAGCGGGCTGTGGTCAAAATCCAGCGCGCCAAGCGGCTATTAAAGCAGGCATTCCGGCAACGGCTTCTGCGATGACCATCAATAAGGTATGCGGTTCTGGCCTTAAAGCGCTTCACTTAGCCGCACAAGCGATTAAATCGGGCGATGCGGACATCATCATCGCCGGTGGCCAAGAGTCTATGTCTAACTCGGCTCACGTATTACCTAACTCGCGCAATGGCCAACGCATGGGCAACTGGAACATGGTCGATACCATGATTACCGACGGCCTTTGGGATGCCTTTAACGATTATCACATGGGCATCACTGCAGAGAACATTGCTGAACAGTTTGAGATCCCTCGTTGTGATCAAGATGAGTTTGCCGCGCAATCACAAGCAAAAGCGATTGCCGCGATTGAAGCCGGTAAATTTAAAGACGAAATTACAGCAGTAACCATTCCTCAACGTCGTGGCGATGATATCGTTTTTGATACCGATGAAGGCCCACGCTCTGTTACCGCAGAAAAACTTTCGGGTATGCGCGCAGCATTCAAAAAAGACGGCAGCGTCACCGCAGGCAACGCGTCTTCATTAAACGATGGTGCTGCAGCGGTTATGCTTGCTAGCCGTGAAAAAGCTGAAGAGCTTGGCTTGCCTATTTTGGCGACGATTTCTGGTTATGCCAGCGCCGGTGTTGATCCAACGATCATGGGAACAGGCCCTATTCCTGCCGTTAAGAAGTGCTTAGCCAAAGCCGGTTGGGATATCAACGACCTAGATTTGATTGAAGCGAACGAAGCCTTTGCAGTGCAAGCGTTATCGGTGAATAAAGAACTGGCTTGGGATATTAATAAGGTCAACGTTAATGGCGGTGCAATTGCACTAGGCCATCCAATTGGTGCTTCCGGTTGTCGTGTCTTGGTAACGCTATTACATGAAATGATTCGTCAGGATGCTAATAAGGGTCTTGCGACACTTTGTATCGGTGGTGGCATGGGTGTTGCGCTTTCGATTGAGCGTTAGAAATTGAACGCTAAGATTTAGACCCACTTGATTCGCTTACTCAGAGTATTTTCTCACTATTTGAGTAAGCGAAATCGCTACACCAATCCTCCCTTGATCAAATATCGACAACGTAATATTCTTGAGAAAAACAAT
>Ga0209396_1000865_pt1 | contig 34989 bp, 25 predicted proteins | sample GOMGulsemesocosm_6_FD_184638 | JGI IMG/M metagenome (GOLD analysis project Ga0209396, IMG submission 184638) | Methane-oxidizing microbial communities from mesocosms in the Gulf of Mexico - GOM8C Gulf of Mexico (SPAdes) (version 2) | ecosystem: Environmental > Aquatic > Marine > Cold seeps...
GATCAATTTCTGAAAAAAAAACTAGGCAAACAATTTAAAGCTATTTCTAAAATAAATGATGATAACTCTCGGTTAGAGTTAGTTATTGCAGGCTTAGGTTTAAGTTTTTTTGAATTGGAAGAGGCGATAAATCATGCTAATAAAAATCAATTAAAAGTGCTAAGCCAGCTTGATTTTGAAATAAGTTTATATTTTGTGGTAGCAAAGACTAGAATTGATGAGCCCGTTATTAAGGCGATGCTGCAAGAAATTCGAATTGCTTGGGACTTAAAACTATAATTATAATCTTAAGTTTTTATATTATATTTAACGCCTGTTTATTTATATTTTAACCTTTGAAAACTAACGGAAAAATCAGGTTGTTCATCTCTATTCTATTTTCAATAAAATTCATTTAAGGTAAAACACAGGGGTAACTTTGCTCATAAATAGGTATTCCTAATGCATCTTAAAAAATCACTAATAGCTCTTAGCCTTGTTTTATCAAGCTCATCATTTATTACAAATGCTGAGACTATCCACTTTGAAAATAAAATAACAAAAAACACAGATACTTTAGTTGTTTTTTATCATCAAGATAAAGCTAGCGCAGACTTTAAAAAATATGATAAAAAAAGCCAAGGGCAACTAAATCGTTCTGTTAAAGTAAATGAATTTACAGGTAAATATGGTCAAATACTTGAACTTAATGCACCGTATAATATTTCGGCTGATCGCATCGTGATTGTTGGTTTAGGCGATAATAAAGTATTAAATAAAGCGAAAGTATCAAAGTTAGGCGGAAACTTAAGTGGTAAGTTAGAGCAAAAATTCATAGAAAAAATCACAGTTAAAAGTGATGGCATAAGCATAAAGTCAGGTGATTTTTCTGCATTATTAGCTCAGGGCATTAACTTACGTTCTTACCGTTTTGAAAATTACCATAATGAAAAGCGTAGTCAAAAATCATATTTCTTTGATGTAGATAACGCTAAAACATCTAAAAAGGCATACAAAACGCTAGGGAATATTGAGTAAGGTGTCGTTTTAGCTCGTGATTTAATATCTGAAACAGCAACAGAAATGACGCCAGTAGACTTTGCTAATGTGGCAAAAGAGCTTGAGTCTTTAGGTGTTGAAGTTAAAATATTAAAACCTGCTGAGCTTAAAGAGTTAGGCATGGGTGCTTTAGAAGCTGTAGGGCGTGGTAGTAATGAAGGTGCACGTTTAGTTGTTGCACATTATAAAGGTAATTCAGATGCGCCAATTGCGCTAATTGGTAAAGGTATTACGTTTGATTCAGGTGGTTATAGCATTAAAACGGGTGCATCAATTGCACGTATGAAATCAGATATGGCAGGCGCCGCAGCAGTGCTGGGTACAATTAAAGCGTTAGCATTAAATAAAGTAGATGCAAATGTCGTTGCTGTTATGGGCATGGCTGCAAACATGGTATCTGAAAGCTCAGTAGCGCCTGGTGATGTTGTTAGAACTGCTGAAGGATTAACGGTAGAGATTGTAAATACTGATGCTGAAGGGCGTTTAGTGCTTTCTGATGCGATGTGGTATGCTAGAAAATTTTATGAACCAAGTGTAATGATTGATGTTGCAACACTAACTGGTTCAAAAATTCGCGCTGTAGGTAATGAATACGCTGCTGTTTTTTCTGAAGATGATCAATTGGTAGCTGACTTAACTTTTTCTGGTAAACAAGTTAATGAAAATTTATGGCGCTTACCTTTAGGCTATCAAGATATGCTAAAAACTGATATTGCAGATTTAAAAAATACAGGTTCAGGTGGACCTGGTGCAACTACTGCTGCGAGTTTTTTGCAATATTTTGCAGGTGATGTGAAATGGGCACATATTGATATTGCAGGAAATGCACTTTCAACTAAAGGAAAAGGAGAAGTCTCGACAGGTGGGACTGGTTTTGGCGTTAGACTACTTTCTGATTGGATTATGAGTAAAAAATAAATTGGGTCATCAATTCACCAATAAGAAAGGCGCATATGCGCCTTTCACTAGTACTTAAAACTATTCTACTTTACTGTGCTACGGTATCTGCCTTAACTTCATCAGAACCTGGTTTTTTCTTACGGCGCAGCAAACGTTTCAAGTCTTCCAGAGCCACATATTGACAAGGAATTAATAGCAGAGTGATCACAGTGGCAAACAATACACCAAAGGCCAATGATACTGCCATAGGAACGACTATTTTTGCTTGTAAGCTTGTCTCAGTGATAATTGGTATTAAACCAATAAATGTGGTGATTGATGTTAAGAATATTGCTCTAAAGCGTTTACAACCGGCTTCTACTACCGCGACTTTCATTGGTATTCCTGCTGCACGGGCTTTATTTACAAAGTCCACCATGACTAACGAGTCATTGACTACCACACCTGCCGCAGCAATGATGCCAAAGAAAGATAAGCTACTCATAGTCATGCCTAAAATAATATGGCCAAACATCGCACCAATTACTCCAAATGGGATCACTGACATAATTAAAAATGGCTGTGAGTATGAACGTAATGGAATTGCGAGTAATGCAAAAATAAGCATCATAGATAAAGCAAAGTTACGAATTTGCTCATTCATGCTATCCATTTCTTCTTGGATTTTACCCGCCACTTCAGTACGAATACCTGCGTGTGATTTCAGTAGTTTTGGTAAATAATTATCTCTGATGTCATTTGCGATTTTAAAAGGCTCAGCTTGCTCTGTATCAACAGAAGCCCAAACATTGATTGTACGCATCGCATTTTCACGTCGTATGCTATTAACACCTTGAACAAGCTCAATTTCAGCGACTTCCGATAACAATACCTCACCACCTGCAGGCGTGCTAATACGGACATTTTGAATTTGGCCAATTGAATTACGTTCTTCAATCGGATAACGGATCATCACTTTAAGCTCTTCACCATCACGTAAAATACGTTGTGCTTCTAAACCGTAAAAGCCAAAACTTACTTGAGAAGCGATATCGGCTAATGTGAGACCTAAACTATGTGCAACAGGTTTTAAATCTAAACGTACTTCATCTGTCGCAGTTTGCATTGAATCATTAACATCACCAATACCTTTAATCGTATTAAGCTTTTGCTTTAACTGACTAGCAGCTAACCTTAAAGTTTCGATGTCTTTACCTTCAAGACGGAAACTAATGTCACCATCATCACGACCATTACCACCAATACTATCTCGGATATTAAGTGTTTTAAGGCCTGCAATTTGTGGCATTTGTTCACGCCACATATCCGCAAGTGCAAACGTATCCATCACACGTAATTCAGGTGATACAAGTTTTGCCATGATACGAGCGCTTGTTCTACCTTGTAGGCGAACAGTTAATGCTTCTACCATTTTTGAACCGTATTCTTTTTCGATCTGATTATCAACATCAATAATTAACTTTTCAAACTGAAGCGCCGCTTTTAACGTTGCAGCTTCAGAGGAAGATAGCGTCATATCAATATCAACATTTGCAAAATCATGTGGAATTTTAGGTGATGCGACAAATTTAACTAAGCCACCTGCAAATAAGCCACCACTTATAATCAAAATACTGACAAAGCCCATAATAACGGTATATCTATAATGGATTGCTTTTTCGATAGTTGGGCGGTAAACATTTTCAACAAAACGTTTAAGATTTGAATCAATGTATTTTCGGGTTACATCTAATGGGTTTTTTGGATTATATGGCCTTGGCTTCATTTTAGCTAAATGCGCAGGTAATATGAGCTTAGACTCTACTAAAGAAAAGATTAAACACAAAATAATAACGCCACCGATTGCCATTGAAAATGCACGGCCAGGTCCATCATCAAGCATCATAGGTAAAAAAGCAGCAATTGTAGTTAAAACACCAAATGTGGCAGGCATAGCAACTCGTTTTACACCTCGAATAACACTTTCCATACTATGACCATGTTCTTCAATTTCGGCGTGGGCAGATTCGCCTATTACTATGGCATCATCGACCACTATGCCTAATACTAATATGAAAGCGAATAGTGAAGCGATATTAATAGTAATATCAAGGCCAGCTGTTGGCATTAATAAAAATGCACCTAAAAATGAAACGGGCAGTCCCATCATGACCCAAAATGCTAAGCGTATACGTAAAAATAGCGCTAACATTAAGAATACTAATAAACCACCCCAAACCATATTACTGATCATCATATCTAAACGGCCGTTTAGATAATAAGTCATATCAATAAATGATTCTAAAGTCACATTTTGTGGTAATTCTTTTTCTTTCGCTTCTAAATAAGCGTTCATTACCTTTGCAACTTTTGTAATATCTTGATCTTTTGAAGCGCCAATAGAGTAAGTTAAAGAGTTCTCTCCATTAAATTTAGAATATTGAATACCTTCCTGAAAACCATCATTGATTGTTGCAACATCACCCAAACGGATCAAAGTACCATCAGCTAAAGTAATAAGTGGCAATTGCTCAAATTCATGGCCTTTATAAGCTTGATTTTCAACTCGAAGAGAAATATAACCATTTTGAGCTTTGATTTGACCAGCAGACATATTTGCTGAAAAACCACGTACTTTTGCTGCGATATCTCTAAAGCTTAAACCATATTCTCTGAGTTTATCTGGGCTGATTTCAATGCCAATTTCATAAGCTAAGCCACTGAAAAAATCAGCAACATTAATACCAGGTAAAGCGAGAATTTCATCATGAATTTTATTACCTAAATCTTTTAATTCATGATTAGATAAATCACCATGCAAGCTTAAAAACATTACTTCTTGCGTGAATTTCTCTTGGCTGACTATCGGTCTTTCCATGCCATCAGGGAAACTAGAAATGGTATCTACTTGCAGTTTTACTTCATCTAATACTTCTTTTGCATCATATCCTTCATCTACTTCAATCCAAGCTTGAGAGAAACTACGACGAGAATAAGTAATAACACGTTTTAGACCCTGTAACCCTTCTAGAGAGTCTTCAATTTTAACCGTGATCCCTTCTTCAACTTCTTGTGGTGCTGCACCGGGGTACGCGACTTGTACTTGAAGCCAGTTACTTTCAAAGTCTGGAAACATTTGTTTTCGTATTGTGCCAGCAGTTAGAAGACCGCCAACTAAGATAAATATCATTAATAAATTTGCTGCAACTGAATTACGAGCAAACCAAGCAATGATACCTTTGTTTGTATCAATCATGGCTTAGTCCTTTTTCATTGCGATTTGTGTTTCATCTTTTTTTTCAGAATCCGATTGTTCTGGTGATGCATGCTCTGTCGTTAATTTCATGCCCTCACTTGGATAATCAAGCGCTGTTGTAATCACTTTATCGCCAGTATTTAAGCCGTTGCTTAATACAATTTGATCGTCAAACTCTCTTAAAATATCAACAACTTGATAAGTCAAAGTATTATCTAAACTTAAAATTGCGATTTTGTTATTTTTAACTAAGTGGCGAGCAACAGTAGTTGTATTATTGATTTCTAAACCTTGAATTTTAGCATTAACATATGCACCAAACCTTAAAGGTGGAAAATCAGAATGTTGTGAATATGGGTCTTGAACTTGTGCAACTAAATAGCTCATGCGACTTTTTTGATTGATTACGCCTTCACTACGTACGATTTTAGCTTGCCAGTCGTAATCTTTGCCAGCGTATTGAGTTGTTAATACAACATTAGCATCAATGCCGCCTTTAATTAGATATTGCATATCTTTATCTGCAACAGGAAGTCTTACTTCGGCTAAACTAATTGAGTTTAATTCACCGATATTACTACCGGGGCTTACAACACTACCTAAACTTACATTACGTTGAGCGATGAGCGCATCATAAGGAGCACTAATATATGTGCGTTCTAAATTACGTTTTGCGCGTTTCAGTGTCGCTTCAGATGCTTTAAAACGGGCTAATTTTTCAGCCAATTGTGGTTTTCTTAAATACAGTTCAGATGGTATAAATTCATTGCTATTTTTACGAATACGTTCCCATTCAGACTTAGCAACATGACCTTGAGCACGTTCAACTTCGAGCGCTGAGCGCGCTTGCGCTAAGGTGGCTTGTGCTTCGATTAGTGCAGCTTCATAATCATTAGGATCTATGCGGGCGAGTACATCTCCCTTTTTAACAAATCCTCCTTTTACAAAGGCTTCAGATACCTCAACGAGTTGACCACTTAATTGTGCTACTAGTTGAGTTTGGTTTTTTGGTGCAATTAGTCCGTAAGAACTCACATCAAGTGTAATTGATCGAACAGATGCTGGTTGTACTTGAACCAAAGGCAGAATTTCTTTCTCTTCTTTTTTTTCTGGTGGTTTTTTCATTGCTGAGAAGCCGGCCGCAATTCCAACTCCTAGCACTAATATTCCGATTGGGAATAATATTTGTTTTTTAGTAGCCACAGTGCATTCCTTAAGTAACTCATATTGATGACAGTAATAGGATAATCAATATATTGTTTACATAGTGCGTTAAGATGTAACACAGTATTTCATTATTATAGCTGCTCATAGATAATCTATTGGGCGTTTTAATATACCCATTTGATTTTTAAGGATTAATATATTTTTAGGCTATATCATATGAAGAAATTTAATTTTACAATTGTTTATAAATTTCTTTGTAAGAATAAGAATCATTTAACTGTTTGATATTAAAGGTAAAGCCACGAATGTGGCTTTATACTAAATATTATTTGTTTAAAGTACTGCAGTTGCTTGTGGCGGGAAGTTGCTTAAAATATTAATTACTGTTGCATTAATCACTTGTGTTCTCTTTTCTGGGTTTTGTTTTTTCTTTAATCTACCTTCTTTAGCACCACGCCAAATAAGTTGATTTGAGTTTTGATCAACCACATCTATGATTAATGTGCCTACTTCATATTCTCTGACTTTCTTATCGGTATGAATACTTGTACCCCACGGGTTACGCCAATGATTCCAAGTTGCGCTGTAATGGCTTGAGAATGTATCGATATCTATTTTTTTATCAACGGAAGCGTGATAATTAATTAAAATATCAGCTTTATCAATTGATACCATTGACAGACCTTTTTGGGTCAAGTCATTATTGACAGCTTCTCTTACACGTTTTTCCATAATAGGATTGATTTGATAATTTTCAACATCTTTTGTTAGGCTTGCATCTTTTACCCATGCAAATGTTTTAAAATTGCTAAAATTAGCTGATTGATCATAATCCCAATCAGGTGTTTGCGAACATGCTGCTAAAAATAAAACCACAGTAGCAATTAATAGCTTTCTCATTACTTTTACTCCTAAAATCTAATATGCCAAGAACATATCATAAAAACTGAAAAATGTGTTTTAAAATAAGTGTATGCATTTAAACTGAACCTAGGGTGAACTATAATCAACTTTCATTAATTATGATTGTCAGGAAAGCATTATTTACACGTTAAGACCATATCAAAGTGAGGCAGTTCAAAATACGGTGTCACATTTTAAAAAATCAGATGATGCTGCGGTTATTGTATTACCAACAGGTGCTGGCAAAAGCCTCGTTATTGCTGAATTAGCGCGAATTGCAAAACGTAAAATTTTGGTTCTCGCACATGTTAAAGAGCTAGTAGAACAAAATAGTGAAAAGTATAAAAGTTATGGCTTAGAAGCCAGTATATTTTCTGCGGGCTTGAAACAAAAATCTTTGGTCCACCAAGTTACATTTGCAAGTATTCAATCAATCGCAAAAAATTTAGACAAGCTTGATGAAGCATATTCTTTAGTGATCATCGATGAGTGTCATCGTGTTAACCTTGAAGAAACATCGCAATATGCACAAGTTATAAAGCAGTTAAAAAATCATAATAAATCACTCAAAGTACTAGGACTTACAGCAACACCTTATAGGATGGGGATTGGCTGGATTTACCATGTACATTATCATGGATTTGTAAGGGGGGGGGAAGACTCGCCATTTAAAAAGTGTATTTATGAATTACCACTTAGATATATGATAAAAAATGAATTTTTAACGCCTCCTAATTTGGTTGATGCTGCAATTAATCATTATGATTTTTCAGCAATACCAACAGATAGCTTTGGTCGTTTTGATAACCAAGAAATGAGCTTATTACTTAAAGGCTCGCAAAGAGTAACTAAAGCCATTGTTGATCAAATTATAGAGTTTGCTCAAACACGTGTAGGAGTGATGATATTTGCATCTACGATTGAACATGCTAAAGAAATTTTAACTTATTTACCTAATGATGAAAGTCCAAAAAATAGATCGGCTTTAGTGATAGGGGATACAGATTTATCTCATAGAGATCGTATTATCACCGAGTTTAAACAGCAAAAAATAAAATACTTAGTAAATGTATCTGTATTAACAACAGGATTTGATGCGCCACATGTGGATTTTATCGCAATATTACGACCTACTGAATCAGTAAGTTTATATCAGCAAATAGTAGGGAGAGGTTTACGTTTAAGTGACAATAAAAAAGATTGTCTAGTCATTGATTATGCCGGAAATGGTTATGATATATTTTACCCTGAAGTAGGCTCTAAAAAGCCTGATACCGATAGCGAACCAGTTCAGGTGTTGTGTCCAGGTTGCGGCTTTGCAAATATGTTTTGGGGGAAAACCGATAATGATGGCAAAGTCATCGAGCATTTTGGTCGCCGTTGCCAAGGTATGTTAGAAAACGATGATATTTCCCAGCAATGTGATTTCAGATTTAGATTTAAACAATGTGATAGTTGTGGTGCTGAAAACGATATAGCAGCTCGTAAATGTCATGAATGTGGCTGCGCCATTGTGGATCCAGACGACAAACTTAAAGCAGCTCTTAACTTAAAAGACGCATTAGTTTTAAGGTGTTCTGGTATGCAATTTGAAGCGATAAGCGAGTTTAAAATCAAAATAACCTATTTTGATGAAGATGGTGCTAGCTGTGATGAGGTATATAATTTTGAAAACTCAGGCTCAGCCTTTTATTTTAATCAAGCGTTTGGTAAACGATTATTAGCCGGACAAGAACCAACTTACTTTAAATCATTGGCACAAACTATGGATAAACAGTCTTATTTCACAGCTCCTGACTTTGTGATCGCCAGAAAAATGAATAAAAAAAGTAGAGGAGCTTGGAGAATTGTTGAAAAACTGTTTGATTATGAAGGGAGCTATCGAAAGGCGAATCAGGAATAAATTAGCCCACTTTAAAAAGTAGGCATAGTTTTAAATAAGATTATGCTTATTCTTCAGCCATTATGCCCCAGCCATCACCATAGCCATTTAATGGATTAGCAAAGCTCTCAAAATACTGCTCCATTTGGCCTAGTAAAGTATGATCAGGTACCATTTTAATAGAGGTAATCACTTCCCAAACACCGGTGTCAGGGCATTTTTGTATCTGAATTTTTGGAGCTAAATCATCTTTTGAAATTTCAATCTCAAATTTTTCTGCATCTTGTTTTTGTTCAAACAAAATAAAAAAATCGATAACGTGAAGTTGGCTAAGATCTATGCCTGCTTTTGCCATATCAGCGAGTAATTCACCGTTATCATCGTTTGGAAATTGTGCTTGTTCGCTCATTATATAACTGCTCTTTGGTTCAATTAGGCATATTGTCTTAGAAAATGAGAAAAATAGAAAGCAGCGAATTTAATTATGTTATATTTGATTCTAAATTATGCATGAAAGGTGGTTTTATTAATATGAACTTTCATAACAATAAAAAGAACTTGAATGGGTTTTCCTTAGTTGAACTTATAATGGTAATAATCATCTTAGGTACGATATCTGTATCGGCAGCAACAAGATTTTTGAATGTTCAAAGTGATGCAAACGTTTCAAAAATAAAAGCGATTTCAGCGGCAATGAAATCAACGTCAGATCTGGTTTATGTAAAGGCAATCATAAATAACGTTAATACTGATAATATGGACTTTAATGGCACAAATATTTCAGTGATTAACGGTTATATTGGTGCTCACTGGAATAAATCTTGGCGCTATGCATTAGATATAGGCAAAGAAATTTCTTATACCTCTAAAAATAGTACGTGTACTAAGCACTCACTATGTGGTGTAGGTCAACAAAATTCGTCTCCAGGCTTGCCTTTTGTGGTGTTATCGCCAGGTAAAGTTGCTTTTATTTGGATGCAAGGACAGAAACTGGCTAATAGATGTTATGCTTTTTATTACAATCCAAACGATGCAAATAAAACCCCACCTCAAGTAGGAACCGTTACTTCAGGTTGTTAATTTAACTAGTTTTTAAAGGAATGAAATTGTTTCGTTTTTTATTGTTTTTTTTATTTTTATTATTTAGTTTTTTTTTACAAGCAAAAGAAAATAAAATATCTGACTTTGAAGTAACTGGCATAAAAGGCCAGTTACTCGATAATGTCATTTTTTATTTAGAAAAAGTGAAAAGTGAATCAGCCACTAAACAGCTAAAACGCCATAGCTTAGATCAAATTAAAGCCGGCTTAAAAGCGCTTGGTTATTATGAACCAAAAATAAAGCTCTCTTTTGAGCAAGATGGAGAAACACAAGATAAGCTTGTCATTATGAAAGTTGAGATTGACAAAGGCATTGAGATTAGAATTTCGAAGCTAAATTACCAATTTCAGGGGGAGGGTAAAAATGATAATGCCTTGATGCAGCTAATTAAAAAACTGCCTTTAGTTCAGGGGGAAATCATAAATCATGCTTTATATGAAAAATCTAAATCTATGATTGAAAGCCAGTTACTTGAACTCGGCTATTTTGATGCGCAATGGCAAGAGAACGAACTGGGGATCTCCTTAAAAACACACAGTGCAATAATATCGTTTAATATACACACTGGTGTAAGATATACCTATGGACCTATCGTTATTTCATCGAATACTCCCGCGGTAAAATATATCCGTTCTTTAGCAACTTTTAAAACAGGCGAGGTTTACCAAGCAAGTGTTATTTCTGAATATAATTTAGATATCGCAAGCACGCCGTATTTTAAAAGTGTTCGTGTATATGCAGATATTGAACACAGAGAGAATAAACAAATACCAATCAAAGTTGATGTATTACACAAACCTGCAAATAGCTATGAAATAGGTGGTGGTTTTTCTACTGATTTAGGCGCTAAAGCAAGAATGAAATGGAGTAAACCTTGGGTCGGTACTGATGGCCATTATTTTGAAACAGATGCTGTCGTAACTGACTTAGAAAAAGAATTTGAATTTGCATATACAGTCCCTGTTGAAGATCCTGTGGATGATGTATTGCGTTATGCGTTTGGTTATAAAAGTGAAAAAAATCAAGATACGAAAAAATACATAAGAACATTGACTACCCAGATACAAAGACAATGGGTAACAAAGTCTGATTGGGTTCGTACCGCTTTCATTAAGCATGAAAGGGAAGACTACGAAATTGCCAGTGATAAAGATGAAACCGAAATTGCCAGTGATAGAGGTACGACCGAAATGGTTTTACCGGGCATTAGTTTTGCTAAAAAGAAAAGTAAAGGTGGTACTACACCATTTTGGGGTAATCAATGGTTGTTTTCAGCTGAGGTTGGTTTAGATGATGTTTTATCAGATACAGATATATTAAAAATTCAATTTCAAACTGCCTTGTTACGTACTTATCAAAATAATCACTTGTTTTATACCAGAGCAACTCTAGGTGCAATTTTAGTTGATGATATCTCAAATGTACCAGCATCAATGCGCTTTTTTGCTGGTGGCGACCAAAGTATTCGAGGATATAAGTATGACTCAATTTCTCCTGAAGAAGATGAAAAACTAGTCGGAGGAAAATATTTAGCCACAGGTACATTAGAATATAATTATCAATTTGCACAATCTTGGAGAGCTGCGATATTTGTTGATGCTGGTACTGCAACAAATGATTTTTCAGAAGACATTAAAGTGGGGGCAGGAATAGGCATACGCTGGTTAACCCCTATAGGACCAATTAGAATTGACCATGCTTGGACAATTTCAGATGAAAATAATGATACTCGGCTTAGCGTGACGATAGGTCCAGAAATATGAGCTCTAAATTACCAAAAAACATGAATAATCAAAAAGTAAAAAAGCCATTTATAAAAAAGCTAAAACGTTATATTTTATATACTTTATTTGGATTATCAGTAATTGTGTTTTGCATACTTTTCACAAGTCCTGGTAATAAATTCATTGCATTTAGTGCCAATAGTTTAGTGCCTGGTTTATCAATAAAATTAAATGAAGGACGTTTTTTATATCAAGACCCTTTTTCTGTTATATACGATAACAAATCGGTAAATATTAATATTGAAAATATCACAATTGGTGTAAATATTTGGCAATGTGCATATGGTTATATCAAAAATGAAAATGCGGTTTGTTTAGATTCCTTAGCGTTAGAAAGTGCGAATGCGAAAATTCCTAACGGCGAGGTTAACTTAAAAAAACTGTTTCTACTTGTCGGAATTGATAAAGGAGACAAACAGCCAGTACTTAATGTACATAAATTAATGCTAGATAAAGTTAATTTTATTCACAAACCGAGTATTGGAACAACAAAAGAAAAGCCAGAACTTGTTTTTAACCCGATTAATGATGTGTTGTTTAATACTCCTGTAGATTTCATTTTAACTGAAATTAAATTAAAGCAATTTGAGTTTACTCAAGCGAGTTCTTCATACGTGATTGAGGATATCGAGTTAAAAGCTGATTTTTTCGCAAGTAAATTAAATTTAAAAAATCTTGCTTTGAATTATCAGGATATAGACCTTTCCTCAAAAGGAATGATAGATCTAGTTGCTAATAATCCCATAAATTTGAGTTTAAATGTCAATCAAATTAAAAATAAGCAGTTATTACATGGTTTAGCTTTAAAGGTGACGGGGGATTTTTCACAATTAAATGTCAATTTAAAAACAATAGGTCAATATCCATCAAATTCTACAGCAAGCCTTAATCTTAAGGAGAAAAATTATCCGTTTAATTTAAAAACGGATATTCAAAACTGGCAACATTTACAAAATGATAAAACCCTTAAACTAAATAACTTAAATCTTGTTGTGAATGGTTCATTAAAAGCTTATGACATAAAGCTTATTAGCCAACAAGGTATTAATGCTTATCCATTAATAGATCTCAATTTATTAGGCAATGGTGATCTAACACAGTTTACCTTAGATAAATTATCACTCAATACGTCTAAAAGTGCTGTAGAACTTACAGGTGATGTTCAATTTAAAAATAAATTAGTTGCTAATGTGACTGGTGAACTCACTAAATTAAATTTGCACGATTTATCTGCAAATATTAATAGTGAGCTAAATGGTGTTTTTGACTTGAACTTCACACAAGCAAAAGAAGCATGGCTTTTATCGGTTAATAATTTTGATGTAGGTGGTTCATTTTCTTTAGATGAAGAAAATGTAATTCCCTTTAACCTTAATACGCATTTTATTTTGGATAATCAGCTAAATGCTGAAGTTAACAATATTAGCTTAACAAGCGGTATAAATTCTTTAAGTTTACGTGGCAAGATAGATCAAAATTGGCAGTTGCAAGGTAATTTAGATATTAAGCAACCGGGTGACTTTTTAAATGAGTTATCAGGAAAAGGCTTAGGCAGCTTAGTTATTTCAGGCAAACGTACAAAACCGGAAATTAACTGGCAGTTGGGTTTTAATGATGTCAAATATCAACAAATTAAACTCCAACAAGCTAAAACAAAAGGGTTTATATCGGTTGCTGATAATTTTAAGACTCAAATTAATTTATTTTTAAATAATGGTGAATTTGAAGGGGGAAAATTAAAAACGCTTAATATTAATATTGAAGGTGATAAATTTCATCATCGCGCTGCGTTTAGTTTGAATTCAGATTGGGTCAAAAGTGCTTTTAATATTACTGGCGGCATTAATAATAACATTTGGCAAACAAGAGTGTCAGACTTATATATAACTGATAATATTCAAGTGTTTAATCCTACCTCGGCAATCGATTTACAACTGAATATTAATAAAAAAGAAATTAAAATAAACGCACATTGTTGGCAATCAAATGAGTCAAACCTTTGTATTGAACAGTTAAATGCAAGCGAAAATAGTGGAGATATTCGAATTGATTTATTGGAATTTAATTTAGCGACCATAGCGCACTTTTTACCGCCTGATTTAACCGCAACTGGTTCATTTTCTGGTGATTTAAATATTAATTGGCAACAAAGAAAACTAGATAAATTTGAAATGAATTTAGGAGCTGACATACTTGAATTATCTTTACAGCAAGAAGAAAAACATTATGTATTACCTGTTAAAGAAATAAAGATAAATGCGCATTCCACTTCTGAAAAAGCATCATTGAATGCGGTTTTAAATTCAGATTTATTTGGTTCGGTATCAAGTGAACTCAGTATTACTGATATTATGAATGTAAGAAATTTAGATGGTGTTATAAAGTTAAATGGTTTTAAGTTAGATAAATTTAAACCTTTTATTCAAAAAGTAGATACTTTATCTGGTGATGTATATGCAGATATAAATATTTCAGGGCCATTATTAAAACCATTTTTATCAGGTGAATTAAGCGCAAAGAATATTGATATTTCAGGAGATAATATACCCGTAGCGATTAAAGATAGTCATTTAAATATCGGTTTTATAGAACAAAAGCTGATACTCAATGCCGATATTTTTGATGATAAACAAGGAAATGCAAAAGTAAAAGGCGAGTTAGATTGGCAGAGTTCAAGTATTGGTGGTCAATTAGATGTTATTGGGCATGATTTTAATGTAAAACTAGATCAAGGTATTAAATTAAGATTCAATCCAGATTTACAGCTAATAGTCGCAGATAATGAAATAGATATTAAAGGTAAAGTAGAAATACCATATGGTAGAATTGCTATTGAGTCCTTACCTGAAGGGGCTGTAAAAGTGAGTGACGATGAAGTGATCTTTGAACATGAAAAGCAAGTAAAAGATCCTGGTTTTTTCTATGCCCTAGATTTATCTTTAATTATAAAAGATGATGTTAAAGTCGACTCTTTTGGTTTGATCTCAGAGTTAGAAGGCGATTTATCATTGCAAAAAGGATATCACACTCCTTTATTGACTACTGGGGATATTAATTTAATTAATGGTGTATACCAATCATTAGGACAAGACTTACAAATACAAACAGGACAAGTTGGTTTTAGCGGCGCAATTGAGAAGCCCTATTTAAATATCAAGGCTATTCGAAATCCAGTAAAAACTGCTGATGGAGTGATTGCGGGAATAACATTGACTGGCAATGTTGAGAAACCTAAATTGGCCATTTTCTCAGAACCAACTAAAGATCAAGCCGAAGCATTATCTTATTTGTTAAATGGACAATCTTTAGATGGGGGGGAAAATAACAAAAAAGACAAAAGTGATATGCTAACTCAGTTATTACTCTCTCAAGGGCTGTCCAGAGGAGAAGGGCTTGTAAGTAAAATTGGTTCTAGGTTAGGGGTCGAAGATGTCGCCTTAGGCTCAACTGGTTCGGGAGATGATACCAAAGTAGAAATATCAGGGTATTTATTGCCTGGTGTACAGGTAAAGTATAGTGTTGGGGTATTTGAACCGCTTACAGAAATTGTTATTCGCTATCAACTATTGCCTCAATTATATATAGAAGCAATAAATGGTGTTAATGATTCTTTAGATATACTTTATAAATTTGATTGGGACTAATATTTACTTTGTAAGCCTGAGCGGGGGATTAAAATGAATTTTAAAATAGGTTGCTTAGTATTTCTTTTTGTTGGGTTCAATGCATTTGCGACAAGTGATATTTTTACTATACGTTATCAATCACCTGCAAATGACTATATTGCCGAGCTTTTTGTTTTAGCGCTTGAAAAATCAGATAAAAAATTTAACTGTATACCCGTTAAAAATTTGCCTAGCCAAAAACGAACGTTGTTATTGTTAGGTGAAGATAAAGCGCTAGATTTAACTTGGACAGTAACGAATGTGAAAAGAGAAAAGCAAGCATTAGCAATTAAGATCCCTTTAGATAAAGGCTTGCTAGGTTATAGAATACCGCTCATTCAAAAAAATAATCCTGACCTATTTAAAAATAAACAACATACAACAGATATTACTAAACTGCATTTTGGCCTCAGATTTGATTGGCCAGATTTAGAAATATTTAATCAAAATGATCTATCAACATTAAGTTTCTCAAGTAAGAGTCAATCAATTAATTTATTAAAGTCAGGTCGTATAGATGCTATTCCAGATGGCCTGTTAGAAGTTGGCAGCTATAAGTTAGCACCTGGACTGATGTATGATGAACATGTCGTTTTATATTACCCGTCAGCAGTTTACTTTTTTGTAGCTAAAGATAATATCGTCCTTCATGATGCACTTGAAACTGGATTGAATTTATCTTTAAAAGACGGAAGTTGGCAAAAGTTATTTGATAGACATTTTGCAAAATTGATTGAAAATGTCAATTTAGAAAAAAGAATATTGATCCGTTTAGGTAACCCAACGCTTCCAAGAACTGCCCCAATAGATATGCCTGAATATTGGTATAATAAAAATAATAAGGTTTCAAATGAATAAGATAAAAAATTTAATTGCTTGCAGTATTTTAACTACAACCTTTGCATCAGCTAGTAATCAAAGCATTGAGAAAGTGGCTTCACCGGCAAGTATTATTAAAAATGCACCTATAAGTGATTGGCGAAAATTAGATCCTAACAATACCTTATATCTTGAGCTAGAAGAGGGGACTGTTGTCATTGAACTTAATCCTGACTTAGCGCCGAGACATGTTGCAAATATAAAGCAACTAGCCAGAGAGGGTTTTTATAAAGACTTAAATGTTTATCGTTTTGTAGAAGGGTTTGTAGCACAAGGTGGTGATGCTAAAGAAACCAGAAAACCAAAAGTTGGTAAATCAGCAATAAAAGCGGAGTTTTATAAAGCAACCAAATCAACGCAAGAGATCACATTAGTAGATGACAAAGATGGCTACGCTAGCCGTACTGGTTTTTTAAATGGTTTTGCTGTCGCACAGAATGACTCTGCTACAAAAACATGGCAAACACATTGTCCTGGTACTTTCGCAATGGCCAGAGGCGACTCTGCAGATAGTGGCGGTACGGAGTTTTACGTTGCTTTAGGTGCAATAAGATATTTAGATCATAACATTACTTCTTTTGGTCGTGTGATCACGGGAATGGAGCATATCCAACGACTTGAACGCCAACCTAAAGATGAAAGTGACTTAGCATTTAAGAATTATAATGTGATCAAAGATGTAAAAGTGGCAGCTGATTACTTAAAAGAAAAACCTTTAGTCATTGATATAATGAAAACAGAATCTGAGTCTTTTAAAACATTGATTAAAGCAAGAAGAAACCGTCCTGAAGATTGGTTTTTAGCAACACCTAATTACACAGATATATGTGCGGTATCAGTGCCTATGCGTCAAGGTTAATATTTATAGACAAGATACTAGGTTGATAACTTATGGGGGGACTCCCCCTAAATCATTTAGTTCCAATACACTTTTACTAAATCACTGCGCGCTAATAGATACTGCGTTACCAGTAATTTCTTTCCTGATGGGTGCAATTCGAATTCAAAATTCCATGAGTTTTTAAATAAAGTCTTTATCGTTACTTCCCCTGTTTTTAAATTTAATCTATGAAGATTAATATCCATCTCTGTATTTTTAGTGAAATACAAATAATCATTAACTATCTGCCAATGTTGACTAAATTCATCACCTAGATTGATCAGTAATTCACGCGTGCCATTTGCTTTATTATGATAAATATTATGTTTTTCATCCAAAATATAGACTTCAGCATTTATTGTTTCATAACGGGCATATATACCGACTTCAACTTCTGAAAAGCGACTAGTTGCTAAGTTATACTTTTGCAGTACAAGTTGGTCTTGCTCTATACGAGAAAAATATATATTTTGGTTTATGCTATCCCATGAAGGGCTGAATACTTGTTCTTGCTCAGAGGTTATAAATTTAATTTTTTTAGAATGCAAATCAAAAATAAAAATCCTATCTTCGATTTTTCCAGTTAAATACTTATTATCGAAACTCACTTTTAAAGAGTACAAAATATGACGAGGGTTAAATTGATATAATATTTCAGTTTGACCTTGTTCGGCTCTACGTATGAGTTTAGCTGCTACATCATCTTTACTGGTAAAATAAATATGAGTGCCATCATGGCTATATATCGGATTAAAGTCAGCATTGTCCGACTCTAAATGTAATCCAGAAAAACTTGAATTGTTTAAAAAAGGATTTGGTATTTCTTTAATATCAGTGTAGTTCATTTCATGTTTTCGCATAAAAAAGCACTTATCACCACAATGATAAAACACGTCATTGATCCCAGGTTTACTACCTAGTTGCTTTGTGAGCTTGTCTTTAACAATCTTGTAATAATAAAAGTCGCCTTTAAAGCTAGACAAAGCAAAATCAAACTGGTTATTTTCTCCTTTTAACCAAACGATCTCAGAGGGGTGAAAAGGCACATGCCTTTCAACGATAGTTTCTTTATTAAATAAATCTAATACTAATAAGGAGACTCTGCGCTGTGCTGTATTTCTCAGGACTGCTAAATATTGTCCATCAAATGATTCTTTAGCATAAAAATCACCAAGTCCTTTGGGTTGTGAAAATGTAACCTGTTGCCAATTATTTGAATCTATATTGTACTTAGAGATTACAGAACCTGTATTTTTCTTTCTTGCATTGTTTTTAACTTCAAAATATAAGCCTTTTCCATCAGCTGACCATGAAACTATCCCTTGCTCATTTTGATTTTTTTCTTTGGGAATGAGTTTTAGGTCTGTTATACCTTCTTGAGAAAATTGAGATATGTAGTGAAATACACCGGATTTATTATTAATGTTGAGTGCCACTTGAGAGCAGTCAGGGGAAAAAAATGCACCAAAATAGTTATCATCATTAAAACTCAAGCGGTGTACTGTTTGTGTTGTTAAATTTTTACTAAACAAAGCGTAAGGAGCATCGTTGTTAGTACGATAAGTAAATAAGATGGTATCGTTTATTTCGCAGTAATCAGCAATGATTTCAGAGCCAGAAAGGTGAGTTAACTTTTCTATTTCAGGTGTTACGTCTGAATTTTCAGTGACAGTCTTACTGTTTATGAGATTAAATAGAACAATAATCAAAATGATAATGAAGCTAAGACAAGTATAGAGAGTGAGGTTATTGATAGGTTTTTTAATAGACAATTTATCATCATACTGAGAAATATCAGCAATTAACATATAGCCTTGCAAAGGATATGTTTTGATGAAACTAGGAGATTTAGCATTATCACCCAATGCAGTTCTTAATTTTTTTACGACTCTTCTAATTGCATCATCTGTTACATGTCGATTATGCCAAACAGCTTCTATTAATTTTTCACGACTTACTATTTCACCAGGACGCTCACATAGAAATTGTAGAAATGCTAATGGTAAAGGTTCTATTTTGGACTCATTTTGATCATCAATAATCAAAGATAATTTCCAATTTATGATTTTATCGCCTATTTTTGTCTTTTCAATCACATTATTCAAAAATAACTTTTCCGTTTTAAAGTAATAACTTAGTTATATGACTATTTGTGACTATATGAAAAAACACTTAAGTTCATACATATTCCATGTTTAATCATAGAGATTTAATTTTAACTGTCGGTATTGTTAATTAACTCTGTTGTAAAGACAAGTCATCAAATGAAAAGCTCAAATTTAATTACTCTCAAATTAATGCAATTGGTCATTATTCTTAAAACTATCATTTTATTTATATTTTCATCAAACATAGTTGCGGCGCCTTTAGTGAAGGTTGCAATAGTAGAACCCTGGGATAAAGGCATTATAGATACTTTTAATTGTGAAGTTGCAGTGCCTTATATGAAAATCTTATCAAGTGAAACAGATGCAAAATTGACATTTATTTTACCACAAGGCTCTCAAGTTAATAAAGGTGATTTGGTAGCGCAACAAGATGATTATTATTTAAATCAATCATTGAATCGATTAGAGCATTCATTAACTCTAAGTCAGTATGAAGTAAAATATAATTTAGATGAATACAACCGACTGTCTCGCTTAAAAAGTAATTTGGTTTCTCCATCAGTGTTAAATGAATTTTCTTTTAAACATAAACAGGCTGTTTCTAATAACTTGATCTTAAAAAATGAAATCCATGAATTGAAATACCGTATCCAAAGCCTTAAACACTTTGCACCAAGTAATGGTGCAATAACGCGATTGTTTATTCGACCAGGTGAATTTTTAAATCAAGGAGGCAAGTTAATTTCTTTTGTATCAGATCCAGATAAAGAAATTAACTGTGAAGTACCTGTAGCACGATTTGATTCATATGAAGTAACTAAAAGTAATCAATTTTCTATTGAGAATACACAATTGAAAGTAAAACGGATCAGTAAGATTTTAAATTCAGAGAGTCAATTTATAAATGTGTATTTAGCGTCGCACGAAGAATCAATACCTTATTTAATTGGCCAAAGAGTTAAAGTTACAATGGGTACTCAAAACGTAGCTTTAACAAAGTTACCTCTAGATGCAGTAAACCTATCTTCTGCAGAGCATTATACTTGGAAAGTAAATGATAAAAATGAAGTAGAAAAAGTAGAAATTAAGATAAAACAAAATTTGCCCCACAGCTTTTTAGTTGAGTCTAATTTAAAGTCAGGGGATAAAATAATTACTTTAGGAAAATCTGGTTTAGTAGAAAAACAAAAGGTGAGGTTAGTTTTAAATAATAAAAAAGAGGGCCATCAATTATGATATTTAGCCGTCTTAATAGCACTAAAGCATCATCTATTATTGTTGGACTCACCTTGCTTATTTGCCTTTTTGGTATTGTCATGGGAGCAAAACTACCTAACGCTTTATTACCGCCGATAGATAGACCTGAAATACAACTTTTTATGGCTTGGCCAGGTAAAAGTGCATTAGAAATAGAACAAACATTAGTTGCACCTTTAGAAGAAAGCATAGATCGGGTTAATAATTTAGTTCAGTTAAGAACAGATGTAAGTCACGGTAGTGCCCAAATGTTGTTAACTTTTAAAGCAAAAACAGATATGCAGCAAACTTATATAGATGTATTGGCTAGCGTTAATCAAGTACCTACTTGGCCAAGTGAGGTACCAAGACCTTTTATTGTTAATAATTCTGATGGTGTAAATGCCACTTTAGCAACGGCTATGCTGTACTCTGAACAACCAGTACCAGCTGATGATATGATAAGCGCGTTTAAAAAAGTGGTTGAACCTATTTTAGGCAAGCTAGAGGGTATATCAGCATTGATCCCTGCGGGTAATGCGCCAGAGCAAAGAATAAATATTGAATTTGATAATCAAAAATTAAGTGATTATTCGCTACCATTAAATAAAGTGATACAAACACTAAATAATTTATCAGATGCTTCTGGAGATGTATTAGTTTTAGGAAGCAAAGAGTACTCATTACATTTCAAAGGAAAAATGACAACAGATGAGCTTGCTAATTTACCTATTCATGCAATAGGACAGCATATTGTAAAGCTTAAAGACATCGCTCAAATTCAAAGAAAACTCGATTCTCAATGGAGTTATTCTTCAATTAATGGTCACTATGCTTTGTATTTTATTTTACAGCCTTCAAAGGGCGTAAATGCATTAGCAACAGTTAAGCAAGTAAAGCATTCAATTGAAGCTTTAAACCTGAATCAGTTAAACAAGTTAGGTATGAAGCTTGTTTTAAGTCGAGATGATTCTAAAGATATTATTAATGCGATTGAACAAGTGTATATTGCTTTACTATTAGGCATATTATTATCTGGTTTAGTGCTGTTTTATTTCTTAAAAAATATAAAAACGGTGAGTTTGATTTTTATCAGTATCCCTGTTTGTTTGGCCATAGTTTTGATTGCTATGAATTTATTTGGCTTTAGTTTAAATGTTATTTCTTTAGCTGGGTTAGCGCTATCTGTTGGTTTGTTATTAGATGCGGCTATTGTAGTTGTTGATAGTATTTTAAATCTACAAAGAAAGGGGGTAGAGCTAAATAAAGCGATTCTTCAAGGTACAAAAGATGTCAGCTCTGCCATTTTTTCGTCAACAATATCAAGCATTATAATTTTCATACCTATTTTGTTGATTGATAGTACTCAGAGCCAGTTATTTGAAGATTTAGCATTTACAATTTCAAGTGCTTTATTTGCATCCTTGATAGTGGCATTAGTTATTTTACCCGCTTGTAGTCGTTATGTGCTGCGAAATGTTCACTTTCAATCACACCAATATAGAAAGTCATCTTTAGCTGATATTTTATGTTTTAGTGCACGTTCTAAAAAAATGGCACTGAGTTATTTGTTTTTATGTATTCCGGTTGCGATAGCTGCAAGTATTTTATTGATGCCGGATATTGATGTTTTGCCAGATCCTAAGCAACGATCTATTAATACGTTTATAAGTTTGAACGAGCCTTTATCACCAGAGGCGGTAGAAAATAACATAGCCCAAACAATAGTACAGAGAATAGCAAAGCAAAAAGAACTGGGTTTAGCACCTGATTATGATGTGACAGGCATGTTTTGTAGAAGTGATTATTGTTTACTTTATTTTTACCCTAAACATGGTTGGGATTATAAGGAATTTAAAACTTGGGTTGAAACAAACATTACTCAAGAGCTTGCTGGTACTGAAGTGTTTAGTCAGCAGGGGAGCCTTTTACGTTTTGCATTACCAAACAGCCGTATAACTCAACTAGATATCCAAGGAGATAAATTGAGTGTATTGCAAAACGTAGGAAAGGATATATTAAATCAATTAAAATTAACTTTTCCAGATGCGAATATTAGACAATCTACACCACTTGAAAACCAGGCCGCTAAAATTGAATTCACACCAAAATATGAGCAATTAGTTTATTATGGTTTAACAACACAAACTTTAAATAATCAATTATTAGCTTTAACGCAAGGTGTATATTTAGGTCGTTTTTTTGATTTGGGGCAAAGTTATCCACTTTACTTAAAAGGCCAAGAGTTAAGTGATATTAACCAATTATTAAATACACAAATATATATTCCAGGTTTTGGATTAAGGCCTTTATCAGAAATTGTGTCGGCGAAATTATCTCTAGGGCCTAATGAGCTATTAAGAATAAATCGTAGTGCAACAGTGTCACTTACTTTAAGCCCTCCTCAAGGTATGACTGTGGGTGTATTCTCAGACAAAGTTGAACATGAACTGGCTGGTATTTTAACTCAAAGTGAGTATGCGCATTTAAATATTAGTTTTAGAGGCAGTGCTGATGAATTAAGCCTATTCATTGAATCGTTTTTAGAGATGTTTGCTTTTTCAGTTTTAATTCTACTATTTTTATTATGGTTAAGTTTAAACTCATGGAAGCTGGCTTTAGCTGTTATGTTAAGCATGCCTTTGTCTTTTGCAGGAGGCATGTTGTTTTTACAATTATTAAATTTATTTGTACCACAAGCTCTCGATATCATCACTATGATAGGGTTTATTATTTTATTAGGGTTAGTGATCAACAACGCGATACTATTAGCCACAAAATTTCAGGCAGGTATGAAAAATAATTTAAGCCAATATCAATCGATTTTAGAGGCCATAGACAGCCGTAAAAAACCAATTTATATGAGTACAGCGACCAGTATATTTGGCATGTTACCTTTAATGTTATTACCAGGAGAAGGAGCTGAAATATATAGAGGGTTAGCGGCTGCAATCATTGGCGGCATGACCTTTAGTGCATTGCTGAGTTTAAGCTTTATGGCTGCTTTATTGTCAATGCCGATGTTCAAAGTGGTTAATAAAATAGAGAATGCTTCTAGTAATATTCAAGGTTTAATAACTGAATAAATTATTAAACTGAAAAGGCTTCAAATTTGAAGCCTTTTTAACTCTAGAGTTTGACTTTACTGACGATTAGTTTTTATTTGAAATGGTATCTTATCATTTTTTGAAGAACGATAGGGGTTTATATCTAATCCACCACGTCGGGTATAACGGGCATAAACTTCTAAATCTTTGATACCTAATTTTTTTTGCATATCACAGTAAATACGTTCAACACATTGTTCATGAAATTCGTTATGATTTCTAAATGATATTAAATAACGTAATAGGCTTTCATGGCATATTTGAGCACCAGAATAACGTATAACGATACTTGCCCAATCAGGTTGTGAGGTAATTAAACAGTTAGATTTTAATAAGTGGCTATGTAGTGTTTCAGTTACTAGTTCATTATTATCAGCTAACTTTAATAAGTTATTATCGAATTGATAATTATCAATCTCAATATCTAATTCATCTATACATAATCCTGGTAAAGCTGTTAATTGCAATGCATATAAATCATCGGCTTTGTATAGTTTTATTTGAACGGATGCGTTAACTGCTGCAGATAAATCACATTCAAGATGTGCTTGAACTGTTTGCCAATCAACAAATCGAGTTTGGTTAAAGCTATTTAGATACAATTTGAATGACTTCGATTCAACTAAATGGCTGCTTTGACATGGAAAAGTAAATTCTGCAACAGCGACTTGTGGTTTACCCTTCGCGTTTAACCAAGACAATTCATATCCGGTCCACAGATCTTGGCCTTTAAACGGTAAGTCAGTTTCAACAACGTTTAATTCATCACGATTGAGCTTTCGAGGAATAGGGAAAAGCAAACTTGCGTCGTATTGATCTTTATATTCAGTTTGTTGACCTAAAAGCGTGCCTTTTAGTGCTTCTGAGTTGTCGTATGCAGTCATATATATAAATTTTGCTTTTAAGGTTACAATTGCGTCCATTGTAACGAAAGTTAAGTGATCATGCAGTATGTCAGTTTATAAAAAGTTAGAAACCCTATTTAGCCAATACCAAAATCAAGCAAAGCAAAAAACCGATCAATACCCGTTAGTGACACATGATGAGCAATGGCCGAGCCCTTGTGAAATGAGTGAAACTTTAGCTAATGGTCAAATTCAATGGCAAGCTGTTGAGCAAAATCCTAAAGCAGGTATGGATAATTTAAGTAAGGCTTTGGAGGTCGATTTTCCAGAAGAAATTGGTGAATTTTATGGTAACTATTACGCTGATAATATTACGGTAAGCTCTCCTTGGGGGCAACTCGTATTACTACAAGCATGGAGTGATACCGATTATGATCAGTTACAACAAAACATTACTGGCCATGTTTTAATGAAGCAGAAATTAAAACATGATGAAACTGTTTTTATTGCTTTAACACAAGAAGATGATTTATTAGTTACTGTGGAAAATTGTACAGGTTTTGTTTGGCTTGAATATGTAGGTAAACGTCCACATCAAAAAATAGCGGAGTCGATAAATGAGTTTTTAGCACACGTTGAAGCTGATTTTAGTGCTTAATTAAATGAAACTCCCGATAAAAACCTCGGGAGTGATGTTATTTGAATAATGACATTTAATCTAAATTTATGTTCAAAACAAATTGTTTATATAACACAGATAAATTAGCTAACACAGCCTCTTTTCCTGCAAAATTATATTGTTTTAATACTTTTTCAAGTTTCTTTTCAGAGAACTTTTTAAGCATCATATCGGCTGTCGCTTTATGGCTGATATGCCAAGGTTCACAGGCGATACCACCACGGTATTGATCGTAAGGTTTATAAAAACCAAATTGTGCCATATTATCATCTAACCAAGCTGTTAACGCAGCGAACCGACCACCTTTAATATATTCGCTTTGCTGTAAACGTATTTGGTATCTTTCTGTTATGGCTGCTTTATCATAAAAATCAACATCAGTGCCCCAATGGTGTCTGCTTGCACCAGGCAAGGCTGAAAACAGCATAATAGCTTGGCATTTTTCTAAATCTGATAATCCTTTTAATTCAACAGGTTCATCATTAATATCAAATACTTCGGTTTCACCATTATATTTTTTTTGCCAAATCATTAATTGTCTATCAAAATTTCTGAAACTTGAAGCTATCGCTAAATCAAATCCTGCGTTTTTAGCGGCAATAGTCAAAGATTGTAAATCACTGACTATTGCCCAATTAACCATTGAGCCGTGAAATTCTACTAAGTGTTGATCTGCTTGTCCTGTCAAAATTCCAGGTGAAAACATCATGTTAAAGTCTCAATTAAAATTTGTTCGTAAACATCAGTCAATATTTCAAGGTCATTTGCTTTGACACATTCATCAATTTTATGAATGGTGGCATTGCATGGTCCTAACTCGATGACTTGAGCACCAGTTTGAGCAATAAATCGACCGTCAGAAGTACCGCCTGATGTTTCTAATGATGTATCTATATTTTGAATTTTGTTAATTGCTTTTACGGTTGCATCAACTAATGGGCCTGTATCAGTTAAAAAAGGCAGCCCGTTCTTAATCCAGTTTAGCTCATATTTAACATTATGTTTTTTAACTATTTCATTTACTTTTTCTTGCAAGATTTCCATTGTTACTTCAGTGCTAAACCTAAAGTTAAATTGGATCTCTACTGAGCCAGGTATAACATTACCTGCACCTGTGCCACCATTTATATTTGATACTTGAAAGCTGGTGGCGGGGAAGAATGCATTACCAGAATCCCAATGTGTATTTGTTAACTCTTCAATAATTGGTGCAGCTGAATGAATCGGGTTTTCTGCGAGCTGAGGGTAAGCCACATGACCTTGAATACCTTTAACTGTTAAAAAACCAGTTAATGAGCCGCGGCGACCATTTTTAACAACATCACCTAAAACCTTAGTAGAAGAAGGTTCTCCTACTAAGCACATATCCATCTTTTCATTACGCTTTTCAAGCTCATCAATCACACGTGTCGTGCCATTAATAAATGGACCTTCTTCATCCGAAGTAATTAAAAAGGCAATAGAGCCATTATGATCTGGATATTTTTTAACAAAACGTTCAGTAGCAACAATCATTGCTGCTAATGAGCCTTTCATATCTGCTGCACCACGGCCATGTAGGTAACCGTCTTTTATCTCGCCGCTAAAAGGCGGGATTACCCACTCATTTTCTGGACCTGTTGGTACAACATCAGTATGACCAGCGAAGCAAAAAACAGGCGATTTATTACCTTTTCGGGCCCACATATTTTGTGTATCAACAAAGAACATATTTTCGATGTTGAAGCCAACTTCAGTTAAACGATCAGCCATTAATTGCTGACAGCCTTCATCATGAGGTGTAATAGAAGGGCGCTGAATAAGTGCTTGCGCTAAAGCGATGACAGAAGAGGTCATTTATTAAAAATCTCTTTATATTGTGTGTCTTTAAAGGCTAAATAGTTTACGTTGTTATGAACTAATAAAGGGCGTTTGATCATTGCTGGAAATTCTAATAATAATTCAAGCGCAGTTTCTTTATTTAAACCATCTTTTTGCTCTTGTGTTAATTGGCGGTAGGTAGTACCACGCTTATTTAATAATAGCTCCCAACCAAGTGCAGATTCAAATTGCACAAGCATTTCATTGGTTAAGCCTTGAGAACGGTAATCATGAAATTCAAATGCAACATCATTGGCTTCTAACCATTTTTTAGCTTTTTTTATGGTGTCACAGTTCTTAATGCCGTACATAACTGTTTTGTTCATCTTCAATTCCAGTTTTTAGTCTTTTAATTACCGATATTTAAACATATTTGTAACTGATTTTCAGCTAAACAATCATTCCTCTTATGGGATACAAAACATATGGATTTGATTACAACTATTAACTTTGTACGCATTGTTTAGTTATATAATGAAGGTAATTAACAATTACAATATAGCTAAATAAGGCAGTTTTATCTAGCTATGTTATTGTTATAAATGCATTTAGCTATAATTTGCAACATACTGGGATATCAATTAAGAGTTGAAATGAAAAGATTATTCATAATTTTAATAGCTTCATCATTAGTATTGTTTTTAACAGGCTGCTTTAAATTTATTCATAAAAAACTCTCTGGAGAGCAGTTTTTATATGAAAAAACGGTCATGCAATACACAAGATATAGTGCCAAGATTTTAACTAAACTCGCTATAGATGAAATTAATTGTGAGCTGCACTCTGAACATACCGGAAACTTTGTTTTAAGCATGATCGAAATTGTAGGAGTAGAAAAAGTTAAAGTTTATGCAAAAAGTGATTATGCTAAGCTGCAAGTTCGTAAATATGAAAGAGGTAGGTTTTCTACATCAAGGTAAATTTTATACCATCTCGAAATAGATATTAATTCTTGTTGAGTTATTAAAAATAAAACACTCAAAAAGCCTGAGTTAAGTTTGGATGCACATCCAAAATTTATCGCTTCTTAGCTGTCACTTTAAACAGAATATCTTCACCTGCGGTGATTTGTACTTGAGAATAATATATAGCGCCTAATTTCTTGTGATTTAATACTGTAACTGAAGCTACAATAGGTGTTGGTACTTTTCTTAAATCAAAATGTACAACTGGTTCTGCGGCTTTTACGGTTTGGTTTTCATGCTTTTTTATGGCAAGGCCTGATAATGGAAAGTACATCGGGTTTATATCTAGTGCAACTAATAATCTCAAGCCGTTTTTTGCTTTGAAATAAACTTCTGTTCCCCCCATTTTAATCTGTTCTATTACACCATCAAATGGCGCTAAAATTTTATGGCTGGTAATTTCAAAAGCTAAACCGCAACCAAGAGTACCCGTTGAAAAAATCGCTTCAGGGTGCTCTTCTAATGGTAAAACCTTTCCGGTTATCGGAGAAACGACAGGAAAACCTAAATTAACTACTTGCTGTTCTGTTGCAAAAATAACTTGTTTATGAATTGACATTATTGACCGCTGATTATGTTGTATCCATGTTGTTGAAGGCTATTAATGGCATTTTCAATGAATTCTTGTTTAATTAAAATGTAATCAGTATCAAATGTTGATATGGCAAAAATAGATATTTTTTCTTGGGCGAGTATACCAGAAATATTTGATAAAATACCTGTCATAGAAAACCCTAATGGCCCTAACACTTCTAATGCGGCCCATCCTGATTCCGATTCATTGCTATTGAGTTTTATAGAATCAGGGCACACGATAGAAAGTTCATCATACGTTTTGGCAATAAAAAAAACTGGGGCAGAATAAACTTGTTCTGGAATTTGTTCAGAAGGATCAAAACTATGGATTGTAAATGCTTCTTTCATTAATTCTAAGGATTGTTTTGACATATATTTCCTTATTGTAAATTACTCTATTAGACATTTAGCCTAGAAAGTTATTTAACCTGAACAGAATGAATTTCAGGCTATTTATTAAAATTACGCTTATTAGAACATTTAGGCAAGTTTAACTTTGTTTATTTTTCGTAAAAATTTCATATTAAGCTGTAATTATGGGGGCTTTAGTCGAATTTAAGTAATTAGCGGGTGAAAGTAATGCTTTATAAATACTTTCATATTGAGGTTATATTGAATTGTTAGGTGTTTTCTTTTCCACAGATTCTGTGGATAACCTTGTTGATTACTTGGTGATTTCTATTTAAGTTGTTGTAATTAATGTGAAAATATACATGGCACAAAAATTGATTGATTTTGTTCATAGTAAAAATAGAAATAAACTAAGTAAACCTTTAGTTTATTTCTATTTACTTAAGTTTTAGACATTATTTTAGAGTGAAATCACATAAAAACTCATACTTTGTATGTGTTTTTATTGCGTAGCCTGTATTGCGGTTAATGCAATGGTATAAATAATATCATCGACCAAAGCACCGCGACTTAAATCATTTACAGGTTTTCTCATTCCCTGCAGCATAGGCCCAATACTGATTAAATCAGCACTTCTTTGCACCGCTTTGTAAGTTGTATTACCAGTATTGAGATCTGGAAATATAAATACAGTGGCTTGTCCTGCAACAGGGCTATCAGGCGCTTTTTTACGCGCTACATTTTCCATAATGGCAGCATCATATTGTAAAGGGCCATCTATCACTAAATCAGGTCGTTTAGATTGTGCTATTTCTGTTGCTAATCTTACTTTCTCAACACCGGCACCTACACCTGAACTGCCCGTACTGTAGCTTATCATTGCGACTTTAGGTTCAATACCAAAAGCAGATGCAGAATCAGCAGATTGAATTGCAATATCGGCTAATTGTTCTGCAGTTGGATCTGGATTTATTGCACAGTCACCATAAACTAAAACTTGATCAGGCAATAACATGAAAAAAATTGATGATACTAAAGATGCATTTTCTGCCGTTTTAATCAGTTGCAGTGGTGGACGTATCGTATTTGCAGTGGTGTTTACTGCGCCTGATACTAAGCCATCAACTTCGTTGTTTGCTAACATCATAGTGGCTAATACAACGTTATCTTTAAGTTGCTCTGCAGCAACGACATTAGTAAGTCCTTTGCTTTTACGTAATTCAACCATACTATCAATATAGTTGTCACGAACATCTGCTGGGGAGATTACGCTGACATTTTCATTTAACAATACGCCTTGCTGCTCTGCAATTCTAAATATTTCTTCTTTATCACCTAATAAAATCGTTTTAGCGATATTACGTTCACCACAAATAGCGGCCGCTTTAACTGTTCTAGGTTCTTCGCCCTCAGGTAAAACGATTGTTTTTTGATGTTTTCTTGCTTTACTGGTAAGTAAGTGACGAAATGCTGGAGGCGACATTTTTCGATTTGTTTCAACACCATGGGTTAAACTTTTTAACCAATCAGCATCTAGATAAGCGGCATTATGATCTTTTACTTTTTCAATACGTTGTTCATCATCCGCAGGAACTTCCATATTAAAGTTATGTAATAACAGCGAAGTTCGCCATGTATCTGTTTGAGTAGATATAATAGGTAAACCAGTTTGCATAGCCTGATCGCATAGCTTCATTATGCTAGGCTCAGGTTTAAAGCCTCCTGTTAATAATATAGCGCCGAGTTTTGTGCCATTCATTGCAGATAAACACGCAGCTACTAAAATATCAGTTCTGTCACCTGGCGTGACTAATAAAATTCCAGGTGTAAAATGACTTATCATGTTTGACACTGTTCTGGCGCAAAATGCAACACGACGTAAACGCCTATGTTCTAAATCACCTTCATTAATAATTTCAGCACCTAAGTAATTAACTAAATCCATTACACGTGGTGCAACTAAATCAAAGTTCCAAGGTACACTACCGAGTAATTTAAACTGGTGATTTCTAAATAAAGGCAAAGAAGCAAGACGATGCTGTTCGCTTTTAAGTTCATCAGCGTCATATTGTTCGGCTAAATCAGCACGTGCTCTGCCTTCTTCATCAACAGGTGCATTGACCTTATTAAAAATACAGCCTAAAACGCGTTTGTGTTGTACACCACCATAATTACCTGAAGCGATTTCTAACTTTTCTTCTAGCTGTGCAGTTGTGTCGTTACCCGGGGTAATGACAAATATTATTTGAGCGCCTAAAGCTTGTGCTATTTCACGGTTTACACGACCAGCATAAGGTTGCTTACGAGTAGGAACCATTCCTTCGATGATTGCAACATCACCTTTATTTATGTGCTGTTCAAATCGAGATACTATTTCTTCTAAAAGAACATCACCTTTACCTGTACTTATCATTTGCTCGGCATAAGCCAACTCGAAAGAAGGAGGGGGTTGAATTAATGACCCTTTTTTAACTATTTCAGTCGATTTTTCAGGGCCTTTATCACTGCTCCTTGGTTGAGCGATTGGTTTGAAAAAATTAACTTTAATAGCTTTTTGTTCGAGCGCACGCACTAAACCAACGGAGATAGATGTAAGACCAACGCTTGTAGAAACAGGTATCAACATTATACGATGTGACATTATTTTATCTCCAAAACAAGTAGAGCCGAATCTTGCGCGATAACCCACTCTTCATTTGTAGGTATAACAAGCGCAACAGGTCCAGTTTGGTTTTTAGTAATAATACCTGATTGGCCAAAACGCGCAGCTAAGTTTTTATCCTGATCAACAGCTAAACCAAATATCGTTAGTAAATTAAGTACTTTTTCACGTATAAGGTTTGAATTTTCACCTATACCGCCGGTAAAAATAATGGCATCAAGTTCACCTAAAGGAACAGTGTAAGAAGCGATATATTTAGCTAAGCGGTAACAAAAAACATCTAAAGCGAGGATTGCTTGTGGATTTTCTTTCTCATATTCTTCTTCTATAGTACGACAATCATTCGACAGTTCACTTAAACCTAATAGACCACTTTTTTTATTAAGTAAGTCATCTATCTTTTTAGCTGAGTATCCTAAATTACTTAAAAAGCTAAATAAACCAGGATCTACATCACCACTTCGCGTGCCCATCATTAAGCCTTCAAGTGGTGTAATGCCCATACTGGTATCTACACTTTTACCGCCTTTTATAGCGGTAACAGAACAGCCGTTACCTAAATGAGCGCTAATTAGATTAATATCTTCAATTGGCTTTTGTAAAACGGTTGCTGCTTGGCCAGATACAAAGTAATGACTTGTACCATGAAAACCATAACGGCGTACGCTATGCTCTTTATATAATTTGTATGGCAATGCATATAAGTATGCCTTTGAAGGCATCGTTTGATGAAATGCGGTATCAAAAACTGCAATTTGTGGTAATGAACCAAAAGCTTGAGTAGCTGCTTCTATGCCGATTAAGTTAGCCGGGTTATGTAAAGGCGCCAAAGCGGATACTTTTGTGATCGCTGAAATCACTTCATCGGTGATGATAACTGAGCCAGTAAATTGTTCACCACCATGTACAACGCGATGACCGACAGCGATAAGCTCGTTTGATAATTGGTTATCATTGATAAGTTGGACTAATACGGCTATTGCTTGTGCGTGTTGCGCATTTGATGCCAAAGAAACGGTATGTTTACTGCCTTTCAATTTATATTTTAAGCGTGCATTTTCAAGGCCTAAGCATTCTGCTAACCCTGTTAGTGTTTCATTACCTGATTTTGCATCTATAATGGCAAATTTTAGACTAGAACTACCGCAATTTAAAACAAGTACATACTGCTGGGGCATGATCTTTCCTGTTGTGAGAGTGGTTTGTTATAAAAACCAAAAGTTTGAAAATAAATTAACACTAAGGTGATAAGGACAATTCTCTTAGCTGTGGTATAGTCTATACTATACAAGGATTTTTGAATTGATTTAGAGCAATTTTTAACAAGTTATTTGATGAGGAGTCACTATGCAAAAAACTTTGATGGTGCAAATAAGAGAAGGTCAAAAATATAGTAAATTATGGCCCGATCGTATTGAATTAGCTCCTATATTTATCGAACGTCGCGTAATAAAAGCGACACAATTAGCTATGCTCGTTATGCCTATATTGGCATTAGTGAGTATGTTGGTTCAAATTCAACATTTTGGTATTGAATATTTACCACAAGCTTTAGCATGTAGTTTATTTTTCCTATCTCTGCCTATTCAAGGGTTATTATGGTTAGGTAAACGCTCAGATACAGATTTACCTCCGAGCCTAGCTCATTGGTATCGAGAAATAGAAGTTAAAATGCAAGAGAATGGCCATCAACCTAAAATAAGCAGTGTAAGGCCAAAGTACTTTGAATTAGCGAGTTTATTAAAAGAAATGTTTGACAAAATGGACAGGGCTTTTACCCGAGATATGTTTTGAACCTTTGAAATACTTAAAACAATAAAAAATCCCCATAGCAGATGCATGGGGATTTTTTGATCTGTTACTTAAAGATTTTGAGCATAGTGATAAAGCGACTTTAAGATAGTAAGCTTTTTATCATCTCCATCATGCTCATGTACTAAATTCTCAAGTGTCAGCATAAAATCTTGTGCATCAATTGAAGGCTGATCTTCTCCATTCATAATCTTATCTTTACAATAAGTACGCCAAGTGTCTAACTCTTGGGCCTCAAGTGTTTCAGGCCAATTTCGAGCTCGATAGCGAAAAAACATAGTTTTGAACTTTTTATCTTCAAAATCGAGTTGTAAATTCCCTAAATGCTCGGGTTTAGTTTCATGAATAATATCAAATAACTGTTTATCATTTCGTGACGTGAAACCGTTATATAATTGATAGTCAGGATTCGTTGTTTCCCCAAAATCTCTTTGCTGTGAAAATACATCGATCACTTTTTGTCTAAGTGCAGAATCTGCTTTTAGATTAGCGAGATTTTTTAAACATTGCTCTCTATCTATACCTAAGCGTTGTGCATTTTCTGGTAATAATGTTTTTGCGGGTGCAACGACAGGGCATTTATTTATATGAATTAACTTTAAACCTATTGGTAATTCGTCAGGTGATAAATCAGCCTTTGAGGTATATAAACGCGTTTGGATCTCTTGCGCACTTAACTCAAGCAATGGAGTTGGATCGTAAGTTAAGTTATAACAAATAACAGCATTTTTATTGACCGGATGAAATGCCATTGGTGCCATCCAACTAGTACAACCTTGCGTAGAAGGGATCATAGATGATGTATGCACAATAGGCGTCATATTATGAATATCTATCAGCTCTGCTACTTGCTTTTTAGTTCTTAAATTAAAAATAAACTCATATAATTTAGGCTGTTTTTGTTTAATTAATTTAGCTAACTCTATGGTTGCTAATACATCTGATAGTGCATCATGAGCAGCTGCATGCTCAATGCCATTGGCTTTGGTCAGCTCTTCTAATCTAAAACTTGGACTACCATCTTCTTTAGTTGGCCAATTAATGCCCTCAGGTCGAAGCGCATAACAGGCTCTGACTAAATCAATAATATCCCAACGACTATTGCCGTTTTGCCACTCACGCGCATAAGGGTCAAAAAAGTTACGATATAAAGTATAACGCGATACTTCATCATCAAATCGAATACTGTTATAACCCGCAACACAGGTTTTATTAACACTAAATTCGTCATGAATCTTTTTGATAAATTCAGCTTCAATTAAACCATGTTTTTGTGCATGTTGAGGTGTAATACCGGTAATTAAACACGCTTCTGGGTGAGGTAAAAAGTCAGGTGCGGGTTTACAATAAATAA
>Ga0209396_1000867_pt1 | contig 34955 bp, 37 predicted proteins | sample GOMGulsemesocosm_6_FD_184638 | JGI IMG/M metagenome (GOLD analysis project Ga0209396, IMG submission 184638) | Methane-oxidizing microbial communities from mesocosms in the Gulf of Mexico - GOM8C Gulf of Mexico (SPAdes) (version 2) | ecosystem: Environmental > Aquatic > Marine > Cold seeps...
CCAACGTACTACTACTCGATGAGCCAACCAATGACCTGGACGTTGAAACATTGCGCGCGCTGGAAGAGGCGTTATTGGCCTTCCCCGGCAGCATCATTGTGATCTCGCACGATCGCTGGTTCCTAGATCGTATCGCCACACACATTCTTGCTTTTGAAGGTGACAGCCAAGCGGTGTTCTTTGAGGGTAACTACACAGAGTACGAAGCCGATCACAAAGAACGTATCGGTAGCGATGTGCAGCCTAAACGTGTGAAATACAAGCGACTGGCTTCTTAATAAAAGCTCCGTCATTCCGGGCTGTACGTAGTGCAGACCCGGAATCCAACCTACCCACCTGCCGGATTACCCGACAAAGGGTACAAGCAAGCCCAGTATGACGACAGCGGCACCTAACCAAGGAAGGTTTATGATTGTTATTTACGGAATAAAAAAACACCTCAACCCAGTCAAAGCAAAGCTATCCGATGTCATTCATAACTGCATGCAGAAGGTTCTTGGCATGCATGAAGATAAGCGCGCCCACCGTTTCATGCCTATGGAGAAGGAAGACTTTTACTACCCAGATGGTCGAAGCGATTCTTATACGGTTATCGAAATCAACATGATGACAGGACGCCAACCCGAAACTCTCAAGAAACTTATCAAAACACTGTTTCAGGAAATCGAGAACGAACTAGCAATCTTGCCAGCAGATATTGAAATCACCATAAAAGAACAACCGGATTACTGCTGGGGTTTTCGGGGAATGTCTGGTGACGAGGCAAAAGACCTCAAATACAATGTAAGCGTGTAACCAATTGCGTCATTACAACGCGTCCAGCGCCTCTGAAAGTTTATCCACCGCGATCACTTCCATGCCAGGAATACCACCTTTCGGTGCATTACCTTTGGGCACAATTGCCTTTTTAAAGCCATGCTTGGCGGCTTCCTGTAATCGCTCCTGACCACTGGGCACGGGACGAATCTCGCCAGACAAGCCTATCTCCCCAAAGGCAATTAAGTCATGCGGCAAAGCTTTATCTCGAAAACTTGAGACAACAGCAAGCAGCAACGCCAGATCGGCGCTGGTTTCCAGCACCTTAACGCCACCCACCACGTTGACAAACACATCCTGATCGCCAGTATGCAACCCGCCGTGACGGTGTAAGACTGCCAGCAGCATTGATAAACGATTCTGATCCAATCCTACGGTTACTCGACGCGGCTGACCAAACTGGCTCTCATCTACCAACGCCTGAATTTCCACCAATAACGGTCGCGTACCTTCCCACACCACCATCACCAGACTGCCAGCCGCTAACTCTTCCGCACGAGACAGGAAAATTGCGCTGGGGTTTTTCACTTCCTTAAGACCCGTCTCCAGCATGGCAAACACACCCAGCTCATTAACCGCTCCAAAACGGTTTTTAATACCACGCAGCGTCCTGAAACGGCTGTCGGCAGTACCTTCCAGCATAATGGAGCAATCAATCATGTGCTCCAGCACTTTGGGGCCTGCAAGACTCCCGTCCTTGGTGACGTGACCAACCATCAAGATAACGGTATTAGTTTGCTTGGCAAAACGGGTTAACACTGCCGCACTTTCACGCACCTGAGAGACACTACCAGGGGCTGACTCAACATCAGCAAGGTGCATCACCTGGATACTATCAATAACAAGAATTCTTGGTTTCAGCTCGTCAACCGTCGAACAAATGGTTTCAACGCTGGTTTCCGAAAGCAGTTTTAAACCATCAATAGGCAAGCTCAAGCGTCGAGCACGTAACGCTACCTGTTGCAGAGATTCTTCACCCGTGACGTAGAGTGTTGATTCAGATTGTGCGAGCTGACAGAGGGTTTGCAACAGCAGGGTGCTTTTACCGGCACCCGGGTGGCCACCAATCAAGATAACGGATCCCGGCACCAAACCGCCCCCCAGCACCCGATCAAACTCACCAACGCCGGTGGTAATGCGCGGTACAGCCGTCAGGTCAATTTCATCCAGTGCTTGCACTTGAGAAACACTGCCTGCGTAACCGGCTAAACGACTGGAGGGGGTTTTAGCAGCGCTGACTTTGAACTCAACAACCGTGTTCCAGCCATTGCACTCAGTACACTGGCCTTGCCATTTGGAGTATTCGGCACCGCAATCGGAGCACACAAACGCAATTTTGCTTTTCGCCTTTGCCATTTATCTGCTCCGCCTATGGATCTAGGGTGCGTCTAAAAATAGTGATATTTTTTCGAGAACAAGGAAGTACCGCGCGCAAAACCAGAATGTATATGTAAATACATGAGGATTTGAGCACGGAGCTGACGCTGTAATCGCGAAAATAGTGCATTTTTAGAAGTGCCCGCTATTTGTGGTAGGGCTCACTTAATTCATGCACAGCATCAACAAACACTTTCGCGTGTTCAGGATCAGCAAACTGGGAAATACCATGACCAAGATTGAAGACATGACCGTTACCTTTGCCAAAACGCTCAAGAATATAAGCCACTTCCTGGCGAATACGATCCGGCTTGGCAAACAGCATGGAAGGATCCATATTACCCTGCAAAGAAACCTGATCACCCACCAATTGACGCGCCATACCGATATCAGTACTCCAATCCAGGCCTAAGCAATCTGCACCGGCTGCCGCCATATCTGGCAACCATTGACCACCACCTTTGGTGAACATGATCACCGGCACACGGCGCCCTTCATTTTCACGTAACAGGCCAGCAGTAATTTTCTTCATGTAATTCAGCGAGAACTCTTGGTAAAGAGGGCCACTCAACACCCCACCCCAGGTATCAAAAATCTGCACCGCTTGCGCGCCTGCCAGAATTTGAGCGTTAAGGTAGGAAATCACTGAGTCAGCCAACTTATCCAGCAACTCGTGCATGGCTTCAGGCTGGGTCAGCATAAATTCTTTAATATGACGGAATTCGCGGGTGGATCCGCCTTCAATCATGTACGTCGCCAGCGTCCACGGACTACCGGAGAAACCAATCAAAGGCACACGACCATTCAGCTCTTTGCGAATAGTGCGCACCGCATTCATCACATAACCCAGATCTTTTTCGCCATCGATCACGTTGATAGCGTCAACATCCTTAGCGGTACGAATGGTCTTCTCAAACTTGGGACCTTCGCCGGTAATGAAGTACAAACCTAAACCCATCGCGTCGGGAATGGTCAGAATATCGGAAAACAGAATCGCTGCATCCAGTTCAAAACGTTCCAGCGGTTGAAGCGTCACATCGCAAGCGAATTCGGCATTTTTACACAAATCCATAAAGCTGCCAGCTTGCTCCCGGCGCTCACGGTACTCAGGCAAATAGCGCCCAGCCTGCCTCATCATCCATACGGGCGTACGGTCAACAGGTTCACGAAGCAGGGCTTTAAGGAAACGATCGTTTTTCAATTCAGACATAAGACTTCATCACAAATAGTGCGGGCCATAGCGAATTGCGTAGGCTGTGTTCATGGAGTGGCGCATGATACGCCAAATTGCGCAAAGGCTCTAGACGGGGATCAAGAAGAGCCATTCTACGCGAAAGATTTATTGATTTGCTTTGATAGTGTCCTGAATTCCTGACACGCCACGAACCCATGGTTTGAAGCTCCTCAACACCTTGGGCAGGGTTGTTGTTGCCGCATTCGCAGCTGCGCGATCCGGGTAGTTCCCGTAAATCAGCACATACCATGGCGCGCCCTTGTGAGTTTTTTGGAAGTACTTCGGCTGGCTATTCCCAGGCAGCTGATCCAAAATTTTCTGAATACTCTCTTTTTTGTGAGTACCCAGCAGCTGCATGGTGAAATCCGTAGATTTGAACGCCAGAATACGGGCCGTGTCCCGCTGCAAACGTGATCCAGACACTTCCACCGCAACCTTAGGTTGTGGGGCCGCCTCTACTGGCGGAGCCACTTCAACAGCTGCCTCTTGCAACGCATGAGTCGCAACAGCACGCTCTTTTACTGCCACTAATGGAGGTGATTGAATTTCATTGCTATTACTTTCTTCGATAGAAGCCTCGGGCGCCCCTACTTTTTTATTATCAACCTCTTCGCTATTACTTTCTTCAGGTAAGGGCTCTGCCTCACCAACAACCACTTCGACTTCAGGTGCAGGCTCAACCAAAATTTTCTCTAAAGGCCGCTGTGCATTTCCGTTCTGAGAAGCTTCTTCCAGCCGCTCTATCTGACCAACTAGGTTCTGGGCTGAGATTTCTACCAATTCGGGCCGCTTATTACCATTCTGCCACCATAGAAAGCCAACCCCGGCAGCAACCAACAACCCCACGACAACAAAGACAAAACCTTTAGACTTTTTGTTCGCTGATGCATCACCAACTAACAATCCGCCCATGCCCGCTAGCAATACTTGTTTGGCCGCTTCATTTATTCTTCCTGGCAGCCCCTCGGCCTGTTCAAAAATCGTTTTGTATTCATTCTGAGAGAAGGGAGCCTTACTTTGTCCTGCATTTTCAATAAAATGTAAATGCAGATATTTCGAAACCTCTTCGCTGCTAAAGGGTGTGATTTGTTGATGAAAAACTGCCTTCTCTGCGATATCTGCAGGCACTACCTGTTGGACGTTGTTGATTAGCTCTGGCTGGCCACACAGCAAAAGACTGATGCTACAGCGGTGCCCCGGCTCATTAACCACCAACTGGTAGAGTTGCTCCAACACGGACTGTTCAAACAGCTCAGCGTCATCAATCACTACGATGCAATGATTATCATGATCAAGGCACTTAAGTGAATACTCACGAATTGCCTGACTAAGCTGCTCAGGAGCCTCACCACCAACTAAACCCGGCACGTTAAGTTGCTCTGCCATTTCCAGTAAAACCTGGGTGGGACTATCACTCGCCAAAGCAGCAAATGAGCACACAAGGCCTGACTCATCTTGTCCGTTAACAAAGTTTTCAAGCAACGATGTTTTACCTGCCCCCGTAACACCGGTGACTACAACCAGTTTTCGGCTGAAGCGTGCGAGGTAATTAAACAGCCGCAATGACTTTTCTAACTGAGCCGTCGCAAAAAACAAACCCTTTTGCGAATCGAAAGGATCCCCAGTCAATCCATAATAGTTAATGTAGGCATCCACACCCTGGGATGATTCCGAAATTTGCAGTTCACTCTGATCTCGATCGTCCATCGCAGCTATCACAACTCGTTCAATTAACGGGGATTATTTCCATTTATCCTGCAAACTCATGCGCATAAGCTATCGCCCGCGGCAAAGGTTTCTGCCAGCGCCTGAACATCAAAATCGCTGGTAATAATAGCATCGCCAATAGCTTTCATTAGTACCAACCTAAGCGCGCCATCCAACACTTTTTTATCGACTGCCATCAGCTCCATGAACCGCTCAGAGCTCATATCCTCTGGAGGTAAAACTGGCAACCCCGAAGCCTCAATCAATGCTCGGCTGCGTTGGCTATCCGCAGCAGAAATCCATCCCAGTCTTGCCGACAGGTCTGCAGCCATCACCATGCCAGCAGCCACCGCCTCACCATGCAACCAATTACCGTAGCCCTGTGCCGTTTCAATAGCATGCCCAAAGGTATGCCCTAAATTCAGAATAGCGCGGATGCCCGATTCTCGCTCGTCCTGTGCTACCACCAGCGCTTTGTTCTGGCAGGAACGTTCTAGCGTGTAAACCAAGGCCTCTGTATCACAGCCAAGAACTGACTCGTAGTTATGCTCAAGCCAATCAAAGAAGGGAGCATCACAAATCAAACCGTATTTAATTACTTCAGCAAAACCGGCACGCAACTCTCTCAATGGCAATGTATTGAGCGTTTCTGTATCAGCAATCACACATTGCGGCTGGTGAAAGGCGCCGATCATATTTTTTCCCAAGGCATGATTTACGCCAGTTTTACCGCCAACAGAGGAGTCCACCTGTGATAAAAGCGTAGTTGGAATCTGAATGAAATTGACGCCACGTTGATAACTGGCCGCTGCAAAACCGGTAATGTCGCCAACAACACCACCTCCCAACGCAATCAAAGTCGTTGTTCTGTTATGCCGAGCTTCAAGCAAACCATCAAAGATGAGGTTGACGCTTTCCAATGTTTTAAACACTTCACCATCAGGCAAAATGACCACATCACACTGATAGCCCGCACAGGCGGCTTTCACCCGATCAAGATAGAGAGGCGCAACGGTCTCATTGCTGACAATCATGACCTGATTGCCATGAATATGGGGAGTTAGTAAATCCTGCTTTCCCAGCAATCCCGGACCAATATGAATGGGGTAACTACGATCGCCAAGATCAACCTCTAAAGTCTGCATGAAAACTCTCTTTCGATACCGTCAACAAAAGAGTCATTATAAGGAATTCGGGGAATAATGTGGGGCCACTACCGTAATTATTTACAGCGCTCTAACCGTGCCCTAACCATCGGAGGAATTCAAAAACTGACAAATGTTTCGAACAACAGCCTGCGGATTACCTTGATGTGTAGAAACAATTAAATCAGCAACTGAACGATACAAAGGATCACGCACTTCTAGGAGCTTTTCCAACACCTCCCGAGGATTATCTTGCTGAATCAAGGGCCTATTTTTATCCCGCAAGGTACGCTGATACTGCTGATCAACAGACGTTTCTAGGTAAACCACGGTTCCTCTTGAGGCAAGAAACTGGCGATTTTCTTCACGCAAAATGGCCCCGCCGCCCGTTGCTAAAACAACTTCAGAAAGCTGGCTAAGCTCATCAAGCATCGCCGTTTCCCGATCACGAAAACCCTCTTCGCCTTCCATGTCAAAGATCCAGGGAATATCAGCGCCGGTTCGGGCCTCTATTTCGTGATCCGTGTCCTTAAAAGGGTGCGACAACTCTTTGGATAGCATGCGCCCGATGGTGCTTTTACCCGCACCCATTGGACCAACAAGAAAGACGCGTTGAGATTTTTCCACTAGCGAATAGAAACCGTATCTTTAATCAGTTTTGGTGTAATAAAGATCAACAGCTCGGTTTTTTCATCGCTTTTGATGGTGCGCTTGAACAGGGCACCCAAGTAAGGGATATCACCCAAAAACGGTGTCTTGTCAACCTGCTCTACCGACTCCCTTTCGAACACACCACCCAACACGATTGTTTCACCATTTTCAACCAGCACCTGCGTTTGAATTTCATTCGTATCTATGCTCGGAATACCCGCTATTACCTCCCCCACGGAGTCCTTATTCACCTTCAGGTCCATAATAATTCGATCATCCGGTGTGATTTGCGGCGTCACCTCCAGCGACAGCACTGCATCCTTGAAGCTCACAGTTGCCGCACCACTTGATGAAGCCTCCAGATAGCCAATCTCAGTACCCGCCTCGATACGCGCAGTCTGCCCATCGGCGGTAATCAATTTTGGCTGTGAAACTGTCTCAGTGACACCATCACTTTCCAAGGCAGACAACGTCAATTCCAGCGTATCGTTACCATGCACAAAGCCAACCTTAAGCGCGGATGCTGCACCTGCAACACCAAGGTCAACTGCAAGTTTATCTCCTATGCCGCCTTTACCCTCCGTATAAGTTCTATCGCTAGACCCACCACCTTTCGCAGTAAAACCCCAACGAATACCCACCTGCTTATCAAAGGTATCATTGGCAATAACAATTCTCGCCTCCACTTGCACCTGCCTAACTGGCACATCTAAGTAATTCAGAGCACCCCGAATGGCGTCCATCTTAGCTGCAGTATCCTGCACCAACAGAGTATTGGTGCGCTTATCTACAGATACTGACCCACGCGATGACAACAACCCCTGTTCGGCCGACATCAGCGCTGCAATATCCGTTGCTTTTGCATAATTAACCTGAATAAATTCAGTACGAAGCGGCGCCAGCTCAGCAACCTGACGACTGTTCTCAAGCTCCAACCGCTCACGATTAGCCATCTCATCGGCCGGCGCAACCATCAGCACGTTACCAATGTGACGCTTATCCAGACCTTTAGTTTTCAGAATCAAATCCAGCGCCTGATCCCAGGGAACATTCTGTAACCGCAGTGTAATACGCCCACCAACTGTATCGCTGGCAACCAAGTTTAGATTAGTAAAGTCTGCGATTAGCTGAAGAACCGAACGAACCTCAATATCCTGAAAATTCAACGATAGCTTTTCACCAGAGTACGGGAATTTCTCTTTACGAAGCTTCTCCGCTTCCTCTTCACTAACTGGTTTGAAGTCCAGCACCAGCTTGTTATCGGTTTGATAAGCCAAATAATCATAAGTACCTTTTGCTTCAATTGTAATGCTGCTGCCCTCGCCCTCTGGCAAAGCATCTACAAAATGTACCGGCGTTGCAAAATCAATCACATCCAGGCGGCGCTGCAAGGCAGCCGGCAACACTGCATTCGGGAAGGTAACTCTGACATCGCTACCTTCTTGAGCAATATCAATTTCTACATCGGATTTTGAAAGATCAATTTCTACACGTCCCTCACCGGATTCCCCACGTCGAAAGTCAATACCAACAACACTTCTAAGACTTGGGTCAGCCTCTGGCACCTCCACTCCTGCTTGTTGAGGCTGAGCCGAATCGACGCTTGCAACTTTCTGCTGGGAGAAGCCAGTACTGCCCGCTCCCAACATAATATACAAACTTGAACCATCAACTCGTGTTGAGTAATTAACCATTTCTGTAAGGCTAACCACCAAGCGTGTTCTTTCTCCAGCTTCCAGAACCGTAACACTTCTCGCATTACCATTTCCCAAGCTATGGTATTTTGACTCTAGTCCACTGGAAACGTCGAACAGATCCAGCGTAATACGTGCTGGCTCATCAATGGTATAGCTACGAGGCGCAGGTGGTGTGCCGTTAAAATCCAAACGCATTTCAACACGATTCCCGGACAACGAAGCAAAATCAATACTTTGCAACGTCACTCCCGCACTCGCCATAGCACTATTCAACAGACCAAAGGCCAAAGCAACGACACTGACTACAGGGCCAACCAATGCTCGCAATGATGTCCACTTGCTTACCATGCCCATTCTTATTTTCATTAGTAACATCTCCACTGATACCTATGTTCCATCTTGCAGCTTAATAGCGCGAGGTCTTTCCAGCCAGCCACCATGCCCATCAGGCACAATTTCAATAAGCTCCACTGACCCAGGGTTAATACTTACAACTTTACCGTAGTTACGACCCACATAATTCCCGACCTTAACTCGATGCACACCACCATCGGCATCATCCAGCAAAGCCCACACATCTTTTTCCGTTAGCGCTAAAGTCCCAACCATTGTAATGGCATCAACACTAAAGCTTTCTAGATACTCTTTCGGTCTCTGCAAATCCGGCTTGATATTCGTTTTGGCTCGTTCCTGCTGATACTTAATTAACTTAATTTCTACTGGCGCAGTAAAAGGGCCACGCAAACCCGCCGCACTGTACTTAAAGCTCTCATAGGGTTTGAATTCAGGTAAGGGTTCAATACGCCCCTTAGGTCGCGCATTCACTTCAGCCACATAGGTTTGAAGATCATCAAACTCCCCACCCCCTGAGCAGCCTGACAACATTGTCACGCTTGCCAAGACAGGCAGAAGGCATCGACGCAAGGTGAATTTTTGCATTTATTGCGCCCCCTCGTCATCATTATATCGATAGGTTTTTGCGGTAATAGTCATTGCCAACAAGCCACCAGAATCCATTGGTTTAATAGCAAAATCATGCAGCGTCACAATACGCGGCAGACTTGCCACACCACTCACAAATGAGCCTAAGTCGTGATAACCTCCCCGCACTTGAATCTCAATCGGCAGCTCCACATAAAACTCAGCATTTTGTTCCGGCAACAGCTTAATTGAATCAATTTCAAGACCGCTACCTAGGCCGGTATGGGTAATATCTTCCAGCAATCCCGGCACCTCCGTATCCTTAGGCAGCTGTCGAACCAGCGCACCAAAGGACTTATCCATCTCTTCCATTTGTTTTCGATAGACATCCAGATTAGCGGCCTTAAAAGCCATGCTTTCATATCGTTGCTTAAGTTGAACTTCTTTTTTCGCTACACGCTCATACTTGTCGTTCAAGTCATTAAGGTGGAAGTAATAACCAAGAAAAATGACAACCGCTAACACAATTACCCAAACAATAATTTTTACTAGCAAAGGCCATGACCCGGCACTTTTAAAGTCCAGATCATTAATATCAAAACCTTTTAACCCTTCTGTTAATTCAGATACCCTCACGAATTAACCCTCCTCATCTTCAGCAGAAATATACCGCTTGACTGTAAGGTCAAAATCATTTGATTTCCCACCATCACTGCCTTCTCCTGACGCTTTCACGGCCGTCAAGTTTGGATCCATAAACCAATCAGAGCCATCCAGTTTACGCATCAAACTGGAAATTCTGTTATTCGATTCTGCACGCCCTTGAATCGAAAGGTCATCGATTTTACGAGACAGACTGGTGTAATAAATTCCGTCAGGCAACGTTCTCACCACCTCATCAAACATATGCACAATCACGGGACGGTTACCCTGTAATGCCTGAATAACCCGCATCCGCGCAATCAGCTGGTCCCGTCGCTTTTTCAACCCATCAATTTCTTTGATTTTACGCTCTAACGATGAAATCTCACCGGTCAGATAACTATTCCGGGCCTGCTGCTCTTCAATATTACTGTTGATCCAACGATCCTGCATAAATACAAATAGCAGCCCAACTATCGCCACACCTGCCAGCGCTATCAAAAACTCCTTCTGTTGCTCAGCCCGGCGCTCCTCGCGCCATGGCCTTAAATTAATCCGCGCCATTAGTCAAAACTCCTCATCGCCAAACCACACGCAATCATCAAGGAGGGCGCATCATTACTTAACGCCGTCGTATTCACCTTAGGTGAAACTGACATGCCAACGAATGGGTTTGCAATAACCGTTGGGGTATCCGTCTTGTCCCTGACCTGTTCATCCAATCCAGAAATACTGGAGGTTCCACCCGCCATCAAAATGTAGTCCACCGAGTTATGTTGACTGGAAGAATAAAAGAACTGTAACGATCGAGTGACCTGCTGAACCGCCGCATCAATAAAGGGTTTTAACACTTCAGTTCCATAATCATCAGGCAGTCCACCCTGTTTTTTAGCCAATCCAGCTTCTTCAGCCGACAGACCATAACGCCGCTGAATCTCCTCAGTTAACTGCTGGCCGCCAAACAACTGCTCGCGAGTGTAAATGGTTTTACCTTCACTTAACACGCTCAACGTTGTCATGGTGGCGCCAATATCAACAACCGCCACCGTTTGTTCATTCGGGTTACCCTTAAGCTGGCCTGTTACCAGTTCAAAAGCGCGCTGCATGGCATAGGCCTCAACATCAACCACCTTACAGTCAAGACTAGCCACATCGCAGACATCTTCACGTAGCTCTACATTTTCACTACGGCAGGCAGCGAGCAAAACTTCAGCCATTTCGGGATTTGCTTCGGATGCACCCTGAACCTCGAAGTCCAATGCCACCTCATCCAACGAATAGGGAATATACTGATCAGCTTCCACGCTGATTTGACTTTCCATTTCCGCCTCGGACAATGAAGCGTTCATCTCAATAGTCTTAGTGATTACTGCAGAACCGGCCACGGCAACAGCTGCCGCTTTTGACTTAGACTCGGAGCGCGTCAAGGCGCGGCGAATCGCTTCGCCGACAGCTTCCACATCGGTGATATTGTTCTCGACAACGACACCGGCAGGCAATGGTTCAACGCCATAACACTCAACACGGTAACGCCCACCCGACCGACTAAGCTCAAGCAGTTTCACCGAGGTTGAACTGATATCTATGCCTAATATTGAGTTGCTTTTTTTCTTAAATATTCCCAGCACCACTAATAACCCCTTTTGCCCCAAACCAACCTATGGGTAAATTGACTAACTATCATTAAAGTCCATAAATCAAACTTGCGCAAATAGATAAAGGACAATTATTCTGCTTATAATAGGCAGCCCATTTTAATCAGCCTTCTCCCTCAATCAGCAGGCTATTCACTAGAGTAAACATGAAGTTATCTAAAAGACTTAAAAAAGTCTTCATCCTTGGTTCTTTGCTGTTCATTTGTACTGGCTTACTGTCGGTGACCGGGCTTGCACTTTACCTCAACCCTCGGCTCCCCGAAATCGAGACACTCAAAAATATCCAGCTGCAGGTGCCATTAAGAATTTACTCCGCAGACCAGCAACTAATTGCTGAATTTGGCGAAAAACGGCGCCAACCTATAAGCTATGAGCAAGTGCCACCGCTATTTATTCAAGCCATTTTAGCGGCTGAAGATGATCGTTTCGAAGAGCATCACGGTGTTGATATCAAAGGACTTTTACGCGCAGCCGTGCAACTTGTTAGCACCGGACATATTCAGTCCGGTGGCAGCACTATTACCATGCAGGTTGCCAAAAACTATTTCCTTACCCGCGAACGTACTTTTAGCCGTAAATTCAATGAAATCCTGCTGGCACTACAGATTGAACAGGAGCTGAGCAAGAAGGAAATCCTTGAGCTTTACCTAAACAAAATTTACCTTGGCAACCGCGCCTACGGCATCCAGGCTGCAGCCCGAGTTTACTACGGCAAAGACATCAACGAATTAAGCCTGGACCAACTGGCCATGATTGCCGGATTACCCAAGGCTCCTTCTCGCTACAACCCAGTAGCCAATCCTGAGCGTGCCACAACTCGCCGCAACTGGATTTTACAGCGCATGCTAAAGCTAGGGTTCATTAACAAGGCCCGTTACGACGAAGCCAGCACCCAGCCAGTCAGCGCCGTTCGCCACCGCCTTAATGCAGCAGTTGATGCACCCTATGTTGCCGAAATGGTAAGAGCTGAGTTACTCAAAAGGTTCTCCACAGAACAAATTTACACTGCCGGACTCAGCGTTTACACCACCCTGAGAAGCGACCGACAGCACAGCGCCAATCGCGCTGTACAGGACGGAATACTGGCCTATGATCGCCGCCACGGCTATCGCGGTCCAGTCAGCAACAGCGATGTCAGCACACCAGAAAACATGGCGGTCGCACTGGAAACCTTAAAAGCCCGCAAAGCCATCGGCCCCCTACATCCAGCTTTGATCAGCAGCGTGCAGGACGACTTCATCATCGCCACGCTACACAACGGAGAACAAGTACAGGTGCCCTGGGAAGGCTTAAGCTGGGCGCGTAGCTTTATCAGCGTAAACTCCATGGGACCATTACCAAAAGCAGCACATCAAATAGCGTCAACTGGCGACCAAATATTCCTCCTCGAAGCCACCAACAACGAAGGGGATTCCAACTGGTCACTGGCTCAGGAGCCTCAGGTACAAAGCGCCTTTGTCTCGCTCAATCCACAAAATGGCGCACTGTTGGCATTGGTTGGCGGTTTCAGCTACCACCATAACAAATACAACCGTGCCACCCAGGCCACACGCCAACCCGGCTCCAATTTCAAACCGTTTATTTACACTGCGGCATTGGAAAACGGCTACACCGCAGCCAGCATTATTAACGATGCCCCGGTGGTTTTTGACGATGATCAGCTGGAAAACGCCTGGCGTCCAGAAAACTACAGCGGCAAATTTTTTGGCCCGACCCGGCTGCGAACCGCGCTCTATAAATCACGTAATTTGGTCTCTATTCGCCTACTGCGTGCCATTACCATTCCAGTCGCCATCAACTATGTGCAACGTTTTGGTTTTAAAAAATCAAAATTGCCGCGCGATCTATCGCTCGCATTGGGCAGCGCTACATTCACGCCACTGGAAATAGCGACCGGTTACGCCAGCTTTGCCAACGGCGGCCACAAAGTCAGCCCCTACTTCATTTCTCGTATCGAAGATAATCAGGGCCAACTGCTGTTCCTGCACACGCCTGAAAGCGTATGCACTGACTGCGATGAACGAGACGAAGAGCAAACACCCCTCACTCAAATAGAATCGCTAACTGACGAAGAACAAACACCTCTCACCCAAGTAAAATCGCCAACTGACGAAGAGCAAACGACCGAAACAGCCAGCGAAATCAGCAACCCGCAGATTGCCCAACGCCCCCTACCAGCACAACGAATCATAGAGCCGCGCGCCGCTTACATCATGAACACCATCCTACGCGACGTTGTGCAACGCGGTACGGCACGCCGTGCTCGAACACTAGGTCGCAATGATTTAGCAGGAAAAACCGGCACTACCAACGATCAGAAGGACGCTTGGTTCTCCGGATTCCAACGCAATGTTGTAGCCACCGCCTGGGTCGGCTTTGATCAACCAAAAACCATGGGCCGCCGTGAAGCTGGCGGCTTTGCCGCACTACCAATCTGGATCGACTACATGCGTGACGCGCTAAAAGGCGTACCTGAAACGCGTTTCATCCAGCCATCAGGCCTGGTAACCGTGCGTATTGACCCCACCACCGGTTTACGCGCAGGTCCTGGTGCCGAAGACGCTATCTTCGAATTATTCCGCGCGGAGAATACACCCAAAGACGCCGCGCCCCTCACCGACCTTCCAGCAGTATTCGGTGAAGAGGAAGAAAGCATCCCGGAGCAGCTGTTTTAAGCGCCCGGGGAAGCCCTTCGATAAAACCCAGCCATAAAAAAACCCCTGATGCGAAACATCAGGGGTTTTTATTAATACTTGCTGGTCGCGTCTAAACTTACTTAGAACGAGTACCGAAACGCTTGTTGAAACGATCGATACGGCCGCCAATCTCAGCCGTTTTCTGCTTACCCGTGTAGAAAGGGTGGCATTGTGAACATACATCAACGTGCATATCAGCAGCTAATGTTGAACGTGTTTTAATTTCGTTACCACAGCTACAAGTCACTGCGATGTCTTCGTATTTAGGGTGGATGCCCTCTTTCATGTTCTTCACCTCGGTATATTATGCACCGCCACCTGAGCTTCGTCAGGCACCGTACACATTGATATTCAATGAGTCCGACATAGCAAACCCAGAATCTGGACGCGCGATAATATCAGAACATGCACCATTTTCAAACAAAAAGAATAATCCTCACCAAACAACAGAAATCATCATTTATTCATCGCATGCACTTATGCCAAGTCAAAGTTAAGGTAGACTACGCCTCTCAACCACTAGTCGAACGCCCATGAGCCAACCCACCCGCATACTCAGAGTCGCTCTGCCAACACCATTACGCAGGCTATTCGACTATCTGCCCCCGGCACAACATGCCAATGCATCCTTTACGCCCGGCATGCGGGTCAAGGTTCCCTTCGGCAAACAACAGTTGACTGGCTTTATTATCGCCGTCACAGACCATTCTGAGTTCCCCGCAAACAAACTCAAAGCAGCCAGCGCACTACTTGATAAACAACCTGTCATCGATAAACAGATGATGAGCCTTTACTGCTGGTGCAACAACTATTACCAGCACATACTCGGCGAAACACTGACAACCGCTCTGCCGACGCTATTACATAAGGGCGAGAAATATCAGCCCCGCCAAGAAACACTTTATCATCTGACCAAGGAGGGTAAAAAAGCCGCCGCCAAAGAGCTTAATCGTGCGCCCAAACAAGCGGAGATCATCTCGCTGATTGAACAGCATCCCGGCGGCCTCGGAGATCACGTCGTTAAAACTCTTGGCCTTTCCAGCAGCGCCCTGAAAACACTGCTCGACAAAGACTGGATCAGCAAAACACTGGTCGATGCCCAACCACCAGCGCCCCCGGCACAACTGCTGGCACAATCCCCCTTTAAGCTTAATGACGAACAGCGCCACGCCGTATCCGCCATCAATGCTTCGGCCGACTCTTTTAGCTGTTTTCTACTCGACGGCGTCACCGGCAGCGGCAAAACCGAGGTTTATCTGCACAGTATTGAGCACACACTGAAACAGGGGCAGGCGGCGCTCGTACTGGTGCCGGAAATCGGCCTCACCCCACAAACCGTCGCACGCTTCAAAAAACGCTTTAACTGCCCCGTTATTGCACTGCACTCTGGCCTCACCGACAACCAGCGACTGCATGATTGGATGGCTGCCGCGCAGGGGCACAGCCCCATTATTATTGGCACCCGCTCCGCTGTTTTTACACCGATTAAAAACCTGGGGCTGATTATTGTCGACGAAGAGCATGATCTTTCCTTTAAACAACAGGATGGCCTGCGTTACCACGCCCGCGATGTCGCCGTTATGCGTGCCAGCCAGCTCAACATTCCTGTCGTTTTAGGCAGCGCCACACCATCGCTGGAAAGCCTGCACAACTGCGCCCAATCTCGTTATAAAAAACTGACCATCAAACAACGAGCCGGCGGCGCTAAACCCCCTCATTTTGAACTGATTGATATTCGCAGTCGCCCACTTGAAGAGGGCTTTTCACAGCCACTCACTCGTCTTATTTCAACGCACCTAAAGGCCGCTAATCAGGTACTGGTGTTTATCAACCGCCGCGGCTTTTCACCAACCTTAATGTGCCACAACTGCAGCTGGATGGCAGACTGCAAACGCTGTGAAAGCCGTTACACGCTGCACTTAAACCCGCATCAATTACGCTGCCACCACTGCGACAGCCAACGCCCCGTTCCCTTGCAGTGCCCAGACTGCGGCGACACGGAACTCAACAGTGTTGGCGTGGGTACCGAGCGAAGTGAGCACTTCCTGCAATCAGCTTTTCCTGACACACCGGTGATGCGCATTGATCGCGACAGCACACGCCGCAAAGATTCACTACGCGACATGGTTAACAAAATCCATGAGGGCGACCCCTGCATTCTGGTCGGCACACAAATGCTCGCTAAGGGGCATCATTTTCCCGATGTCACACTGGTAGCAATCCTTGATGCCGACGGCGGTTTTTTCAGCGCCGATTTTCGTGGCCTTGAACGCATGAGCCAGCTTATTACCCAAGTGGGAGGTCGTGCTGGGCGCGAAACAAAACCCGGCACCGTCGCCATTCAAACCCATCAAGCAGACCACCCTCAACTACAAACACTGGTCCGACAGGGATATGGAGCACTTGCTCCGCAGCTATTAAATGAGCGACAACAGGCGCAGCTGCCCCCTTACCAGCACGCAGCATTGCTACGTGCCGAAGCGGTCAACGAAGAAACGCCCTTCGAGTTTTTACAGCAGGCCAGGGAGCTGGCCGAACAGATACAAGCCAACGAGAAACGTGAAGCACTGGAGGTTTTCGGTCCCATCCCCGCCGTTATGTTCAAACGCGCCGGACGCTTCCGTGCCCAATTGATGCTACAAAGCAAAGATCGTAAAAGCCTGCAACGGTTACTCAGCCAACTTTGCCCGCAACTAGAACAGCTGAAAGCTGCCCGCAAAGTACGCTGGTCCATTGATGTCGATCCGCAGGAAAGTTTTTAATAAAAGTCGTTAACAGTTGGCCGCTCGATCACTACAATGTGGGCAATTCTTAGCAACACCTCACCGTAGCGCCCTCTTACAGAGATCTTTGTACGGAAGAGGATTTTGGTTCTAGACAGGGCAAAAGCGCACGCAATGAGGGAGTTTATGTTTATAAATGACCGATTGAGTACGACTTTAACGCCGTATTAGGAGCGAAATAGCTTTCTTTCGTACAAAGGTCTCTACAATACAAGGCAGATGTACCTCGCTATGCATGATTTCGCCCGCAATGCCCAGCACAACAAACGCAACCAAAAGAGCAAGCAAAGCAAGCCGCCTGTATCCAAGCTGCTGATCCTGCTTACCCTGATTGTGTTAGGGGGCTTGGTATTTGCTCTCTACAAACTCACCTCGGTAAAACCTGAACCTGTTGTTGCGAAGCCTAGCGCAGCCAGCAGCAAAAAGGCGGCTCCTGCCCCTCAAAAAGCCAGCAAACCAGCAAAAGAAGAGTACGATTTCTACTCCATGTTGCCGGAAAGCGAAGTGATTACGCCCAAGGTGGCTGAGTATTCCAGCAAAAAGGCTGACACTGCCGCACAACAATACGCCTACTCATTACAGGCGGGTTCCTTTCGTAGCGCTGCAGAAGCCGACAAGTTACGCGCCAAATTGTTACTGGAAGGTCTAAACGTACAAACCAGCAAGATTATTAATAAAAACGGCAGCATCTGGTATCGGGTGATGGTCGGCCCCTTCACATCACGCTCAAAACTCAACAGTGCCCAGGATGTTTTGGCTAACGCCAATACCGAATCACTGGTCATCAAGGTAAAACGCTAGCAGCCTCCATCAACAACCCTTGAATTTGAAGCTAACACCTCCATATTGATCAATTCAGCAATTCATATCTCAACAATCTTTTAAGGCAATTGCATGACTACCATCGTTTCAGTTCGCAAAAACGGCAAAGTTGTCCTCGGTGGCGACGGCCAAGTTTCTCTCGGCAACACAGTAATGAAGGGCAACGCCCGTAAAGTCCGCCGCCTCTATCGCGATCAGGTGATCGCCGGATTTGCTGGTGCAACCGCCGACGCCTTCACCCTGTTTGAGCGCTTTGAAGCACAGCTTGAAAAGCACCAAGGCCACCTGATGCGCGCCGCAGTCGAACTCGCCAAAGACTGGCGCACCGACCGTTCCCTGCAGCGCCTCGAGGCGTTACTGGCAATCGCTAACAAGGATCACTCGTTGATTATTTCCGGCAACGGTGACGTTATCGAGCCTGAGCATGGCCTGATTGCCATTGGCTCTGGCGGTCCCTTTGCCCAGGCTTCCGCCATGGCGTTGCTGGGAAACACTGACCTCAGCGCCCGTGAAATTACCGAAAAAAGTCTCGAAATTGCGGCAAACATCTGTGTTTTCACCAACCAGAATCGCACCATTGAAGAGCTGGACTCCGTTAATTAATCCAGCCCACAACGCTTAAAGGGTATTCAACATGTCCAACATGACACCTCGCGAAATCGTTCACGAACTCAACAAACACATCATTGGTCAGAATGACGCCAAACGTTCGGTGGCGATTGCCCTGCGAAACCGCTGGCGTCGTATGCAACTCAACGAAGAGATGCGCACCGAAATCACGCCAAAAAACATTCTAATGATAGGCCCAACAGGTGTTGGTAAAACCGAGATCGCCCGTCGTCTGGCAAAGCTGGCAAACGCACCTTTCATTAAAATCGAAGCCACTAAGTTCACCGAAGTGGGCTATGTTGGTCGCGATGTGGATTCCATTATCCGTGATCTGGCGGACATGGCCATTAAAATGCTGCGCGAAAGCGAAGTCGAAAAGGTCAAACACCGCGCCGATGACGCAGCAGAAGAACGTATTCTCGACGCCCTGTTACCACCCGCTCGCGGTGACGACACTGACAACAGCTCCTCGGCAACTCGTCAGATTTTCCGCAAAAAATTACGCGAAGGCGAACTAGACGATAAAGAAATCGAGATAGACCTCAGCGTTGCGCCAATGGGCGTAGAAATCATGGCGCCTCCCGGCATGGAGGAAATGACCAATCAATTGCAAGGCATGTTCTCCAATATGAACACCGGTGCCAGCAAACCTCGCAAGCTGAAAATCAAGGAAGCGCTGAAACTGATTCACGACGAAGAAGCCGCTAAACTGGTCAACGAAGATGACCTAAAAACACGCGCCATCGACGCCGTGGAACAAAACGGTATCGTCTTTCTCGACGAAATCGACAAGGTCGCCAAGGGCAACGCAGCCGGTGGCGGCGAAGTTTCCCGCGAAGGTGTACAGCGTGACCTGCTGCCATTAATTGAAGGCAGTACCGTCAACACCAAGCTAGGCATGATCAAAACCGATCACATCCTGTTTATCGCCTCAGGTGCGTTTCACCTCAGCAAACCGTCCGATTTGATTCCAGAATTACAGGGCCGCTTGCCAATCCGCGTAGAGCTTAGCTCACTATCAGCAGAAGACTTCGAACGCATTCTCACCGAGCCTGACGCCAGCCTCACCGAGCAATACCAAGCCCTGATGGCAACGGAAGGTTTTAATTTGAGCTTCAGCGAAGACGGCATCAAACGTATTGCCGAAGTGGCTTGGCAGGTTAACGAGCGCACTGAAAACATCGGCGCGCGTCGCCTGCACACAGTCATGGAGCGCCTACTGGAAACCATTTCCTTTGAGGCCTCCGATGCAGCAGACAATAAAGAAACAGTGGTTAATGCGGGCTACGTGGACGACCATCTTGGCGAGCTGGTGCAGGACGAAGACCTGTCCAGATACATTCTGTAATTTTAGGATTTAACTATGAAAGGCCCAACCCCAAAAGCAATCAAGCTCCACAAGAAGTCACGTACCCTAGAGCTGGAATATGCTGACGCCGGCAGTTTTACGCTGAGTGCCGAATACCTGCGTGTTTATTCGCCGTCGGCAGAAGTACGCGGCCACAGCCCGGATGAGGCCAAGCTGCAAACCAATAAAATTGATGTGGCCATTAACAAGCTTGAACCGGTGGGTAACTACGCCGTCAAAATTTTCTTCGACGACGGCCACGCCAGCGGTATTTACCCCTGGGCCTATCTGTATGAGCTAAGCGTTAATCAAGAAGAAAACTGGCAGGACTATCTGGATCGCCTGAACGAGGCTGGCGCCAGCCGTGATGGTGCGCAGGTTGTAAACATCATGTCGGCATCGCCTAAGTAAGCCGATCTATCACTAAAGCTCATCTCTTCGCTCGGAATGTCATCTCAAAGCCAACGTCATTTCGAACGAAGATGAAAAGTATTTCCTCTATCCCAAACGCTGAAAATACTCTTCAACTGCCGCTTCAATTTTGCCTTTAAAGGGCGCTGCCAGCATACCCAGTTCCAGACGCAAATCCATCACACTGTCTTCAACCTTCAAGGTACCATCCACGCTGGGACCACGGATCGAAGCGCAATTATCCAACCAGTTAATCATTAGCCCATACTTTTCAGCCAGCTGATCAGCCGCCTCCTCAACTTTAACCAGCGCCTCATCATTGGTCATGTTTAACTTTTTTTGCATGCTCACGGTTGGCATTCCAATCTCCCGTCAATAATTCAGTTTTACAGTTCTCGCCATCCTCTCACGCACGGAGGCTTCGCTCAATGGTTTACTGACATGAGTCAGGTCTATTCAAGAGCATCCTAATAAGGTGTCTACATTTACCTACAAATCGACCATAATAGCGCGCTGATAGCGCATCGTGCGCAGCATAAAGATCACATTTTAAAGACGGCATAGAAAGATGGCAGAGCAACGGGAAGAAAAAGACACCACCCACTTTGGTTATAAAGAAGTTCCGGTCGACGAAAAGGCTGATCGCGTCGCCGACGTTTTTCATTCGGTGGCGGGAAAATACGACATCATGAACGACCTGCTGTCGATGGGCGTTCACCGAATTTGGAAACGCTTCACCATCCAAGTCAGCGGCGTACGCGCTGGCGACCAGGTATTGGACGTGGCTGGCGGCACCGGCGATTTAACCCGTTACTTTTCCCGTCTGGTGGGCCCTACCGGTAAAGTCATTCTGTCTGACATCAACAGTTCCATGCTAGATATGGGCCGCGACCGCTTAACCGATCAGGGGTATACCGGCAACGTGGAATACGTGCAGGCCAACGCCGAATGCCTACCGTTTGCCGATAATACATTCGATTGCATCACCATCGCCTTTGGCCTGCGCAATGTCACCGATAAAAATGCAGCGCTGCGCTCGCTAACCCGCATATTGAAACCCGGCGGACGTCTGCTGGTGCTGGAGTTTTCCAAACCCGGCAATCCGCTGCTCAGCAAAATCTACGACACCTATTCTTTCAACATCCTGCCCAAGCTCGGCAAGCTGGTAGCCAATGATTCGGAAAGCTATCAATACCTCGCTGAATCGATCCGTATGCACCCGGACCAGGAAACCCTTAAGGATATGATGGAAGACGCCGGCCTGAGCCAGTGCAAATATCACAATATGACCGGCGGCATTGTCGCACTGCACCGGGGCGTAAAACCCTAACAGCAAGCGCAAACTCATGAATCAGGATTTAACCTACACCACGCTGCTCGGACTGATGGAGGCCGCACTCAATCACGCCCTGCAACTTGACCCTGCGACGCTAAACCGCCTTGGCAAACTCGCTGGCCATGTGATTGAAATTAACTGCACCGCACCAGCCTTAACTGTTTTTCTGCACCCTCACGCACAGGGCATGATTATTCTGGGCCGCTGTGAACACGAGGCCGACTGCCGCATCACCGGCAGCGCTCTGGCACTACTAAAACTGATGACTGCAGAAAACAAAAGCGAAGCATTATTCAACAAGCAGATCAGTCTGTCAGGCGACATTGACCTGAGCCAATCACTACAAACCATTCTTGGCGATCTCGACCTTGACTGGGAAGGCCGACTGGCCGAATACGCTGGCGACATCGCCGCTCACCAAATAGGCAATCAGGCGCGCAATCTAAAAAGCTGGCGGCAACAGGCCAGCCACAGCATGCTACTGAACATCGAAGAGTATCTGCACGAAGAAACACGCAGCCTGCCTCCACACGCCGAACTGGAACCCTTTTACCGCAGCATTGATACGCTGGCACTGACCACAGATCGGCTAGAAGCTCGTATCGAACGGCTGAAAAAAACCCTCAAGGATAAAGCCAAATGAACCGGCTGTTGCGTCTGCTGAAAATATTTGCCATCTGCAACCGCTACCGGCTGGATGAGTTCCTGCACTTTGCGCCCGGTCCTCTGCGCTGGTTATTTATCCTGTCGCCCTGGCGCCTGCTACCTAGCCCAAAAAAATCACGCGCCGAACGTCTACGCCTGGCCTTGGAGGCATTAGGACCAATCTTCATCAAGTTCGGACAGGTGCTCTCCACCCGTCGCGACCTGTTACCCGAAGACATTGCCGACGAGCTGCAAAAACTACAGGATCAGGTGCCTCCTTTTTGTGGCGAAGAAGCGACCCGCCTGATCGAAGAAGCCCTGGGCCAATCCGTTACTGAAGTGTTTGCTGATTTCAGCTCTGAGCCGCTCGCCTCAGCCTCTGTTGCACAGGTACACAAAGCCACCTTGCACAGCGGTGAAGACGTGGTCGTCAAAGTCATTCGTCCCAACATCCATAAGACTATCGGCCAGGATATTCAGTTGCTGCATACCTTGGCGCAACTGATCGAACGTTATTCCGAAGATGGCAAACGCCTGCGCCCCGTGGAAGTGGTCAGCGACTACGAAAAAACCATCTTCAACGAGCTGGATTTACTGATTGAAGCGGGCAATACTTCACAGCTACGCCGCAACTTCGAAAACTCCGAATTGCTGTATTTACCACAGATTCACTGGCAGTACAGCCGCCGCAACGTGCTAGTAATGGAACGCATCCACGGCATCCCGGTTGCTGATATTCCAGCCCTCAATGAACAACAAACCGATATGAAAGTGCTCGCCGAGCGCGGTGTAGAGATCTTCTTCACACAAGTCTTTCGCGATAGCTTTTTCCATGCCGACATGCACCCCGGCAATATTTTTGTATCGCGCGAAAACCCAGCTTCACCACAGTATATTGCCATCGACTGCGGCATTGTGGGCACTCTGACTAATGACGACAAAAATTATCTGGCACGCATTCTACTCGCATTTTTCCGCCGTGATTACCGCAAGGTCGCAACCCTGCACATTGATTCCGGCTGGATTCCCGGCGACACGCCTGTGGCTGAATTTGAAACCGCTATTCGTAGTGTTTGCGAACCCATCTTTGAAAAGCCGTTAAGCGAAATTTCCTTTGGTCAGGTGTTGCTGGGCTTATTCCAGACCATCCGCCGCTTTGATATGGAAATCCAGCCACAACTGGTATTACTGCAAAAAACCCTGCTCAACATCGAGGGGTTAGGTCGCCAAATTTACCCAGAGCTGGATTTATGGAATACCGCCATGCCATTTCTCGAGTCCTGGATGCGTGATCGTAACGGCCCTCGCGCACTGTTTAAAAACATTGTTGAAAATGGCCCCGATTGGTTGGAGCAAAGCCACGAATTGCCACAACTGGTCCTAGATACTCTGCAGCAATCTCGTCACATCAAAACACTCGGCGAACAACAGGCAAAAGCCTTTGAATTGCTACAACAGCAACAGGCACAACAGACCCATGAAAAACGCCGTAACCGTTGGCGTAGTTGGTTAGCTGCAGGTAGCTTGGCTCTGGCAGCTGTTATCGCCAGCCAACATAGCTTGGAATTAGATAATATCCCCGCTATTAGCTGGGCATTGGCTATCGTCGGCTTGGGGTTGTTAATCAGCCGCTGATAAAATTATGTCCATGACGCGATGAATTAAGTACCCTCTTGGAGTTATAGCCCACATTACGTTTATCAAGTATGCTTAACGGCCGAAGCGGCGCAGAAGCCCCGCGCACGAATTTAGTTGCATGAGATTTAACGCATGACCGATAGCTGGCTTGAGCAGATCAAGTGGGATAAAGACGGCCTGGTACCCGCCATCGCACAGGACCACAAAACCGGCCGTATATTAATGATGGCCTGGATGAATCGCGAAGCACTGCAGCTCACCATTGATGAACAACGCGCCATCTACTTTTCACGCTCACGCAACAAACTATGGCGTAAGGGCGAAGAGTCTGGTCATGTACAAAAACTCTACGAATTACGTACCGACTGCGATAAAGACGTCATTTTGATGCAGGTCGAGCAACTGGGCGGCATCGCCTGTCACACCGGGCGCGAAAGTTGTTTTTATCTGCGCCAGGACGATAATGAATGGCAAAGCACAGACCCCGTACTTAAAGACCCGAACAGCATATATAAGAAGTAGTTAATCATGAATGAAGTATTAAAAGAGCTGGGAGAAATCCTGGAACAGCGCAAAAGTGCTGACGCCGACTCATCCTATGTTTCCAGCCTCTACGCAAAAGGCTTAAACAAAATTCTTGAAAAGGTTGGCGAAGAAGCCACAGAAACCATTCTGGCAGCAAAAGATGCTGAAACTAGCGGCGATAATAGTGATCTAATCTACGAAACCGCTGACCTGTGGTTTCACAGCCTTATCGCCCTGGCGCACTTAGGCGAAAAGCCAGAAGCGGTACTGACGGAATTACAGCGTCGGTTTGGTCTATCCGGCCTTGACGAAAAAGCAGCACGCGGATAGTCTCGGTACTTTCGTGACGAGCGCGCCTGAATAAATTGCGCACAATTAACAGATTCACAGCAATATACTCAAATTTAAGGAGTTACACATGGGTTTAGGTGGCATCAGCATTTGGCAGTTACTCATCGTCCTGGCTATCGTGGTTTTGTTGTTTGGAACAAAACGCTTGAAAGGTATCGGCGGCGACCTAGGTAGTGCCGTTAAAGGCTTCAAAAAAGCCATGGACACCGATGAAAAGTCCAAAGAAGAGGAAGAAAAACCACAGCAAAAAATTGCTGAAGACTCCTCCGAAACAACAGGCACAGAAAGCAACGCCGAAGAAACATCCAGCGAAAAGAAGGACAAGTAACGCCAAATGTTCGATATCGGCTTTACAGAAATCCTTATTATCGGCTTAGTCGCACTGGTGGTTATTGGCCCCAGCCGTTTGCCCGAAGCTATGCGTAGCACCGCCATGTGGATTGGCCGCGCCAAACGCATGATGGGCAACGTGCGCCGTGACCTCGAAAATGAAATCGGCATTGACGAGATTCGTCAGGATTTGCGCAACGAGCAGATCATGGCAGGACTTAAAGCCGATGCCATTGATGATGAAAAAGAGCGTTTGGCCAAAGAAAAAGCCCAGGCCCAGAAACAACCACCAGGGCCTCACGGCAACAGCTATCTCGACAGCAGCTATAAAAATGGTGCCCAGAGCGACGACAGCACTGACACCGAACAGGAACAAGCCGCAGAAACCTCTCCGCCTCAGAAAAAAGATAACAATAGCTAATGTCTGAACAGCAAAAAACTGACCCGGGGCATGAACCCGTTACGCCGCTAGACGATCCAGCCCAGGATCAAGACCTACAGGTTAAGCAGGAACTCCCGATTGTCGCCCACCTGCTCGAACTGCGCTCACGACTATTAAAAAGCGTCACCATTATCCTGATTCTTTTTCTGTGCCTGTTTTATTTTGCCAATGACATCTACGCTTTTGTAGCTGAGCCGCTACGTGTGCACATGCCGGAAGGGACCAGCATGATCGCTACCGAAGTGGCCTCGCCATTCCTGACCCCCTTTAAGCTCACCATTGTTTTAGCCATTTTCATAAGCATGCCCTTCACGCTGCACCAAGCTTGGTCCTTTATCTCACCGGGCATGTACAGTAGAGAAAAACGCCTGGCGGCACCAATTCTGATTTCCAGCGTAGTACTTTTTTATGCCGGTATGGCCTTTGCGTACTATGTGGTATTTCCGCTGGTATTTGGCTTTTTCACCAGCGTAGCTCCAGATGGCGTCAGCATCATGACGGATATTAACAAGTATCTGGACTTCGTTTTGAAACTGTTTTTCGCCTTCGGCATGGCCTTTGAGATTCCTGTCGCCACTTTCTTGCTAATTGCCTCTGGCGTCACCACGGTCGAAAAGCTGTCTGCAAAACGCCCCTATATCGTTGTCGGTTGTTTTGTTTTTGGCATGTTACTGACGCCGCCCGATGTGATCTCCCAGGCACTACTGGCATTCCCTATGTGGCTGCTGTTTGAAGCAGGCCTTATTCTGGCACGATTAAACCGTAAGAGTAGTAAAAAAGCAGCCGCTGAAAAGGCTGCTGAAGAAAAGCACGAGAACGAAGAGCAAAGCTAGCTCGCTAATAACCTAGCCCTTCACCTCTAACAGGAAGGTCACCGGGCCATCATTTATCAGGGCTACCTGCATATCGGCGGCAAACTCACCCGTTTCCACCTCGGCATACCGAGCCTTGGCCTGCGACACAAAATAATCATATAGCGCTTCAGCATCCGCTGGTGCGGCGGCGCTGGAAAAACTAGGCCGCGCGCCCTTTTGCGTATCTGCCGCCAAGGTAAACTGCGACACCAGCAGCAAGCCACCTTCAACCTGCTGCACATTCAAATTCATTTTATCGTCAGCATCGCTAAACACTCGGTAGGTTAGCAGTTTATCCAAGAGTCGATCCGCAATGGCCCGATTATCACCCCGCTGCACTGCCAGCAACACCATCAGACCCGTGCCTATTTCACCGATACATTCACCGCTAACTGTGACACTGGCTTCAGTGACACGCTGAATTAAAGCTCTCAAACTAACTCCTCTTGTTAATATTCCGTCTCTCCATTCGAGACGATCAGTCGATTCGGAATCCTGCGATAAGAAAACATAGATACCTGATAGCGGCGTTGCCGCTGCCAGTATGAAACGGGAGTGTAACTATTTACTGGTTTTCAATCAGATCTCGGAACCGATAACCCATTTCCTGCGTAGCGCGCACCAAAGCATCAATAATACTCGGCTCTAATGCTGAGTGACCGGCATCACGCACAATTTCCAGTTTGGACTGCGGCCAGTTATGGTGCAAATCAAAAGCATTATCCAGCGGGCAGATGATGTCATAGCGACCATGCACAATAATACCGGGGATATCCGCCAGCGTGGGCGCATCACGTAATAGCTGCCCGGCCTCCAGAAAAATGCCATTCACAAAATAGTGCGCCTCAATCCGTGCCATCGACAACGCCACGTGTGGATCGGCAAAATACTCCACCACATCATGGTTAGGCCGCAGGGTGGCGCAACGTGCCTCCCAGGTTGACCAGGCCTTAGCCGTCGCCATGCGCATTACATCATCGGAGCCAGTCAGACGCTTATAGTAAGCGCTGATAAAATCGTCGCGCTCATTTTCAGGAATTAGCCTCACATAATCTTCCCAGTAATCGGGAAAAATATGACTGGCACCATCCTGATAGAACCACTGTAAATCCTGATCACGACATAAAAAAATGCCGCGTAAAATCAGCGCCAATACTCGATCTGTGTAATGTTGCGCATAGGCCAAGCTCAAGGTTGAACCCCAGGAGCCGCCAAATAACATCCACTGCTCGATGCCCAGCCGTTCACGAATGGCTTCCATATCAGACATCAGATTTTGGGTGGTGTTTTCCTCAAGCTCGGCATGAGGAGTGGAGCGACCAGAACCGCGCTGATCGAACAGAATAATACGATAGTGCGTGGTATCAAAGAAACGCCGCATGGTGGAGTCACACCCCGCACCAGGGCCACCATGAACCGCCAGCACCGGAATGCCATGAGGATTGCCGCATTCCTCGACGTAAATTTCGTGCAGCTCAGAAACCTGTAAGCGGAATTTATTATAGGGTTTAACTTCCGGATAGAGAGTTAACATCCTGTACTCCAGCGGCATTACCTGTGGGATTAGTTAAGGTCTAAAATGATGATACCCATTTATAATGAAAGAAGTAATAGCAAACAGCTACCAGGGAATTCCCACTCCATCATAACTATAAAACCCCCCACTCTTTTCAGCATCGATTCCCGCCAACACTGCCCGCAAACCATTCGCACTTAGTTTGACATCAATCAACGCATTAGGCCCACCCATCTCGGTTAAAACCCAACCCGGATGCAACGCCACCACCTTGAGAGCCTGCGAAGCCAAATCTATGGATAAAGATTTAACCACCTGATTGAGCGCGGTTTTGGAGCTACGGTAATAATAACTACCGCCCGAGCTATTATCGGCAATGCTACCAACCTTACTGCTTATCATGCCGATCGTTTTCAGCTTTCCAGCCTCCAGATTGGGCAACAGAGCCTGCGTCAGCATCAACGGAGACAGGGTGTTCACCTCCAGCACCTCTCGCCACGCGGCTCTGTTCAAGCAACCTAAATCACTACCTCCAGCACCATAAACACCGGCATTATTAATCAACAAATCAACGGGCTGATCGTCAAGATCGCGGATGAAATCGGCAATTGAATCATCACTGCTGACATCGAGCGTATGCAATGACAACTGTGCATGATTTTCGGCTAATAGTTGTAGTTTAGGGCTCGCATCAAGATCACGAGCTGTCGCAATCACTCGCCAGCCAGCCCCAGCATACTGTCGCGCCAACTCAAGACCAACACCTCGACTGCAGCCCGTGATAACAACGCAATAACTGGAATTAATCACAAAGAATCTCCAAATAGTTTAAAACCAGCACTCAAACTCTATTAAAAATGATCCGCGTGCAAACACCAAGATAAATTGCAGGCGGCACAAACTGAGGGCACAAAAAAAGGAGGCGGGATATTCATCCGGCCTCCTTTTTAAAGAACTTACTGATTAACGAGCAGCGCGCTTACGCTCGTTCTCAGTCAGCAATTTCTTACGCAGACGAATGTGGTTTGGTGTTACTTCAACCAGCTCGTCATCTTCAATAAATTCTAACGCCTGTTCCAGAGTATGCTTAACAGGTGGTGTCAGCGTCAAAGCTTCATCCGTACCAGAAGCACGTACGTTAGTCAGCTGCTTACCTTTTGCAGGGTTAACCGCTAGATCATTGTTACGTGAGTGCAGACCAATAATCTGACCTTCGTAGATATCAACCGCATGGCCAAGGAACATACGCCCGCGATCCTGCAGGTTAAACAGTGAATAACCGGCTGTTTTACCCTTAACCATGGAAACCATCACACCGTTTTTACGCGACGTTACTTCACCGTCTTTCACTTCACCGTATTTCTCAAAGGTGCTGCTCATGATGCCAGAGCCTGACGTCAGCGTCAGGAACAAACCACGGAAACCGATCAGACCACGTGCTGGAATCAAGAACTCCAGTTTTACACGGCCTTTACCGTCCAGCTCCATATTGGTCAGGTCGCCTTTACGCAGACCAACTTCTTCCATGATCGCACCCTGATGCTCAGCTTCCACGTCAAACACAACGTGCTCGTACGGCTCCATCATTACGCCATCAACTTCTTTGCGTACTACTTCAGGACGTGAAACTGCAATTTCAAAACCTTCACGGCGCATGGTTTCAATCAATACCGACAGGTGTAATTCACCACGACCGGAAACAACAAATTTATCCGGCGTTTCACCAGGCACAACACGTAGCGCCACGTTATGGATCAATTCCTGATCCAGGCGATCTTTAATATTACGTGTCGTTACATATTTGCCATCCAGGCCAGCGAACGGTGAATCGTTAACAATAAAGTTAACACTTACCGTTGGTTCGTCAACACTCAACGGTGGCAGGGCTTCAACATGCTCAGGGTCACACAGCGTGTCAGAAATACCCAAACCATCAATACCGTTAATACAAACGATGTCACCGGCTTTAGCTTCATCAGTATCAACACGATCCAGACCCAGATAGCCCTTCACGTTCAAAACTTTACCTTTACGCTCCTTGCCGTCAGCACCTTTAACAACAACTGTCTGGTTTGGCTTCAGACTACCACGAGTAATACGACCAACACCGATAACACCTACATAGCTGTCATAATCCAGTGCAGAAACCTGCATCTGGAACGGACCATCACGGTCAACTTCTGGCGCAGGCACGTTCTCAGCAATCATTTCAAACAGCGGCGTCATATCTTCTGCCAACTCGTCTGCTTCCATACCGGCAATGCCATTAATGGCTGATGCGTAAATGATAGGGAAATCAAGTTGCTCGTCAGTCGCACCCAGACGGTCAAACAGATCAAATACCTGATCAACAACCCAGTCAGGACGTGAGCCCGGACGGTCAACTTTGTTAATAACAACAATTGGCTTCAGGCCCTGCTCGAAGGCTTTCGAGGTTACAAAACGTGTTTGCGGCATTGGACCATCAACGGCGTCAACCAGCAGCAATACACAATCAACCATCGACAAAACACGCTCTACTTCACCACCAAAATCGGCGTGACCCGGTGTATCAACGATGTTGATGTGGTAGTCATTCCACTCAATGGCGGTGTTCTTCGCCAGAATAGTAATACCGCGCTCTTTCTCCTGATCGTTGGAGTCCATCAGACGCTCGGTGCCCTGATCTTTACGATCCAGCGTGCCTGACTGCTGCAGAAGTTTATCAACCAAAGTCGTTTTACCATGGTCAACGTGGGCAATGATGGCGATGTTACGTAGTTTTTCGATCACGAGAATGTCCAAAGAGAATAATTAAGAGCGCGGATTATACACATCTTGAAGCACAAGTGCTAATGACTAATGCGCGAGAAACCGCTATAATCCTCGGCCATTTTTTCCAGATATGACAATTAGTTATGACTCAGACACCTCGCCCCAAGAAAGCTCTGCCCGGACAACGTAAAGCCGTTTCATTGATCTCCGGCGGTCTCGACTCCTTACTCGCCACCAAGGTCATCATGGATCAGGGTATTCATGTCGAAGGTATCAACTTTTTCACCGGCTTCTGTGTCGAGGGGCATACCCACGCCATTCGCAAAAAAGACAAGCAAAAAGAAAAACGCAACAACGCCCTGTGGGTTGCTGAACAGCTGGGTATCAAACTGCATATTATCGACATCTCTGAAGACTATAAAGATATCGTACTTAACCCTAAACACGGTTACGGATCAAACCTGAACCCCTGCCTGGATTGCAAAATATTCATGGTCAATCAGGCCAAGGCCTGGTCCTTTATGGAAGAAAACCAGTTTGATTTCATTATTACTGGCGAAGTGGTCGGTCAGCGCCCTAAATCGCAACGCGCCGAAACCATGCCCATTATTGCCCGCGAATCCGGTGCCGAGGATCGTCTGCTGCGTCCTCTCTGTGCCAAACACTTGCCACCTACGTTGCCCGAACGTGAAGGCTGGGTTGACCGTGAGAAACTGTTTGATTTCCACGGCCGCAACCGCAAACCTCAAATCGCATTGGCAAACGAGCTTGGTTTTGACGAATATTCACAACCGGCTGGCGGCTGCTGCTTCCTGACCGACGAAAGCTATTCGCGCAAGCTGGCAGATCTGTGGAGCGCCCGCGGCGAACGCCGCTATGAACTGGACGACATCATGCTGCTCAAGGTCGGCCGCCATATTCGCCCCAACAACAATTTCAAACTGATTGTCAGCCGCGAAGAGGGCGAGAACAACTTCCTCTCTGGTTACAAGCGTGAATTCACCACGATTCGCCCCACCAGCCACCCTGGCGCACTAGCGCTACTGGACGGAACCCCAACTGCAGAAGACCTTGAGCTGGCAGCCCGCATTGTTGGCCGCTACTGCAAAGGGCGCAATGAAGAGACCGTAACCATCCAGGTCGATTTTAAAGACGGGCAGGGGCAGGTCTTCGAAGTCGCGCCTTATCCAGTCGACGACATCCCTAAAGAATGGCACGTATAACATGACCAATAAAGCACCGCACCAGCTAAATACTCGCCGCCTGTTATGCCCGCTACCGGTCATCCGCACGCAGGAAAAGATCAAAGAATTACAGCCCGGCGACATTCTGGAAGTGACCTGTACCGACCCCGGCGCACTACACGACATCCCCGCCTGGTGTCGCGTGCACGGCCATACCATCACCGACACTCAGCAGGATGACCTCGACATCATCATCACCATTCGCGTTGAAGAATAGGAACCCACAACCATGTCGCACTGTTTTGGTGCGACGAAAAACAGTATCGCACCTATATCGTACATTTTTACGGCTAAAAACCTGATATCCGGCCGCCAGCCCCGTAAAGCGGCCCCCTTAAAACTGGCACGCTCCTTGCTTTATGCATGGCATCCAAATCATTCCGGATCTAGAGCACAGGCTAATTGCTCTAAATCCACCAACTTTTAACTTTCAGGCTACCCAAGTAGCAAAATGGAGAAGGCACAATGTCCAAGACCTTAGAACTGATCGAAGAACACAGCATCCGCTGGATCGACCTGCGTTTTACCGATACTCACGGCAAGGAACATCACGTATCCATGCCAACCAGCGAAGTTGATGACGAATTCTTCGAGCAAGGCAAAATGTTCGATGGCTCCTCCATCGCGGGCTGGAAAGGTATTAACGATTCCGACATGGTACTGCTGCCAGACGACTCCACCTCCGTTATTGATCCGTTCACCGAAGAGCCTACGCTGAACATCAGCTGCAGCATCGTTGAGCCGAACACTATGCAGGGCTACAACCGCGATCCACGCTCCATCGCTCAACGTGCTGAAGAATACCTGAAAGCTACCGGCATCGGTGACACCGTATTCATGGGTCCAGAGCCAGAATTTTTCGTATTTGACGATGTTAAATGGCACGACGACATCAGCGGCTCAGGTTTCACCATCAACTCTGAAGAAGCAGCCTGGTCTTCCAGCAGCAACATCGACGGCGGCAACATGGGCCACCGCCCACGCGTTAAAGGCGGCTACTTCCCCGTTCCTCCAGTTGATTCGCTGCACGACCTGCGTGCTGCCATGTGTTCAGCCATGGAAGAAATGGGCCTGGACATCGAAGTTCATCACCACGAAGTGGGTACAGCGGGTCAATGTGAAATCGGCGCAAGGTTCAACACGCTGGTAAAAAAAGCTGACGAAGTTCAAATCCTCAAATACTGCGTCCACAACGTTGCTCACGCCTACGGCAAAACAGCGACTTTCATGCCTAAGCCTTTAGTTGGCGATAACGGCAGCGGCATGCACGTACATATGTCCATCAGCAAGGATGGCAACAACCTGTTCTCTGGCGACGGCTATGCCGGTCTGTCTGAAACTGCGCTGTACTACATCGGCGGTGTGATCAAACACGCCCGTGCACTGAACGCCTTCACTAACGCCTCAACCAACGCCTACAAGCGTCTGGTGCCAGGTTTTGAAGCCCCCGTTATGCTGGCTTACTCAGCACGTAACCGTTCTGCTTCGATTCGTATTCCTCACGTTAGCAACCCGAAAGGTCGTCGTGTAGAAGTACGTTTCCCTGACCCATCTGCCAACCCATACCTGTGCTTCGCGGCACTGTTGATGGCGGGCCTAGATGGCATCCAGAACAAAATCCACCCTGGCGACGCCATGGACAAGGATCTGTATGACTTGCCACCAGAAGAAGCAGCCGACATTCCAACGGTTGCTCCATCGCTATCTGTCGCGCTGGAAGAACTGGACAAGGATCGCGCTTTCCTGACGGCTGGCGGCGTATTCAGTGACGATATGATTGATGCCTTCATCGCTCTAAAGCAACAGGAAGTTGATCGCCTGAACATGTCGGTTCACCCTGCTGAGTTTGAACTGTACTACAGCGTTTAATGCCTTTGGGTAGCCAAAAAGCTGAATAATTAGCAGCTTACGCTGTCAAAACCCCTGCCCAGTTTGCGAACTTTGTAAATTGGCAGGGGTTTTTTATTAGCCTGCCCTCAAAAATGGCTTATTTTTTATAAAAACTGTCGAGAGGGATTTTCATGTCTAAACGAATTGTCAGCCTGCTCCTAGCCTGCGCAGTCATTGCAGTGCCCAGCTACGCAGAAGAAGTCTACAAGCGTATCGACGAAGATGGCGTGCCGTCCTTTTCAGACACCAAAAGCAACGATGCAGAAAAGATCATTGTTGAACCTGTCAACGTACAAAAAATTCCAGCCCTGACAGAACAGCCTCCCATTTATAACGCCCCCGCTGTAAGCACCCAAAAATACAGCAAACTGGCAATCAGCAGTCCAGCAGACCAATCCACCCTGCGTAACGAACACAAAATCACGCTGATCGCCGCAATAAGCCCGGGCTTATCGAACGATCATAAAATTGAATTTCTGGATAACGGTCAACCGTTACAAGCGGCCAGCAAATCAACCCGTATCGAACTGACCGATTTTCCACGAGGCAGCCATAACCTGAGTGTTCGTGTTTTGGATAAAAACGGCAAAGTACTGCAAACCAGCTCCTCAGTTACGGTTCATATTTTCCGAGCTGTCATCAAACCTCCACCACCGCCACCTAAAAAAAGCGATTAACCTCCAGGTTGACAGCCCTTCAGTTATGCACCAAAAAAGTGCATACTGGTATTTTCAATAGATCGCCCCAAAAGAGGGCATCATATCCATGACTGCCAACCCCGATCTAACCCAGTATCTGCTCAACCATCAGACCACCGCGGTGGTGCTGCTGAACGAACTTTTACAGGTACGTTTTCTAAATAGCGCAGCCGAAGCCATGCTATCAACCAGCGGCAATCGGGTAATTGGTCAACCTC
>Ga0209396_1000869_pt1 | contig 34774 bp, 26 predicted proteins | sample GOMGulsemesocosm_6_FD_184638 | JGI IMG/M metagenome (GOLD analysis project Ga0209396, IMG submission 184638) | Methane-oxidizing microbial communities from mesocosms in the Gulf of Mexico - GOM8C Gulf of Mexico (SPAdes) (version 2) | ecosystem: Environmental > Aquatic > Marine > Cold seeps...
ATTCTCGAGTATTTGTCACAAGGCTATCTTCAATATTGATCCCAACGACACCAAGATCAGCTAGTATTTTTATATAACCTGCTGTAATTAAAGGGTCGCGACTATAACCTGATTCAATATCTACCGTTAAAGGTAAAGTAGTAGATACTAGAATACGTTTTACTATGTATAACAATTCATCGAAACTCATTTGCTCACCATCTTCGTAACCTAACATATTAGCGATTGCTGCGCTTGAGGTACCGATGGCTTTAAAGTTTAGTTTTTCTGCTGTTTTAGCGCTGTTTGCATCCCATACATTACAGATCACTAAAGGTGTATTTTGGTGGTGTAGTTGTTTAAATGTCATGTTCGTACCCTTTAATTCTTTAAATATATATTTATTTAACGAAGCAGTATTAATCTGCTTGTTGTTTGAATACAGACATACTGCGGGCATACTACTGTTAGAGCCAATGGTATATTCTTAACTCTATTATAAGCTGTACTTATATTATGAATCTAAATAAGGTTATAATCGGGTTTAATATCATTCATTTATGTATCTAGATTATGGATAAACGTTTAAATAACTTAAACAACTTAAGATGTTTCGAAAGTGCAGCACGTCTTGAAAGTTATAGTAAAGCTGCTATAGAATTATGTTTATCGCAAGCTGCGGTTAGCCAAAAAATGCGACAATTAGAAGAGTCATTAAATACTAAATTGTTTATGCGCCAAGGCCGTAAAATGACCTTAACCGAATGTGGCGAAAAATTATTAGCAGTTACACAACAAGCATTTAATGTTTTAGTTAATGGCCTTAATGATATTCAAAGTGAGGGCATTGATGGTAGTTTAACGATTACTTCAACTCCTGCTTTTACATCGATGTGGTTAATGCCAAAGTTGCATGAGTTTTCAATGCAACATCCAGAAATTAAAATTAGAGTTGCCTCATCAAATCGATTTGAAGACTTAAAACAAAATCAGATAGATTTAGCGATAAGATTTGGTACAAGTGTTAATAAAAATACTAGCACAGACTTTAAATGTGAATACTTTGGCCAAGATGAAGTATATCCCGTTTGTTCTAAAAAACTCGCTGATAAAATTGATTTTGATAACCCACAAGATATATTAAAAACTTGGCTGGTACGACTAGAAAAACAAGGTCCATATAATTGGCAAGCTTGGTTTGACGCTGCGGGTGTACTTGGTCATGAAAAACATACCCAATGGACTGAAGTGGTGAGTACAGATATTGGTTTAAGTGCCGTAGCAAGTGGTCATGGTTTTACTTTAGCGGCTAAGTCGTTATATCGTGAAGGTGTTGAATCTGGTAATTTAGTTATTCCTATTAAAATCAAACATCCAGCAGCAGTGAAGCGCTATTTAGTATTTGATGAAAACTCACCTAAAAGAGCAAGACTAGAAGTATTTATGAATTGGCTTAAAAGAGAAATGAGTGCGTAATATTAATGGTTATACACCGTTTGATGAACAGTAAGGAATTACATTAACAATGAAAAAAATAGCGATATTTGGTAAACCCGGAGGAGGAAAGTCAACACTAGGTAAACAACTTTCAATTGAAACAGGGATAGACTTATATCCTTTAGATTCAATCGAATATAACAAAGATGGCAACAGAGTCGATGATGAAATTTACAAAGAGCACCATAATAAAATTATAGCGTCCGATTCTTGGATAATAGATGGCTTAGGAACAATAGAGTCTTTTAATTCAAGGCTTGAAGCAGCAGATACGCTTATTTATATAGACTTACCATATTATATTCATTACTGGTGGGTTACAAAGCGGTTTATTCAAGGGATTTTTAAAACACCAGAAGGCTGGCCAAAAAATTGTTCTATTTTTAAAGGCACAAAACAAAGCTACAAAGTATTAAAGATATGTCCAAAATTTTGGAATGATGCGCTATTAAATCAACTAAAATCACTCACCAATGATAAATCGTTATATGTGATAAAAACACCTCAGGAACTAAATTCATTTATAAATAAAACATTGAACATATCAAAAAAATAGAGAGCAAATATTTTTACCGAGGTAAAATGACACTAATACAAAACCCTTTGGGTGATAAATTACTAAAAAGTAACTTACCTTGATGTGCTTCTATAATATCTTTACATAAGGCTAATCCTAAACCCGTTCCTGAATGTTTAGTTGAATAGAAAGGCAATAGGGCATGTTGAATAACTTCATCAGACATTCCTGAGCCAAAATCTATGATATCAATTTTTACATGATGTACTTGTGATGAGTGAGTTGATACTTCACAGATGTTAACTTGTGTTAGGTTGTTAGGATCCGCTTCATCTGCATTTTTGAGAAGATTAACTAATACTTGCTCAATTTGGCTTTGATCTAAATTGACTGCCGTGTCAGTGAGTTGATTTTCGAATTTTATTGGGTATAGCTCTGTAAGTTGAGATATGATATCGCTTAAATTGACTCTGTTTTTTATTGGTTCTCGCAACTTCGCAAAACTCGCATAGCCTGTCACAAATTCACTCAAATGATTTATACGTCCTGATATAGAGTTAAATACACGATCCAACTTAGGTTCATTTAGTTTTTTTGAAATTAACTTTCCACTGTGGCACATGCTACTGATAGGCGCGATAGAATTATTTAACTCATGGCTTAATACTTTTATCACTTTTTTCCAAGTACTACTTTCTTGTCTTGCAAGTTGTTCAGTCATGGGTTTAAGCAAATATAAAGTATGAGTAGCGAGGTTAAGTCTGACATTTGATTTTGCAATGTGCCAAGCTTGGGATTGTCCGTTCTTATCGGTACTACTAATAATTGATTCTGAACTCAGTTTGGTATCGTCATATTGTAATGATTGCTGGAACTCTTGTGATAATTCAGTAATTAATTCCGACCAGTTACAACCTATTAAGGCATTGGTTTTAAATAGTTCCTGACATTGCTTATTTGTAAAAACTATTTTATCACGGTGATCTACTAAAACTGTGACAACTGTAGATGCATTGATCACTATGTCGAGTAACATTTCTCTTTGATATAAGCGTTGTCTTTCGACTCTCAGGAATTCACTTGCCTGATTAAATTGCTCAAATAATGGTTTATATTTTTGTTCTATCTTGTCAGGTAAACTTGCTGAGAAATCTCCATCTATAAAGTTTAAAAAACCATGCTCTAGGCTTGTTACTAAGAGGTTTTGAGATTTTTGATGTTTTAAAATAAGAAATATATTTAAACCTAATAAAAAAAATCCACTAAATATGACTAATACGATATTTTCTGGAAGGTTATATAAACAAAGCATGAAAAAAATGATATTGCTTAACAGTATTATCATCAAGTTCATATTTTAATCCTGTTGCTTTATATTGTATTTCTCTATTCTGCGATACAAAGCTTGACGACTGAAGCCTAATTCATTTGCAGCGCGGGATATGACCCAATTATATTTATTTAATGTAGTTTCTATGAGTTCTGATTCACTTTGTGGATGGGATGTTTGTACTACGTTTAAAGAGGTATGAGTTATAAAATCATCAGCTACTATGCAAGGATCGTTAGCAAATACTAAAGCGCGTTTACATGCATTCTCAAGTTCTCGTACATTGCCTGACCAAGATTGCTGTAACAAATATTGTTGAGCACAATCGGATAAACTATTAGCTTCCCCAATGAAGTATTGCGCTAAAGGTAAGATATCTTCTTTTCGGTCAGTGAGCGGGGAAAGCTGCAATTCAACGATATTGAGTCTATAGTACAAATCCTCTCTAAAAAGTCCCTGTGCGATATCTTGTTTTAAATTACTATTAGTTGCACTGATCACACGTACATCTACTTTTAAGGTTTTACTAGAACCTAACCTTTCAAATTCTCCAGTTTGTAAAACACGTAATAACTTAATTTGACCGGCTAAATTTAGATTGCCAATTTCGTCTAAGAACAAAGTACCGCCATCTGCAACTTCAAACCGGCCTTCTCGTGCGGTATTAGCACCTGTAAATGCGCCTTTTTCAGCGCCAAATAATTCAGCTTCCATTAAGTCATGGGGCAGTGCACCCATATTCACTTTTATAAAGGCATTAGTGTTACGCTTAGAATTTTGATGAATATGATCGGCTAGTTTTTCTTTACCTGAACCATTGGGGCCTGTGATCAATGCATTAATATCTGATATTGCAACTTTATCAGCCATATGGATCAAGTTCTGCATATTTTTACTTTGGTAAATGAATTTGGATGTTGAAGATTGTTCTAATTTAGGACTTTCTTTGTTTATGGTTTCATTAATTATATTGAGTAATTTGTCATCATTCCAAGGTTTTGGAAGGTAATCTGTTGCACCTGCTTTAACTAACTCAATTGCTGTTTCTAACTGACTCCATGCCGTAATTAAAATAATAGGTACATTAGAATTAATCTGCTTAATGTCGTAGAAAAGGTTTTTACCTTCATCTCCTGATGTTGTGCCATCAGAGAAATTCATATCTTGAATAACAAGATCAAGTTTTTTATGGGATACAGCCATTAATGCATCTTTTATAGTAATCGCTGTTATCACCTCATAATCGTAAAGACTGAGCAATAAATCTAGCGCGTCTAATATGTCAGGGTTATCGTCAACAACTAAAATACGCTTCATTTAAATTTATGTTCCTTTGATTGTTATATTACGCGGCTAAAGCCCCGTCTACCATATGTTTACAACATATAACTAATTGCTAACTCGTAGGCGGGACTTTAGTCGCGCTTTTATTTAAGTGTCAGTTATAAATTTTCTATAAAGTATGAGTTGCCACCACAGGAGATATTTTTGTTGTTTTATACGCTGGTAACCAAGTTGCTAGAGTACCTGATATAAAGATAATACTTACCGCCATGAAATATAACAGAATATCTGGTTTTTCCATAGTGATGACTTGGCTTAATAAAATATTAATTATAATGGTTGTCCCTATGCCTAGAATACAGGCAAACAGACTCATTAACCAATTCTCACTAAAGACATATAAAATGATGTCTCTTTTAGTTGCACCTAAAGCACGACGAATACCTATGTATTTTCGTTGTTGAGACATATGAAAATGTGCGTGTGCAAAGTTACTTACAATCGTAACCATAACCATTAAAATACACAAAATTGTAAATAAACTTGATAAACCCGTTTCTTGGCTAAAGAACTCTTTATGACGTTCGTTCATGCTATAGACATCCAAAATATCACGTTCAGGATGTATTGCTAATATTGTTGATTCTACTCGTTTCTTAACATTGTTAATTTGGCCTGGCTCTACACGTAAAACATAATTTTGTGTGAAATCGAACTGTGCAAATGTGAAGTTACCAAATACAGCAAAATATTTAGCCCGTCCTTGCCATCTAGGGTTAACCATAAAGTCTTTGGCTATGCCGACAATACGTCCATGATTTGATAGTTTCCCTAATGCCGACTCATCAGGATAAACTGCTTTAGCTAATGATTGGGTTATGACAATGTTTGGTTGTAATTCATCACGTTTTCCAGCGTAATAAGCTGCTGTCATATCATCGTCTTTTGTTAATGCACGACCTTCTATAATTTCTACACCTAAGTTTTCAACACCCATTTTATTAGAGTAAAATATTGGTACATAATCTAAATCCTTGGCTGAGATTGCATCTTTTGGTGTATTTTCATCTTTGAAGTTACCATTCCATCCGCCATTTTGAATCGGTAATTGATTATATTGTGCTGTACTTATAACACCGTCTAACTCTTTGAGCATTTTAAGATCTTGTTCTGTAATTGATTGATAAAATTTCTGTTCTTTAAATTCACCTGATGTTGGTAATAATTCTATCGCCAACAGATTTTGTACGTCAAACATTAAAGGGTCATTTATTTTTTTACTGGTATCTAAACTAATTAAAATAGTATTAACTACCAGACCTAAAGTTAATGCTAATTGTAATAGCAATAAACAGGTCGCAAACTTTCTCAGTAATAGTGCTTTTAGTAATGCTTTTATATTCATAATGTTTATCCTTTTATCTAAGCTTATTATTTTATTTGAGCACTTAAGCTTGAATTACTCGCTTGAATGAGTGGATACAATGCACTGATAAAACTTGTAGAAACAGCAATGACAATACCCAGTAACATTAATTTTGCATCAAATGAAGCGATATCATTCAAATATGGAAATAGTGTTAAAGAGAACTTTAAGAAAGCCCAGCCTAAAATAATGGCTAGAACAGCACAACATGAACCTATAATTAAGCTCTCAACAGCACCCTGGTAAAAAATATTCTTTTTACTTGCGCCAACGGCACGACGAAGTCCAGTTTCAAATTTTGCACTATGGTAGCGGGCTAATAATAGGCTACTGGCATTAAATATACAGACAGCAAGGAACAATACCGTTGCTAATGCAAATGCGAGAATTTTTTGATCAACAACTTTGTTTTTATCCAGCCACTGATTAACGTCATATAATTTATTATTTATTGGAAAAGGGTGCTCACCAGAGTCTTTCAAACTTTGGCTATAACTATCTATGTAATTTTGAAATTGTGCTTTTTGTTGTGCATTCTCAAGTTGCACAAAAGCTTGCATATAAAATACATTTTTTGCTCTTGTATCCGATGCATCGGAAAATGATTCAGTAGACGAAGTACGCGCACTAATCCCCCAATTATATGTAAGTGCAGTCTCAAGTGGAGCATATAAGTCGTCTGTTTTGTTAAATGCACGCCTTTCTGTTGCATGATAAAATAAAGGTTTTAAATTCCAAGGTTTTAATACGCCCACTACACGGAATATTTGCTTGCCAATCTCAATTGTTTTACCAACGCTATTTATGCCACCAAATAATTTTTGATTTAAATCAGCACCAATAACAACATCATTTGAATTTTCATTATTCCATGTACCGCCGAACGCAAAAGGGGCATTTGTTAACTCAAAAAAATCGCTGGTTGTTGCACGTGTTTCTGCACTAAAACGCGTTAAACTTTTAGATTCTATATTGCGGGCATACACCTGGGATGCATAATGCGCTATGCTAAATGTTGGAATATTACTTTTTAAAATATGCATCGCATCTCTGTAACGTAAAATATGCAAAGACTCTGAGATATTTTCATCTTTTTCTGGCCAAGCATTCATATTCACGCTAAAAATCTTATCGCTTTTTTCAGGTATCGGATCGCTAGTCATAACCCTTAATATTGCCAAGTTTGCTAATAAAACCGCGACACCAACAGCTAATGTTGTGATCATTAAAGTAAAAAATAATTTATGACGTTTTAAGTTATGTTTACTGAGCTTTAAATAATATAGGAACATATCCATCTTTATCTCCTTAGGCCGTGTGCGCTTTATTTAAGGCTACGTTGTTTAAAGGTGCATAAATGCTCATATCCGTAATTTGACCATCTATTACTTGCACGTTACGTTTAATAGATCTTGCTTGATCAGGGTCATGTGTCACCATAATAATGGTACTGCCTTGTTCGTTTAATGTGTGTAATAACTCCATCACTTGACGTGCCATTAATGAATCAAGGTTACCAGTAGGTTCATCTGCTAATAATATTTTAGGTTCACCAGCTAACGCTCTTGCAATTGCAATACGTTGTTGCTGACCACCTGATAACTGGCTAGGTAAATACTTATGACGACTTGCTAAACCCACTTGTTCAAGTGCATTTTCAATACGACGTTTTCGTTCTTTTGCACTAAAACCTCGATACCTGAGTGGCATATCAATGTTGTCAAATATATTAAAGTCAGGGATCAGGTTATAACTTTGAAAGATAAATCCAATTTTTTCATTTCTTAGTCGAGAAAGCTCATCATCTTTAAGTCCCTTTACATTCACACCGTCAAGCTCGTAACTCCCGCCATCAAAACCGTCCAAAAGGCCTGCTACATTTAAAAAAGTAGATTTACCTGAACCTGACGGGCCTGTAACTGAGACAAACTCACCTGGTTTTACGTTTAAGTTAAAATCTCTTAATGCGTGGGTTTTAATTGTATCTGTTTTAAAAATACGACTAATTGATTGCATATTTAACATAGGTTTTCCTTAAATTTTTGTTTAGTACAAAACAGAGTGTTTTGTTTTTGATTATTATTTTTAAAGTGTCAATTTAATTTGTTCATGCATTGCAAAGTCAGTGTGGTCTGAGATGATTAATTCATCATTTTCTTTAGCGCCTTGTAGAATTTCAATAAATTCAACGCTTGATATACCAACATTAATACTGTGTTTTTTTGCGTAATTATCTGTGATTTTAAATACCGACTTGGCAGCTCCAGCTTTTAAGAAAGCACCACGCTTAACCATTAATACATTTGATTTACGTTCAAACTCAATTGTGGCGTTTACTCTTTGGTTCTGTCTTAAGTTAAAGGCTAAATTATTATTAATTGTGATCCTAATTTGTACTTGGCTGTTATTAACCTCAGGAGAAATAGAGCTTAAAGTCCCTTTAAGTTTTTTACCTGCTACAGTCATATTTACTGTTAGACCTATCCCTAAATCGTCTGCATAAAATTCAGGCACATTGAGTTGCGCTTCATACTGGGTTAAATCAACAATCGTCATTAATGCTTGTGAATCGGCAACACGTTCTTTCTGCCCAATTAACCAATTACCAACAATTCCTGATACTGGTGCTTTTATTTCTAAAGCTTTCTCACGACGGTTTAACTCGTCCAAAATTATTTGTTGCTGGTTTACTTCAAATTGGCGAGTTTGGTTTTCAAAATTAAGGCGTTTTTTAGCAAGGTCTACGCGTTTTTTTGCATGTTGGTGCCTTAAATTTGCTTCTAGTAATTCATCTTGCGTTTTAGCGAAATCTAACTCGCTGATAACTTGTTTATCAAATGACAATTCTGCACGTTGATGTTCACGGTTTGCAGCATTCAACCTGACTTTTGCTTCATCTAAGCTACGCTCTAAGTCTAATTGTGCTTCATCGTCTATTAATGCGCCACGACTGGCTTCTATTTTCAGTTTTGCAAGTTGAGATTTATTTTGTTTAATCAAAGATATCAGTTCAGGACTGTTTAACTTTGCCACAACTTGACCCGCTTCAACTTTATCTCCTGGGCGACTTAGCATAGTAACATCACCAATCTCAGGACTATAAAGTTGAGGTGCATTTGCAGCAACTAATTTACCTGACACTGCAACATCTCGTATTAGTTCGCCTCGAAAAACTTTAGCTGTTAGTAGATTACTTTTGTCAATTGATACTATGCCTAAATACCAATTGTTAATTGTTGGAAATGTATAAATTCCTGCGATGAATAGACTAATAGTAACTGCTACATATTTAATCCAAGTGGATGATTTTACTTTTTGTATTTGTTCATCTTGTGTTTCAGTATTTTTTATCATTGCTATTCAACATATATATAATTCATATATCTAATAGAGCAGGGTTGATGCCAAGTTTCCCATCAAGTATAGGTTGCTGTTTTTAGGGATGTTTCTTTATTTTTGTATACTATGAAGTGTCCGAACGGACACTATATCTGTCCGGTAATGTCCGAGGTGTAACAGTGTGGACAGTAGAATTAAGCTGAGGCATGCTGAAATTGATTTTTGGATATGTTGATAATATTTACTAAGCTTAATTTATTAAGAAATAACAGAAATATGTAATGAAAATCAATAGTAAAATTATTGTTTGTATCTGTGCTTTATCAATATTTGAAGTTGATTTCGCATTAGCACAATCAGATGACTTGTTTTCACTTTCCATAGATGACTTATTACAAGTTACCGTTGTAAGCAGTAATGGTATAGAAGAGAGTTTAATTGATGCGCCAGCTGCTATGGTCATTTTAACAGAGCATGATATAAAGCGTCGCGGTTATAATAATCTAAAAGAAATATTTGTAGATTTACCTGGTTTCGATGTAATTCAAACTGGAGGTGCAAATAATACAACTTCATATCAAAGAGGATATCGTACACCAACTACGAACAGAACATTGTTTATGATCAACGGTGTTATAGAGAATAACTTATGGAGCCAAGAATATATCATGGCTCATCAATACCCAATAAACATGATTGAACGGGTAGAAGTGCTTTATGGACCATCATCTGTTCGTTATGGTGCCAATGCATTTTTAGGTGTAATTAATGTAATAACCAAACAGGCAAAGAATTTAAATCAAAATACATCAGAAATAATGGTAAAAGCTGAAGTTGGAAGCTGGAACTCTCAAGGTATTGATATTTTTATACAAAAAAAACATGAAGAATTTAGCTTTGATATTGCGGGTGTTATTTTTAAATCTGATGAAGAGGATTTATCTGCTCGCTGGGGTTTTTTGTCAAATGAGTTATATAGCGATGCTAACACTTGGGGTCCAATTCTAAATAATAAAAATGATGGAAAATTTTACGGCTCATATGAAGACAAAACAGATGATTGGGGATTATTTATAAATGCATATTACAAAGGTTTTAAATTTGGCATCATAAACTGGAAAATAGATGAAGGATATGGCGCGCAGTATGCTGCAGATAGAGGCCAAAATAATGGTGATTGGATGCGTTCATCAAAACAGGCTTTTATCGAACATAATTGGAAATACAATAAAAACCTAATTGTTAATACAAATATTATATTTAGGAAAAATCGAATTTGGGGTAATTGGGCTGAAGCTACACCTGACTGGAATATTGGTCTTGAAGCATTTTCTTATGTCAGTATTACAAATTGGAATAGCTCAAATAAAGCACTAGAAATAAAACAAGATTTTGATTTTACGTTTGATAAAAGCTTTAGATATTTAGCAGGTTGGAGGATCAAACGCTCAGATTTAACCAAAGCCTATGATGTACCTGGGTATTGGGGAGCATATAGCTCTACAATACCTTCTGATGAACCTGGGCCCCATGGTAACGGAGCGGGTATTTTTCACAGTACAGATTTGTTTTACGATTTTGATCAAAAGCCATTAAGTGAAGTACCAGAAGATAATACAGTGCAATTTAATGATACAGGTGGTTATGCCTCACTTATTTATGACAATGCAGCGTGGCGTGTCAATCTAGGTGTTCGCTATGATGACAATCAAATTTGGGGTTCATCAGTGAATCCCAGAGTATCAGCTGTTTACAAATATAATGATAATGAATCAGCGATTAAATTAGTTTATGGGGAGGCATTTCAAGAACCTCCGGCTCAACAACTGTATGGTGGATGGTCTGGACGAGAAGCTAACCCTGACTTAGAACCAGAAAAAGCGAAAAATATTGAACTCATATTCATGCATAAAACACATGGTTGGCTTCATGATGTTTCTTTATTTAGGGCTTTGTATGATAATGTAATTAGGGAAGATGCTGTCAACAATGGCAGTAGAAAAATATCTGGGCTGGAATATAGGGGACGTTTTGAATACGAAAACCCGATCGCGGACCAAAACCAAATAACGGGTCATTTATATTATAGTTATACTAATGCTAAAACAAACAGGCTTTATTCTCATTCTGACAACATCTGGATTAATAAAACGGCTACGTTAGGCGATATATCACCTCATAAAATCAACTTGTTATTTGATATGCCTGTAATTGATAAGTTTAACATTAATATGAAAGCTAATTACCTTGGCAGGACGAGTCTATATTCTAGGAATCCATTAAACCTACAGAAAATAGAAGTCGGCTCTAGAGTTATATTTGATACAGCGTTAACTTATAGTCATGTTGAGTGGTTAATATCTTTAAAAATATTAAATTTATTTAATCGTGAAATACTTGCTCCTGGTATCCAAAAAGCTGATTCAGGTAATGATTTTTCAAAAAGAAGTTTAGGTTTTAGTAATTCTTTAAGTGCGCAACCAGGAAGATCACTTTGGTTAACTTTAAATTATAAGTTTGATTAAAAGCTTTGCCACATTAATTGTGGCAAAGCTTTATTCGTCGAAGTTTACCATTTATGCCATAAACCTAACCAAGCTTGTAAGTCAGATTTTGCATTCTCTGGATTTACTTGCGCTACACCCATATTAATAGATAAATTTGATATTCCTGTAAAACCAAAGTTATTGGTAAATTCACCTTTAATACCATAAACATCTATATTGTCCTGATCTTTCATTGTGTGTCTGCTGTAAAATAATCGGCCAGCATCAAATGGTGAAAATACTTCATATTTTGCATAGTCATTTGTTGTTGCAGAATAAAATGCCATCTCAGGTGAAAATACTGTATTAAGATGCGCTTTGGGTTGCATTAGTGTAGATCCAAAACCACCAATATTAATAATATTACTTGATTCATCGCTGCGTTTAATAGCTTGTACTTCTGCTCCTAAACCATAATGTTTAACATGGCCAGCTAAAGAAAATTGTGCATTATAGCCATCATAATCATTATTGTTTGATTCACCTGTTATATAGGTAAGATATGATTTTTGGCTCACCCCCCAAACTTGCTTATCAAAATACCAAGATTGCTCAAAACCAAGTGATTGATAATGGTTATCACCGCTCAATTCATTTATTTCTGTATCAGCTAAACGCACTTGTGCAATCGCATTTATCGATAATGTATCTCTTTTATAAGGATAAGATGCTTCTAATAAAAGTCCAGTTTCGGATATATCAGTTTGTACGTGAGTTAAAGCATGTTTTTGCTCGTCAACTTTTAAATCATACTGATACGCGTGTGCAAATAACTTAACAGGCCAGCCTTGCCAACGAACATTGGCACTGGCCCCTGATAATACATTTCTATTCAGATCTGAACTCACATTTACTTGCCAATCAAAACGACTTAACACATCACCACTTTTGTAACCTAGTTCAAATAAGTTGGCAGAAGCGGAATAGAAACTTTCTCCAATACTTAGCGTGCCTTCTTGTGGTCCAATACCATAATCTCGTTGTTGGCCAATCGATTCATCAACAGTCATTTTAGCTTTGCTGAGTTTAATTGGGCTATTATCGATTGCCATAATGTCGATGTTGTTATGTGTTGTAATATCACGGACTTGAACAAAATCTTGTGGTTTTAACGTTAATTGATAAACATCAGGGCCTTTAGAGTTGATTGATAAATGTAATAATGAATCATTGCTTTGTGCAATAGGCCAAGACACTGGATGCTCACCAGAACTAATTTCAGAAAGTGAATTGGTATCAAAGGTATATTGATACATTTTAACTTCGCCTTGGGTACCCGCAACATAATAAAGTGATGAACCATCCTTTGACCATTCTGGGTATGATAGAAACTGGTAATTAGCTGGAGCTGGTATTACAAAATCAGTGTTTGAGGTTGAGTCTAAATCTTTTACTCTTAACTGCCATTTGTTATTTAAACCGGTTGTTAAATACGAAAGTTGAGTTGCCTCAGGGTTTAACCGTGGAAAATCATAAATATCAGAGGTAGATGCTTTATTTATATCTGAGACTTTATTACCATTGAAATCAAATTTAACAAGTTGTGATTTACCAAAACGAGATTGCTCAGCAATAATAATATCACCACTGACATCAAATCGACGTAAATTAGCTGAAGTTGTTATTTGCTTAGTTTCTCCAGTCGTTATATTCCAACTAAATAAATCTTGGTGCAATTGCGAATCACTGTCTTTAGTTGATGCGCCAAAAATAATAGTATCGTCATTTAACCAACGAGGGTTTCTAATAGACTGGTAGTTGGTTTGATTTAAACTGAATTTTATTTCCCTTTTAAATACTTGTGGGGGTTTACCTATAATATCTTTTGGATCTACTTTTAGAATTTCTTTCGCTTTCTTTTCAAATTTCTCTGCTGCTTCTGCGTTCTCATCTGTAGTGTAGATATTTAATATGACTTCTTTGTATTCTTCTTTTCTTTGAGTTTCTACAACAGCCAGTAAATTACCACTTGGACTTAAAGCAGGTTCAGATATTTGACCATTTAAGTCTAACCAAAGCTCAGAATTTGAATCTGAATACTGAGATTCTTTATCCATTGCCTTAAAAGTATATTCTGCAACAAACCTTTGATATAAATGTTCAGCTGAATCTTGAAATACGCCTTCAAATGATTCATTAAAATTGCGTTGTTTAACTGCTTTCCAACGTGACCATACGGCATCTAACGTATCTTCGCCATAGTTATCTTCTAACCATTTTAAATATCGAACACCAACTAAATATGCCATAGAACCTGACATAAAACGTTTATCTTGCTTACTTAGTTGGCTATAAGTCGGTAGTGAACCTTCTCTTGCAAATTGTTGAATAATCGCTTCTACACCATCATGATATAAACGACCACGACCTGTTAATTTTGATTCCTGTAGTGTTGCATAACCTTCGGCGACCCAACGATCTGCTTTTATAATAGAAGCATCGTAAATATCCCATACTTGCGCTAATTGGTTACGCCATCCACTTCTGTGCTTTTGCGCTAAATGAACTAGATGAACGTATTCATGTAACACTAAAAGTTGCTGCCAGCTACTGGAGTTTGATATAACACTATCCGACTGTGGTGGTGTGGCAAATAACGCCATATAAGGTTTACTGCTCAAAGGCATTGCAAAGCCGTTAGATGCATTTAATGGGTCAATTATATAGGCGTCAACTTTTTCATCTAGAACACGGTTTTGTTGATTTTTTATTAAAGTACGTACATTTTCCATTTCTCTTGCGCTAGAAAGTGCCCAATCCTTATATTCAGGCGTGAAATGAACTCTAAAATTTTCAGTTTCAAATGTTTGCCATGAAGATGATTTATCAATCATTACAGCATGGCTATTTAGTGATGCTATTGCCAGAGTACTAAAAGAGAATGCTTTTACTATAGAGTTAAATTTCATAAAACCGTCCGAGGTTATCATTTTTTATTTGAGCGCATTGTAAAGGGGGTACAATTTTTATAACTAAATTATATGATAAGCGGTTAATGAAAAGGATATAAGGTTTTTGCAGAGGTTTATTCTATAAATGTGGTATAAGTCTGTTACTTATACCACATGAATTTTAATTATGCTTTACGTTCAACTAGGTTAACCCAGCCATCAGGACCTTGTTGGCGGCCCATTTGAATATCAGTTAATAACGTATACATAGCTAAAGTATATTTACCTACATTGCCATCACCGACTGTGATCACATCATTGTTTTCAAATATATATGAACCCACTGGAGAAACAACTGCAGCAGTTCCAAAACCACCAGCTTCAATGATTTCACCTGATTTAACATCTTCAATGAAATCTTTTATTTTAATGGTTTCCTGCTTTACTTCAAAACCAAGTTGGTTGCTCAAACTTAAAATAGACTGAGAAGTAATTGATTTTAAAATAGTGTCAGTAAATTCAGGAATAATTACAGTACCATCTTTACGAACGTGGTAATGATTCATCGCACCAGCTTCTTCAATATATTGATTAGTTGAATCTAAATATAATACTTGAGATGCACCATAAGTTTGTGCAGTTTCAGAGGCTTTTAAAGATGCGCTGTAATTGCCTGATGCTTTAGCTGATCCTGTACCACCAGAAACGGCACGGTGATATTGTTCACTGACTAATAAACGTATGGCTTTATTATTTCCATCTTTATAATAAGCACCACTTGGGCTTAATAATACACAAAAAGTATAATTTTTAGAACTTCTTACAGAGATATGATCTTCAGTAGCAAATACAAATGGACGTACATATAAACAGGCGCCATCTTGTTCTGGGAACCAAAGGCGGTCTACATCAATTAGCGCATGAATTGCATCAATTTGCATTTGCTCATCAATAGATGGCATACAAACAACTGAACCAGAGTGATTCATACGTGAAGCATTCATATCTAATCTGAATGTGTGAATTTCACCATCTGTATGTTTATATGCTTTTGCGCCTTCAAAGATCGATTGACCATAATGAAGTGCCATTGCACCTGGTGGCATAGTTAATGGGCCATAAGGAACAACACGTGGCTCTACCCATTGACCATCTTTATAGTCCATAAGAAACATATGATCTGTTCTAAGCTTTCCAAAACCAATATCTTCTTTAGGTTCGAATTGTTCAGTACGACGGTTTTCGGCATTTTTTAATTGGTAATCAATTTTCATTATCTACTACTTATTATCTGCACGGATCTTAAAAATATTGCAAGCATAATGAAGATGTTGTCAAATAAAAGCAATACTTGAACAATATAAAATAGATTATTTAATTATTTATATATATATGCATAACTCATACAGAGAATATTAAAATGTCGCAAACAATAGTTAAAATGGAATTTGAAAAAGAAAATAAACATAGCATTCGTTACAAAGAAGTGCCAGAACCAGGCAAAGCAGAAGTCATTGGTAGTATATATGTACAAAAATGGTTTGCTGAAAATGCTAAAACGATAGAGGTAACGATAAATAAAACTGTAAAATAAATTTTAGAAGACTTTACAGAAAATAAAGGGATTAAGTTATTTAATAACTTAATCCCTTTATTTTATAAGCTGAGCGTGTTTGACTCTACAGCATCATACTTAAAGTAATGATACTGAATTTACCTCTTCATATAATGCATTGCCTTTTTTGACTAATTTTTGAGCTTCTAAGAAACGCTTTGTTTCCATCAATTTATTTGCGTAGGCTAAATAGCCACTCGCAATTAATTTTTTAACTTTGATTGAAGGTATAAAATCATTTGGTAACTGTGAAGTAATAATTTGTATTTCATCATCTAAAAGTTGAAGTTCGTGATGGTCACTCACTGTTTTAATTTGAGTTGTAAAGTTTTCAAAAGTTTTTTGGTAAAAAACTTCAGCGGCTACAGCAGGGTAAGGTGTATCCGGATTTTTAGCATGTTCAAGGTTGAATTGAGCTAAAACTTTAACTGAAGACTTCATTTTTTGGCCAAATGTAATTAATGCATTTGCTTGTTCTAAATTGTTAAGTGTAATGTTGGCAATATCAATTAAGCTGTCTATTTCAGTCACATGATGTTTACTCAGCGCTTCATCGAAGTTAGTTTTGAATAATTGAAATGAATCTTCACTCGGAACAAATTTGAAGTTATTATCTAAAAATTTCAAATCATCAATTAATTGAGCAATGTTATTGTTGTGTGTTTCGTGATAACGCGCTTGGGATAATAATAATTCAACTCGATCTGATAATGCATCAATAATTGATTTTTTACTGGTTTCTTCGGCTTGCTTCATATGAGCTAATCTCATTGAATCAGGGTAATATTTTAATGCATCATTTATGATGTTATTAATTTCATCATAGTTTTTATATTTATTATTAGGGTCTTTACTGACTTTACGCATTTTAGTTTCGTAGATATCAATGATCCGTTGTTGATGTTGTCGCATTAAAGCTTCTCTGACAACTAATTTGTCTTCAGGAAATGAATCATATTGTGCTAATAGCTGTTTCGTAGATAACTTACCAAGTGACATCAGATCTGAGAAATTATTCGATTGTAAATCAAGCCTAACTTGAAGCTCGTCAATTGTATTATTTTGATCGGTATAGATAAGTACCATCGCTGATAAAACAGCAATACTTGCAGCTGTTGCAAACAACTTTGGTACAATATTGCGGTTTAAACCTGATTGAAAAGCATTAATATCTTTAATACGGTCATTTTTATTAAGCGCAAGAGCTGACTTTAAGCTAATCCAAGCTAAGTAATTAATATTATTTGGTTTCTTTAATGAAAATTGTTCTAAATTAACTTCATTTGCTGCTTTACGATTATAAGGATGTTTTGAGCTTAATAACTCGTAAACAATGCAAGCAAAAGAAAATAAATCATCACTGGGGCTTGAGGGCTCGCCGTTGAGTTGCTCTTTACTTGCATATGCAGGTGTAAATCCGGCAATATCTGAGTTTATTTCATTTTCTTCAAGTGCGTATGCATCTTGCTTGGTTTTTAAAGCTTGAGCGACACCAAAATCAAAAACTTTAATCACGCCATTTCTTGTTAACATTATATTGGCAGGTTTTAAGTCTGTATGTACGATATTTGAACTATGTGCGTAGCTCAAAGCTTGAGCGATTTGAGTTACAATGTTTTTAACCCCTTTATAAGGTAAACCCATTGGTTTTGCACGCTTTATTATCTGATCAAGGGGCTCGCCATCAAGCCATTCCATAACTATGTAATGGTACTTACCATCAAAATCAACATCAAAGACTCTGATAATATTAGGGTGAGATAATAATTGCGTTTTCTTAGCTTCTTTTATTAATAATTGTGTCGCATCTGATATATCACTAATCTCAGATTGTAATACTTTTATTGCCACTAAAGATTCTTCAACATCTGCATTTTCAAGATAGAGGTCTCTTGCTTTGTACACATCACTCATGCCACCGCTGCCAATTTTTTCTTCAATCTGATAACGATTGTTTAATTTGGTGCCTGTTAAGTTTTGTGTGTTTCTCTGCGAGGGGATCTTTGCTCCAGAAATTCTGGTTTTATCTTCTCTATCATTAACTTGAGTTGAATTTACGTTGTCCATAAGTGTTAAAAAATCCTTAAATAATCTGGCTAATTAATTAAACCTAACATGCGGTTTCATCATTAATATATTTTTACTATATATTTCTATCATGTCTCTAAAATGTTGACAACAGTCAATTGTTTTTTTATTCTACATGCCGTTATTAGGTACAAATTAAAGGATGGTAACAAACCTCATGGAATTAGAGTTAGAAATAGTCAGCTATCACAGATTGTCTCCTGAACAAATTTCAAAAAAAACGGTGAGTGGTTCAGCAACGCTTGGGCGTGCTGAAAATAGTGATTGGTATCTACCTGATCCTGAAAAAGTGGTATCTGGAAGCCATGCAAAAATTGAAAATAAAAATGGCGTTTTTTATATCAATGACACATCAACAAATGGTTTATATATAAATCGGAATGTTGAGGCATTAGGGCAGCAGAACCCACATACCCTTAAAGTTGATGATCTACTCACTTTTGGAGATTATGAAGTAAAAGTGATTCGGATTTCTGATCTAGTTGCCTCCGAGTCGAAAACATCAATTAATTTTATGCCGACTGATAATCAAGCAATAAAAAAATCATATATTGATTCTGAGAATAGTTTTGAACAAGTTAAAATTCAGGCTCAGAAAATGCCAAAATTCGATAGTCAAATAAATGATGAATTTTTAGCTCCAAACACTTCAATTCCTGAAGAGTGGGATTTTGGTTTAATTAAAGATCCAAATTCTTCAGGCAATATTTCCCCTGAACTGAGTTCAAATCAGTTAAATAATGGGTTTATACCTGATGAAGTAATGAAAGAATCTGAATTTAAAAATCAAGTTCATTCTGTTAAATCAAATAAAGCATCGCATAGCCCACTTAAAAAAAATGTAATAGAAAATACATTATTGACATCTCTTCTAAGTGGTATTGGCTGTAAGAAAGATATTAAAAATGACTTAACAGATGAGATGATGTTTGAATTAGGTGAAAGTTTGAATTTATTACTAGTTGGTGTGATGCAAACATTACGTCATCGGGCTGAAATTAAAAATGAATTTCGTATTAATCAAACTACTTTTCAACAAAGTGAAAACAACCCACTGAAATTTTCAGCATCGATCGATGATGTTATTCAAAATCTTTTTTTACGTCGTAGCAGTAGTTTTTTATCTGCAAAATCAGCAATTAGTGAAGCCTTTAATGATACTCAAAACCATGAGAAAAGTCTGATTTCTGGTACACAAGGTGCGGTTGAAGGTATTTTAAATCAATTAGATCCTAACTCTATAAAACAAAAGGATTTTAATAGTCAAAATGTACTCGAAAAAATCATTCCAAATCAAAAGTCGGCAAAATATTGGAAATTGTATAGCTTAATTCATGCCGACATGAAACATGATGTTATTAATCAGCATTCCCAAATATGGCATGATGACTTTGTCGAAGCCTATGATAAAAAAATAAAGTCTTTAATTTAACTTTGGAATATTTAAATGAATAAAATATTAAAATTAGTGAGTAGTTTAATGACGATAGTGGCTTTAAATGCATGTTCCACCATCAATGCAATTGTACCACCTTCTACTGATTTAGAGTTTAATGTTGCTAAGAATGTTAACCCTGATTTTAATGGCCGGCCTTCACCTGTCGTCGCAAAAGTTTTTGAGCTATCGTCTAGAACTATTTTTGATACACAGGACTTTTTTACACTCTATGAAAATCCAGACAAGGTGCTAGGACCTGATTTAATCAAACGTGATGAATTAGAGTTACAACCTTTAGAAATGAAAAAATACAAAATGGTATTAAATAAAAATACCAGATATGTTGGCGTTATTGTCGCTTATCGGAATATTGATGGTGCAAAGTGGCGAGCTGTGATTGAGGTTGATCCTAGATATTATGACGATATTTCTGTCAATATTGAAAAATTGGCTATTTATATGAAAGAGAAAAATAACTTAATTTAATTAATATTTGGTAAGGATATCATGAGTGATTTTAGCCCCGTAGCATGGACTGAGGGAATGTTTTTAAGGCCTCAACATTTTCAGCAGCAAGATCGACATTTTCAGTCAAGTTTAAGACAAGTAAAGCATCCAATGAATTGGGGGCTAGAATCAATTGATATTGATGAATCCAGTTTGAAGTTAAGCCAAATAGCTATCAATAGCTGTAAAGGTACTTTTGCCGATGGTACTTTTTTCAATTTTCCTGTTTCAGATATTGCGCCAAATAATATAGATGTGCCTGTAGGTAAACAAAATGAAATTGTCTATTTATCAATACCTAATAATAAGTCGAACAGTGTTAATATTTCAGATAACACAGATTTAGCAATAACACGTTACAAATATGTAGATCATAACGTTATAGATACCAGTGTCGGTAATGATGCACAAGAAATATTACAAGTGGCTAAAATCAATTGTAAAATTCATTTTGAAAGTGACGATAGATCAGGTTATGTGAGTCTAGCGATTGCTAAAATTAGTACAATAACGACTGATGGCTTAGTCATTTTAGATGATAAATTCATACCTCCACTAATGTATGTCAGTGCTAATAATTATTTGTTAAATATTGTTAAGCAAATAACAGCGATGATAAATCAAAGGGCTGAAGCTATTGCTGTTAGGATGAATCGCGCTAATGTTGCATCAAGTGGTATCGCTGATTTTTTAATGTTGCAATTATTAAACAAATATCAACCTTTATTGACGCATTATACCCATGATATTGGCCATCACCCAGAGGAGCTCTATCGTGAATTCTTATCCTTAATTGGGGAGTTGTCTACATTTAACAGTGATAAGTTAAGGCCTGAAAAATTAAATCAATATCAGCATGATAATTTGTCACTGGTTTTTCAACAATGCTTACTAAATCTTACTAGTAGTTTAAGTTTAGTGCTTGAGCAATCTGCAATAGAGCTAAAATTAGAGAAAAGTCAGTATGGGGTATACTTTGCTGTTTTAAATGATAAATCTCTATTAAATCGAGCACAATTTGTTTTAGCTTTAAAAGCAGATGTTGTCAGTGATGAAATCCGAAATCGGATCCCAACTCAAACAAAAATAGGTTCAGTTGAAACTATTAGAGAACTTGTAAATAATCAATTGCCCGGTATTGCTTTATCAGCATTACCAGTTGCCCCACGAGAGATCCCTTATCATACCGGATATCATTATTTTCAGTTAGATAAAAATAGCAGTCAATGGAATAGCTTGTTATCTAGTGGTGGTTTAGCATTACACTTTTCAGGAAATTACCCTGAATTGATGGTAGAGCTATGGGCAATAAATTGTAGTTAAATTCAATCAGGAAGAATAAAGTGAATGATAAAACGGTTGTTAAACCTAGGCCAGGGAAGCGAAATTTAGCACCAACGGCACAGCCTAAAGATCCATCTGAAGCAATAAAGTCCGAAGATAAAACGCAAATCAATGAACAAATAAATTATGGCTCAAAACAAGTTGCAATTTTAACCATTACCGAAAATGACATTGTTGATAGTGCTGACACATTACTATCACTTTGCTGCCAATTAAAAGAAAGTAAAGATTATAAAGATGTGACAACATTAAAAGCACAATCAATAGACTTGATTAAATTATACGAACAGTCTTTAAGAGTCAAAGGTGTTTTACCTAATTTAATAGAGCATGCTCGATACTGTTTATGCTGCTTTCTGGATGAAGTTGTGTTGAATCAACCTTGGGGTGAAAATAGTCTATGGGCATCTAGTAGTTTATTGTCAACTTTTCATACACAAACCAATGGCGGCGAACACTTCTTTATTTTATTAGATAGCTTTTTAAATGATGGAGAACAAAAAATTGAGCTATTAGAACTGATGTATTTATGTCTCTCATTAGGTTTTGTGGGAAAAATGAGAATTGATACCGCAGGTGATAGTAAAATTGAAGATTATAAAGAACGTGCTTATCGTAAAGTTAAAGCGAGTAAAAGATCTTTTACTAAAGACTTGGCCCCTGATTGGCAAAATAAAGTAGTTAAAGGTACTGAATTACAAGAAGTATTTCCGATATGGTTAATTATGTTACTCGGTGCGGTGATCCTTTCTACAATTTATATGATATTCAGCTACAAAATTAATAGTTATTCCTCAGATGTATATAAAGAACTCAATGCTTTAGTACCTTGGGAGGCAAGTAAGGAGCTTGCACAAGAAAATCTAAGTCGTGATGAGGCAATTGAATTACAACAGATTTTACAAACAGAAATTAGTATGAGTTTACTGCAAGTTGAGCAGTTATCTGATCGTATGAGAATTAGAATAGGTGCAGGAGTATTATTTTCTTCAGGTAGTACATCTGCTCGCAGTGACTTTGAACCTGTACTGGCAAAAATTGCGCGTGCAATTGAAAGTACTAAAGGAAAAATATTAATCACAGGGCATACGGATGATACCCCAATCTTCACCACAAAATATCCATCAAATTGGCACTTATCGTTAGCTCGGTCTACGTCTATCGGTAATTACTTGGCTAAAAATGCCAATCTGGAAGGTCGAATTTGGCCTGAAGGTCGAGGTGAATCAGAACCACTAGTTGCAAATAACTCACAAAGTAATAAAGCAATCAATCGTCGAATTGAAATCGATATATTACTTAAATAAAAGGAATTTATAAAAATGAAAGTTTTTTTTGCAAAACTAGTAGGCTTTATTAAATCTAAGATATTTATTTTTGTATTAGGGTTTATTTGCTTAGCATTATTGATTTGGTTTATTGGGCCGTTAATTGCTATAGCAGGATATGAACCGTTAAGCTCACCTGCAGTTCGTTTTTTTGTGTTGCTTTTCATTATGTTATGTTGGGGAGGAAGCCACTTTATAACCAGAGTAAAAGATAAAAAAAACAATGATGCAATGGTTGATCATTTGATCAATGGAGGTGAAGAAAGTGCTAATAAAGACAACAGTTCTGAAGGACAAGAGGAAGTTGAACTTCTAGGCCAAAGAATGCAACAAGCACTTGATATATTAAAAAATACTAAGCTGTCAAAAGGTAAAAGTGTTTATCAATTACCATGGTATATCATGATAGGCCCACCTGGGTCTGGTAAAACCAGCACCATACATAATTCAGGATTAGAGTACCCACTCAAAGAAAAAATGGGTATCGATATGATACAAGGTGTCGCGGGTACTCGAAATTGTGATTGGTGGTTTACAGATCAAGCCGTACTCATTGATACTGCGGGCCGTTATACTACACAAGACAGCCATAGTCGTCGGGATTCTCGTGCGTGGCAAGGTTTTCTGGGGTTACTTAAAAAGCATCGTCCAAAACGGCCTATCAATGGTGTGATAATTAGTATGGGTATATCTGAATTATTAAATCAAACAAAAACAGAGCGAAATATTACGGCTCGAGGAATTAAGCAAAGGCTACAAGAATTACAAAATCAACTTGGCATGAAATTCCCTGTATATGTTTTATTATCTAAAGCTGATTTGATCGCAGGTTTTAATGAATTTTTTGATGATTTATCAGATGAAGAGTGCGAACAGGTTTTTGGTGTTACTTTTGATTTAGAGCGAGATAACGATAATAATATCGTTAATTTATTTAACAAAGAGTTCCATGGTTTACTTGCTAATATCAATTCTCGGGTAAATACCCGTTTATTACATGAAAGGTCATTACCGAGAAAGTCAATTATTTATGAATTTCCGAAACAATTAAGGCTATTACAAGGCTATGCCGATGATTTTCTTAAAGAGATATTTTCAGAAAATGCTTATGAAGAAGCCCCTATGCTCAGAGGGTTATATTTAACAAGCTCTACTCAAGAAGGTACTCCAATAGATCAGTTATCAAATCATATTGGTATCGGTTCACGTAATATTGTTGCACACACTGTAGGATCTAGCAGAAGTTACTTTATAAGACACCTATTAGAAGGCGTCATATTTCCTGAATGTAATTTAGCGACAACAAATAGATACCATGATAAACAAAATAGAATTCTAAGAAATAGTATTATTGCATTATCAACATGCTCAATAATCACTTTAAGTGCGATGTGGTGGCATAGCTTTGCTTGGAATAGCAAGCTGATAGATCAAACAAAAGCTGCTGTAGATAATTATAAAGAGGTTAGTAATGGTGGTTTAAATGAAGATACTGAAATTATTAAGTTAACAGCATCTTTGTCTCTTATTCGTTCTTTACCTGTGGGTTATGAGAAAGCTTATACACAAGACGATATTAAATCCATGGGTTTATACCAAGGTGATAAATTAGAACAACCAGCAAAGTCTGCATATAAACGCGCACTACATGGATATTTACAACCTTATCTCATTCGTGCATTAACAACTGAGATGCAACAGAATTCAGCGCATTTGAGTTATTTGTATGAAACATTAAAGACCTACCTCATGTTACATAATCCTCAATATTTTATTGAAGAAGATGTAGTCGTGTGGTTTGAGTCTTATTTTGATAGAAAAATGCCTGGTGATATCAATAATGTATCCAGAACACAATTGAACCAGCATTTAGCTTCTTTATTAAAATATGGTGTGAAATCGCCAAAAGAAGATGCTGACATCGTGCGTCAATCACGGGAAGCATTAACCAGTTTACCACTTGTTGAGCGTGCATACCAAAGGCTAAAAAGTGACTTTATTGAAAGTAGTATCCCGGATTTTAAATTAATCGATTTATTTACTGCTGAAAGCTTAGAAGCATTTATTTTCCAAAGTGACCGACCTTTTTCACAAGGGATCCCAGGTTTATTTACATACAATGGTTTTCACGGTATTTTCAATATTGAGAAGAACCGGATTATTACTCGATTAATAGAAGATAGCTGGGTATATGGTGATGATTTAAATAACTTAGATAATAAAACAAAACGTAGGATCACTAAACAGTTAGAAACTAAGTATATTAGAGATTATATTTTCTACTGGGAAGATTTTTTAAGCGATTTAACTGTTAAAAATTATTATGATGCAGTAACGGGAGCTGAAATAACAAGTTCATTATCAGGGCCTGATGTACCACTTAGAAATATCATTCATGAAGTACAAAAAAATGTCAATTTAACTAAATTACCATTATCAAAAAATCAAAAAGCGGCAGGTGAAATTGCAAAAAGTGCTTCTGAGGAATTATTTCGTCAGAAAAAGTCACGTATTGATCGCTTATTACCAAAGAAAAAACTCGATGTTGAAATTAATATGCCTGGTAAAGAAGTTGAACAAGCTTTTGCTGAAGTACTAGAGTTTAATATTGAAGATATTGATAGTACCCAACAAAAATTGCGTTCCATCAATCGATATTTAGATAAAATTGCATATATTCAGCCTGGTGAGCGTTTGCCTCGAAACCTAGGTAATTATAAAAAGTTGAGTCAACAACTGAAGTCTGAAAGTGAGGCGCTTCCGTATCCGTTTTCGGCTTGGATATCAGGCATTGCAAGCCAAACTACTAACATTACAAAAAATAATGAAAGACAAAGGCTAGATGGTATTTGGAAAAGCCAAGTTGTATCAGAGTATCGCAGTGCATTAGCAGGTAGGTACCCATTTAAAAAGCATACTAAAAGAGAAGTTAGTTTGAAAGATTTTGGTCGGTTTTTTGGTCGAAATGGTACGCTAGATAAATTTTTTAACAGTTACTTAAAAGCACATGTTGATATCAGTAAGTCTCCTTGGCGTTTTACCCAAGATATCGGTATAAATAATGATGTGTTAGTGATGTTTGAAAAAGCACATAAAATTCAAAATGCATTTTTTGATCAAGGTGGAAAGTCTCCTAAAATCGAGTTTAATTTAATGGCAGAATCATTAGATAATCGTATTAATCACCTTATGCTAAGAGTGGATGGACAAGAACTGAATTATCGCCATGGACCACCACGTGCAAAACAGTTTTTTTGGCCAGGCACTTCTGAAAACAATGAAACTCGCATTGTATTTACACCTCCTAAAGGTGGACGTTCAATGAATATTAAATATGCAGGCACTTGGTCGTTCTTTCGGTTACTGGATGACTTAAGTACAAGGCGGCCAGAAACTAAAAATGATGGTATGTTGAAAATTACACTTAACGGGCATAAAGCTGAAGTTTTATTAATGCCTAATACTGTTTTCAATCCATTTTGGGCAAGTAAGTTTGAGGAGTTCTCATGTCCAGATCGTCTATAAGTTCCGAGTTAGGTTATTGTGGAAAAGTCCCAACAAAAGGAGATTTTGTACAGTTTGCATTCAACGACACTTTTTTTTCAATCTGGAATGAATGGTTACAAAGTGTCGTTGCTGTGAGTAAAGAGCAGCTCTCTAATGATTGGTTAGAGACATATCTTACGAGTCCAATTTGGCATTTTTCTCTATCAGAAGGTTTATTGTGTGACACTGCAGTACATGGCACTCTAATTCCAAGTGTTGATCAAGTTGGTCGGCACTATCCTTTTTCAATATTAGCGACAACTGAAGCTTCGCCTGTAACAGCGTGGCAAAACAAACCATGGACTGAACTATTTGAAAGTAAAATTCTTGAAAGTTTAGATGATGGCTTTTTGATAGAACCTTGGTACCAAGATTTTAAAACAAAACATCAAATAATTTCAGTTAAATCTTTGAGTTTCAGACAATTAAAGAACTCAGATGCACAGCGAGAATCTATCATGTTCCAAGGTTCTAATTCATTTGAGACCTTAGATTTGTTGCATCAACAATATAAATATCAATTTGGTAAGTATAGCCTTTGGTGGACAGAAGGATCTGATTTAGTTGAACCTTGTGTAATCGTTGTACCTGGATTACCGCAAGTAGGGCAGTTCTCATCGATGCTTGATGGAAAATGGAATCTAAGGCAATGGAATTGTATCAAACAATTTAATAAGGATATTTAAATGTATTTATCAAGTCATGCACAGACTCACCGCGGTACTGTCAGAGTATTAAATGAAGATGCATTGTTAGAGTTACCAAAATTAAATTTATGGGTCGTTGCTGATGGTATGGGAGGACATGCCGCTGGCGATGTTGCAAGTCAACTTGTGGTAGATACTATTGAAAATCATCTATTAAAATTCAAATTTGATGAAATAACGAAAGAAAAAATTATTAGTGTAATCAAACTTGCAAACACGCGTTTGCAAAATATGATTGATAGTCACTTTTGTGGAAAAGTGGCGGGTAGCACCGTCGTAGTATTATGGATATATAATAATCAATTTCACTATTTTTGGGTAGGTGATAGTCGAGGTTACTTGCAAAGAGCTAATAATCTAACGCAAATCACGAAGGATCATAGTCAAGTTAACGATATGGTTGATGAAGGGATTTTAGATTCATCTGAAGCTGAAACACACCCATTAGCTAATGTTATTACCCGTGCTGTAGGCGTCGATGAAGAAGTTGAGGTTGATTATATATCAGGCGCCTTATTACCTGGTGATATTTTTTTATTGTGTTCGGATGGTTTGAATAAAGAAGTCAGCAATGAAGAAATAGAATCAACAGCAACTAACGGTCGTATTATTGATGTAGGGCTTGCATTAATGCATGCCGCACTAGTGCGTGATGCAAGAGATAATGTGACCTATATTTTGGTTAAGGCCAATATTGATCATACCGAATCACATTCTCAGTTATGTGATGCAACAATTCCATTATTTAGATAACAGCAAACACATAAAATAAAAAACTGTTTACAAACCAAGTTTGTTTCTATTATGATACAAACTTAATTTGTATCTAAAATGATACTAGAATAGTTATTGCTAATATTCGCATTCACTATTGGTAAGCATGAAAATTGATTGACACGGAAATAGTCATATATGATATTACAGCCTCTTGATACACTGTTAAAACCGATTTCTTCTGATGCAATAACAGGAATTGATCCACGGACAGATATATCTCCCTCATCTAAATATTACTTCCTAAAAGATGTCAGAAATTCAGCTAGAGCAAATGAACGTAATGCTCTTATTGAAGAAGAATCATTATTTTCAATCATTAATGAATGGAAACCAATCTTAGATAAAACGCCTGAATTCTTAATAAAGGATTGTAAAGATTTAGAATTTGTCGCTTGGTATATAGAAGCTTTATGTCGTTTTCATGGTTTTAATGGATTAAATTATGGTTTTAAACTTGCCAATGAACTCATTTCATTGTTTTGGGACGATTTATTTCCATTACCTGATGATGGTGACCTTAATGATCGAATTGCACCTCTTATTGGACTGAATGGCATTGAAAGTGAAGGTTCTCTGATTATGCCTATTAAATCACTTTATATCACTGCAGATTCTAGTGAAGGTCAGTTTTCTATCTGGGAATATAATCAAGCACTCATTGTGGATCGTTTAGAGGCAGAAAAACAGCAAAAGAAATTTGATAGTGGCGTCGTTCCGCTTGAAAAAATTATCATCGCATTTAAAGAAACACCACCCAGCTTTTATATTGATGCCGTAAGCGAAATTAAACAGTGTATAGAATCTTTTGCCATATTATCTGCAACAATGGACTCAGCAATGGGCGGAGAACCTCAACCGACAACTTATATCAGTAAAGCACTGCAAGCTGCCTTGTTAGCCGTTCGACAAATCGCTTCGGATGTTTTAGCTGAACAAGAAATAACGGAAGAGATTGAAAACAGCGAACTAGAAACGGATGTCGAAATACCTACTGATCAATCAGCAATCAATCAAGCGGCTTTAAAGCAAATATTTTCCAGAGAGAATGCGATAGATAATTTAAGTGAAATCGCAGAATATTTCAAAAAAACAGAGCCTCATTCTCCAATGTCATATGCAATAGAGCAAGTGATCCGCTGGAGTGAATTGACGTTACCAGAATTATTACAGGAATTAATTACCGATAATGATGCTAGAAATGGTTTTTTCAAGCTATCAGGTATTCAAAAAAATAACGATTAAAATCGTTTTAAATTATCAAGCAATGGAAGGGAGTTCAAAATGAGCATTCATGACAAACTAAGAAAAGTAAGAAAACCAAGAGTACACATCACTTATGATATTGAAGCTGAAGGTGCTGTTGTTAAAAAAGAACTACCTTTCGTAGTCGGTGTTGTTGGTGACTTTGCTGGACATAATACAGAGGCGTTAAAATCGCTTAAAGATCGTCGTTTTGTACAAATTGATAGAGATAGCTTTAATGATGTGCTCAACCGTATGAGTCCAACATTAGAACTTAAAGTTGATAATACACTTGAGAATGACGATACAAAAATGGCAGTTAACTTAAAGTTTAACTCAATGTCAGATTTTGAACCTGCAGCTTTGGTTAATCAAATAGATCCGCTTAAAAAATTAATGGAAACACGAAATAAGCTGAGAGACTTGATGACGAAAGTAGATCGTTCTGAAGAATTAGAAAATATATTAGAAGATGTTTTAAGTAATACTACAAATTTAGAGCAGCTTGCAAATGAATTAGATTTAGAAGGAGAGAAAGTGTGAGTACGGAAACCTTAACGGCTGAACAGCCAGCAGAAATTCAAGAGCAGCATAGCCATTCTATTTTAGAACAAGCAATAGGTGCAACTAAACAAACTGAATCATCTCGTGCACAAGAGCTGATCAGATCATTGACCGAAGAAGCGATGAAAGGCACCGTTAAATGGAATAAAAATTTAACAGAAACCTTTAATGATGCGATTAAATTAATAGATGAAACAATTTCAACTCAACTTAATGCTGTGATTCACCAAGAAGCCTTCCAAAAACTAGAAGGCAGCTGGCGTGGTTTAAATCATTTAGTAACAAACTCAGATACAAGTGGCACGCTTAAAATCCGTGTTTTAAGTTTATCTAAAAAAGAGCTACATAAAGATTTAAGTAAAGCGGTCGAGTTTGATCAAAGCCAAGTATTTAAGAAAATTTACGAATCAGAATTTGGAACTCCTGGTGGTGAACCTTATGGCGCAATTGTGGGCGATTATGAATTTTCTAATCACCCGGCAGATATCGAAACATTATCGTTAATGTCAAATGTTGCTGCAGCAGGATTTTGTCCATTTATTTCTGCAGCATCTCCAGCACAATTTGGGTTTGATAAATGGGATGAGCTCAGCAAACCGAGAGATTTAGAAAAAGTGTTTGAATCGTTAGAATATACAAAATGGCGTTCATTTAGAGACAGCGATGACTCACGCTTTGTTACTTTAACGATGCCACGAGTGCTTGCTCGCCTACCTTATGGTCAAGCAACAACGTCAGTAGAAGAGTTTGTTTTTGAAGAATTTGAACTTGATGCAACAGGTGTCCGTTCAAAAAGTACCGATAATTCAGAATATTGCTGGATGAATTCTTCATATGTCATGGCTACAAATATGACAAAAGCGTTCTCAGAGTCAGGGTTTTGTACTGCAATACGTGGCACAGAAGGTGGTGGTAAAGTTGAAGGTTTACCTGCGCATGTGTTCACTAGTGATGACGGTGATCCTGACTTAATGTGTCCTACTGAAGTGGGTATCACTGATAGAAGAGAAGCTGAATTAAGTAAATTAGGCTTTTTACCTTTATGTCATTATAAAAATACAGATTATGCTGTATTTTTTGGTTCGCAAACATGTCAAAAACCTAAATTATTTAGTAGCCATGATGCGACTGCCAATGCGGCAATTTCAGCACGTTTACCGTACATTATGGCAACGTCTCGTTTTGCGCATTTCTTAAAGGTAATGGCTCGGGATAAAATTGGTAGCTTTATGGAAGTAAACGATATAGAGCGCTGGTTAAATACTTGGATCCAATCATATATCAACTCAACTGAAGGTGCTGGACAAGAAAGTCGTGCAAGGTTCCCATTAGCTGATGCCAAAATTCAAGTTAAAGAAATACCCGGTTCACCAGGTAGTTATAACGCTGTTGCCTGGTTAAAGCCTTGGTTACAAATGGAAGAATTAACCACATCTTTACGCTTAGTTGCAAAGATACCTGAAATTGGTTAATTAAAATAAAGCGCCATAGCATTATTGATATGGCGCTATCAAGGAATGATAACAATGATACAAGAAGCGCCTCTATTTGTTGATGCTGAAATTTTTGAACTTAATCAAAATGATGAAACAAAAAATGAGTCGAAAAATATATCGAATAAAAGATTATTCGATCGCTTCTTAAGAGAGAAAGATGATTTCAAGGCATTATTAATTTGGCTTGAAAATGTTAACTATAATAAAGAATCTTATAATAAAGAAAGTGTTAAAGCTATTCTTCTTAAAGCTATCATTGAATTAGACAGTGCAATAGAACGTCAAATAAATAAAGTGATACACCATGATGAATTCCAAGCTCTTGAGGCTGCATGGCGAGGATTACTTTATACAACAGAACAAAAAAATAACTTTGATAAACATAAAAAAGTAAAAATTAAAGTGCTTAACTGTAATTGGTCAGCATTGAGTAAAGATTTAAATCGTGCAATAGAGTTTGATCAAAGCGATTTTTATCGATTAGTTTATAGTAATGAATATGATACATCTGGTGGGGAGCCCTTTGGAATCATCATCGGAAATTATCAAATTGGCTCAAATGTAAATCGCAGTTTTAATAATCATGATATCGAAACTTTAAAAATTATTGCTAGGATCTCTTCTGCAGCTTTTACACCATTTATTACTTCACTATCACCGCAATTTTTTGGCGTAGATCATTATTCACACTTAAGTAATGCGATAGATATCACATTACATTTTGAACAACCTGAATTTACCCAATGGCGTTCATTAAGGAAAATGGAAGAATCGAGGTTTTTAGGTCTTACATTACCTAATATCTTGTTACGTTCGCCATATTTAGATGATGGCACAAGGCAACAATCATTCAAATTTAAAGAAAAAATAGATGAACCTGAAACAGATTGTTTATGGGGCAATGCTGCTTTTGCCTTTTCAGGTATTGTGATGCGTGCATTTTGCGAGTCTGGTTGGTTTGGACAAATTCGCGGGATGAATGCCGCTAGAAAAGACAAAGGTGTGGTGTGTGATTTACCTATCAGTCGATATGAAACAGAGATTTATCATGACAATAATAAACCTTCTATCAACTTACAAGTGGGTGATAGGTTAGAAAAAGAATTATCAGATAATGGTTTTATTCCATTATCTGCTATTAAGCATACAGATCATTTAGTATTTTTTAGTAACTCATCGGTACAAAAACAAAGCAATTATAATAGTAAGTCTGCAAATGTGAACGCTAAGCTTTCATCTATGTTGCAATATGTATTATGTGTGTCGCGTTTTGCCCATTACATCAAGTTACTTGGTAGAGAAAAAATAGGCAGCTTTCAAACTGCTGATGCGTGCCAACGTGAAATTAATAATTGGCTACACCAATATACAACAGCAACTGAATCAGCATCAGATGAAATTAATAGCCGTGCACCACTGCGTAGTGCCAATATTAAAGTGAAGGCGATTCCAGGTAAGCCAGGTCATTATTATTCGATTATTCAATTACAACCTCATTTTCAATTAGACCAAATGATATCAACGATAAAACTGGTTACAGAATTAGCCCCAAAAAATTAAATATGAGCAATAAGAATTTAAAATAAAGGATGAACACGTGAAAAAGATAATAGAGTTATTTCAACAAGGAAATTTATCAGAAGCTATTTCTGTTGTTGAAGCATATTTAAGAGATGATCCTGCGAATATGGAATACCGCAGTAGTTTTATTGAATTATTATGTATTAATAATGAATTAGAGCGAGCAGATAAGCAGTTAAACATGATAGTTCAACGCCATCCTGAAAGTTTACTAGGAGCAACAAACTTAAGGCAGTTGATTCGAGCACAGCAAACCCGACTTGATTTTTATGAGGGAAAAGCAACGCCTGATATTTTTTGTGAACCAAATGCAGAAATTGAGGCGTTCATTAAATTAAGAATGGAATTAGTTAACGGTGATGCACAGACAATAGACTCTGCTTCACTTGCACTTGAAGAAGCGCGTAGTAAAAGTAAATTCGAAGTTAATGATGAACAAGTTAATGAACTGAGAGATTTAGATGATAGCTTAGCGGGTTTTATTGAAATATTTGGTACCAATGGTAACTACTATATTGTTCAGATGGCAGATATTGAATTTATTGATTTTAAACCGGCCTCATCATTACTAGAGAGTATCTGGTGTCGTGTCGATTTAGAAATCAAAAATGGTCCCTCTGGTGAAGCACATATCCCATTAATTTATGTTAATAGTGAAATTGATCATGACAAATTAGGTAAATCAACAGATTGGCTTGAAAAAACAGAAAATGTAGTTTTGGGTCGAGGTTTAAAAATGTGGTTAGTGAACGAACAAGCTGTCAATTTACATGATATTCGTAAAATCAAAACGTTATCACTAGAGACTGCATAGTTTGAGTCAATTTGTTGTGCCGGAAATTCAATCTTCTTTATTAGATAAGTTAATAGATGATGATCCTTCAAATCCTGATCCTAAAGAAGCACTAAGAGGGATTAATTTAAAACAATTGAGAAGTAATGTTTGTCGTGATCTTGAGAATTTATTAAATACAAAAATGCAATGGCATGTTTGGCCGTCAAGTTTTGAAGAATTAAACAAATCAGTATTAAGTTATGGTTTACCTGATTTTTCGAGTATTGCGGTAGGCAGCAGTGAAGGGCGACAAATATTGTGTGAGCAAGTTGCAAAAACAATCAAAATGTTTGAGCCAAGATTTATAGAAGTTGAAGTTTACATCATAGAAGAAGAGCAAGACGTTGATCAAACTTTACGTATCAGAATCAATGCCTTGTTATATGCAGAACCTGAGCCACAATACATAACATTTAACTCAGAGGTTGAACCCGTTCACTTAGGTATGGTTGTTAAAGAGAAAATTGAATGAATGATGATTTATTAAAATATTATAATCGTGAATTAGCTTTCATCAGACATATGGGCTCTAATTTTGCGACTGAATATCCTAAGCTTGCGGGCAGACTAAAGCTCAGTGATGAAAATATTGAAGACCCACATGTGTCTCGCCTTATTGAAGCATTTTCATTACTTACAGCACAGATCCGACAAAAATTAGATGATAGTTTTCCTGAGTTAACAGATGCTTTATTAGGACAGTTATATCCAGATTATCAAGCACCAATACCTTCAATGTCAGTGATTCAATTAGAAACGCAAAGTGTATCAACAACAGGTGTAAAGCTAGTTCAGGGCAGTAAAATTGAAACTATGGTTGAGGGCATGAAACCTTGCCATTTTCGAACATGTTATGACACTCAACTTTGGCCGTTAAATGTTTCTGATGCAAAATTT
>Ga0209396_1000870_pt1 | contig 34769 bp, 25 predicted proteins | sample GOMGulsemesocosm_6_FD_184638 | JGI IMG/M metagenome (GOLD analysis project Ga0209396, IMG submission 184638) | Methane-oxidizing microbial communities from mesocosms in the Gulf of Mexico - GOM8C Gulf of Mexico (SPAdes) (version 2) | ecosystem: Environmental > Aquatic > Marine > Cold seeps...
ACTAAGTATAAAGATACTTTTATTGCCAACGTACGAATATCTAAATTAGGTGGCGTATTAAGAACACTAAAGGCAATAAGAATATTAACAGAGTTAGGTATCCCCTTTATTCTCGGCTCTCATGTTGGTGAAACTAGTTTATTAGGTAAAGTGCAACAAGTTATTTTTCAATCGTGCAAACAACCTTGTTTAGCGGTGGAAGGAGGCTTTAGTAGTTGGCTGTTAAAACGTGATCCTTTTCAACCACAATTGAAAGTTGGTTATGGTGGTGTATACCCTCAAGATAAGCAAAAAGAAGTCTTATTAGGTTGGGGAGTTAATTATGAAAAGTAGACTGCTGCTACTGGTATTATTAATTGTTGGCCTTTGGGGGCTTAAAGATATTGGCATTGCCTCTGACTATCGCGTGTTTTTTGGTAAAGATACCCCTGACATGCAAAACTTTACTAAAATGGAGCATGAATTTGGCAGTTCTGACTCCGCTATTTTTGTCATTTCGTCTGTTTCAGGCGCATTATTAGCAGAACATAATGTATCTATACTACGAGAGGTACATTTACATTTATTAGATACGCCTAACCTAGTATCTGTCACCTCTATTTTGAGTAATCACCCGTATCTAGAATCAAATGATTTCTCTACTGATTTATTAGATCAACTAAAAAAAACAAATCCCCCCTCATTACTTAATGCATCCTTAACTTCAACAGGGTTAGAAGTGCGGATTATCATGCCTGAAAACAATCCTAATGCAGTCATAGCATCAGCTGCCTTCATTAAACAAACGGCGGCTATCTTTAGTAAAAGAACATCCAAGTTAAGATTTGACACCAGTGGCATTGTGATGATGAACGATGCTTTTGCATACCACTTAATCGATGATCTCCTTAAACTAGTGCCTGCTAGTAATGCTATATTATTCTTAATAACCGCTTGGTTATTTCGATCTATTTTTGTCGCTAGCATTGTTATTGCGGCTGCCGGTGTAAGCAATATTATTTCTTTGGGTGTGGCAACACTTGTTGGCATTCAATTAACACCTCCTTCAGGCATGTCATTAATTGTCATTTTAACCATTTCAATTGCTTGTTCATTTCATACTTTCTTAGCAATAGAACAACAAAAAGGACAGTGGCATCAAAGAATAAAATTAGGGTTGGCGTTAACAACAAAACCCATTTTGTTTGGCTGCCTAACGACACTCATCGGCTTCTTAAGCCTTAATTGGACAGATACACCTCCTTATCAAGACTTAGGAAATATTACCGCCTTTGGTGTGGCAATAGTTCTTCTAATCAACTTAGCATTATTACCCTGGATACTGGCATACAAGCCAATTAAGTTTGAATCTAGACTTAAGTTTAACTGGGTATCTTATTTAAAATGGATTGAAAAATTTCGTAAATCCATTTTAGTAACTTCACTCCTATTAATGACCATTAGCGTTAGTTTGGTTTCAACGTTGGAAGTAAACGACAAATTCACGGATTGGTTTTCGTCAAAAACCGAGTTCAAACAACAAGCCAATTTTGTCTCTGAAAACTTAACAGGCATTTACTCAATTGATTTCATTTTAGAGCCTAAAGATGAGCTGCCTAACGAGAATAGTAATTTCTTTGGTCAGCTGTCTAACATTGCGGAACATTTTCAAACATTCGATAATGTCTGGGAAGTGCGCTCTATTCATTCCATCATCAATAAAGAGCACGATACTACTCAATCCTATACACAAATAATGAGTAACTTTGAAATATTACATGCTAAAGGCTTAATTGATCAAAGTGGCAAGCGGTTCAAAATGTCGATTGTATTTAAGGATGCCGACTCTCAATTTATACAGTCATTTAACAGTAAATTTCATCAATACGTCATGGAAAATAGCGATTCAATTGTTTTTCACGGCGGGCATGGACCATCTGTTTTATTCGCCAATATAGTACAACGAAATATAAATAATATGATGTTTGGTGTCATTATCATGCTAATTACGTTATCTGTTTTGTTCACACTTTATTTCAAAAGTTTAAAGCTTGGAGCTATAGCGTTATTAACGAATGCACTGCCAATCTTGATCGCGTTTGCGTGTTGGGCTCTACTTTACCAACAAGCTGGCTTAGCCGTATCTATTGTTGCAGCTTGTTCACTAGGCATTATTGTCGACGACACAACGCACTTCATTTTTCATTACCAAGAACACCTTAATAAGCAAAACACAACAAAATTACAAGCGCTCGCCGTCAGTTTCAATTTAGCTGGTCAAGCAATTATATTTACATCAATTGCCCTAGTATCTGGATTCAGCGTTTTTATGTTCTCAGATTTTTTGTTAAACACAACGTTTGCTAGCTTAACAATCATTACTTTTATTAGTGCCTTAGTGTTTGACTTATTGGTCTTACCGGCAATTTTATTGATACATAATAAGGAGGTTATCAATGACCATTAGCAGCTTCGCTCTTAAGTTAACCAAGGGCACCATTTTAACCTTTATATTCGTTTTGGCATTTTCATTTGTTCAACCCGATTTATTGCAAAGCAGTAAAGTACAGCTGATGATTGTGATAAGTATTTTGGCCTCATTATTTCAACCTGACTACTCACCGTTTAAATCAGCAAAAGACGAACATGATAAAGGTACTGCATTGCACATTATTTGGGCTGTCTATTTATCACAAATATGTGTACTCACTGAGTTTGTTCTTAACGATTACCAAGGCTCTATGCAGTGGACTGCTATTTCTATCATTGGCGCTGTTTTAGCACTATTTGGTTTACTATTTCGCAGTTGGGCTTTTTTAGAACTTGGACAGTACTTTACTTGGCATATTAGTGTTTCAGACAACCAAAAGGTTGTTGATACGGGGCCATACCGATATGTTTGCCATCCTGGTTACTCTGGTGCATTACTTACTTATGTGGCAACAGGGTTAATGTTTCATTCCTGGGTCGCTGCGTTCGTTTCTTTTTTGATCTTATTTTATGCTTTTTACCGAAGAATAAAGTTTGAAGAACCCTTTTTAGCTATTCATTTGGGAGCTGAATATCTCGAGTATTTGAAAAAAAGACACAAGATAATACCTTTCTTATATTAGATAATTAACAATTCTCGCTGTGAGTATTCCATGAGCTTGCCAAGCTAACAGCGAGTAGTACAACATTTTAAATCGCTTTCCTAAATCAGTCCGTGTCGATATTTTTTACATATGCAAATCACAAAATCATAAGCTCAATCTAACCACATGAATAATAAGGCATTAAACAATTGGTATACTTTATGCTCAAATTAACTTGAATTTAACATTAGTTATAAATTAAAAGGACATCACATGAGAAATAAATTTTTAAATGCTGCATTGTTTGGACTAACTCTAACAGTAGGTAGCTTTGCCAATGTTGCAAATGCCGGATTGATTACATTAGATGGGCCTGGTGCAACGAATGTTGATCATGCAACAGCGACTTTGATTAACCTAGATTCATCTGCAAACGGTATTATCAATGACTTAGATTTAGCCATTAATATTACAGGCGTTAGCTTTGACTTATCTGTATCATTAACTCATCTTGATACAGGAAGCGCCGCAACAATTTGGTTAAGTGATAACTTAAATGGTGGCCATTACTTTACTGATACTAATACCGTATTTGATGATGAAGCAGCATTAGATTTTCATCCTAATTATGGTACCTCATCAGACACTTCATTTCGTTCAGTTGACTTACTGTCTATCTTTGATGGCGAACAAATTGCTGGGACATGGCAGCTTTCCATTACCAATACAGGTTGTTGTGATGGTGAAGGCGATGATTTAATTGCATGGAGCATCATGGCAGACGTGACCGATGTTCCTGAACCATCTACTCTTGCTATTTTTGCACTAGGAATAATGGGCCTTGCATCTCGTCAGTTTAAGAAAAACCTTAGCTAAACTTATTAATTTATGACTCTTTGATAAACACCGATTTATATCGTCGGTGTTTTTAACAAATGACGATAAATAAATATTCATTGTTTACTGCTGGTATTTTCCGCTTTTGTAGCGCCGCTTTAATGAGGTAAGCATATTGACTAACTTCTGGGTTATCAATTTCAACGGTTGCTTCTTCACCATACTCCTCGGCTAACCTAAGCCCAGAAGCTATTTTCCTATTGGCTTGAACTGACTCAGTTCATTCATATTCTAATAAGACAGACTCACCTAAGTCTTTCACTTTAAAGTTAATAGTAAAGCTATCCCCGAAAAAATTATACCGGCAACTTTATTGAGATGAGGCACTATTTAATCGATTAAATTCAGCTTTCATTGCTGCTTTATTGCCCATCATAGCGATCATTTTTCTGCTTGGACAAATAAGTTCTGCATTATTGAGTAGCTCACCAATATGCTGTTTAGCAAACTTGCTTAAATTACTTTTATAAATAGCTAACATGGCGCTAAAAACATCTACATTCCATTTATCTTGATATCGGCTTGCGATACTCCATAGCGTTTCTTTAGGTTCATGAATTAATAAACACTGTGTTTGTATTTTAGCTATTTCTGCCAAGGCTTTTTTGTCTGTCGGAGTGGCTATAAGTGAATTGGAGATATCAACTGAATGCGTTCGTCGCCATGCATTTTTTTTAAATTCATACACTAAAACTGACGCTTTACCAATAATGTAATGAGGGCTTTTCAGCCTTAACATATAATTATTAAGGCGTTGATAATCTAACATTGTTTCGGCGTTACGATTCAATAAAGTGAAGTATAACTGGCCCTGTTCAAGTGTTTCGACAATATTAAGTTTTACTGACAGAGGTTGACGATCTGGTGATTCTATTTCGTGCAGACTAATATAATCTACTTGTGCATGACTAACCAATGGGAGTAATACTAGACACATTAAGCCTAAAAAAAACATTGTGCGTATCGTCATCAATTACTCAAAATAAATTATCTATATTGTGTACATTAGCACTAAGTTCTGTGATTTTTAAACTGTTATTTTTGACTTTGCGCTGCTCATCTTAAGTGATCAGAGCTGACTGAAAATTAAAAAGAGTTATCAACTGACTGAATTATTATTCTCAATTTCCTAAAAAAACCTCAAAGTATTTCATAGTAATAATTAACCATTATTATTAGGAATAACTATGCAAGATACAACCACCAGTGCCATGACCGAAGTTGCTTTAGGTCTTTCGATGGCATTTTTTACCTTGCTTATTGTTGCTTTACTTTCAATGGGTTTTCCTAAAAAAGCACAGGATGACGTCACTACACTTCCTGAAGACCTACAAAAAAAGACGGTTCTAGATATTCAAGTCGACAGTAAAAATACCCACAATGCCAAGTCAGATGGGCAATTTGCTTTCTATTTTAAAGATAAATTTTATGATGAATCACTTACTTTACGTGCTATCGCTAGCTTTTCTAAAGATAAAAGCTTAATTATTGCCGTTAACCCCGATCTAAGCTTTGCTGATGTTCTCTCCTTAAGGCAACAGATAAACCACCCCAAACTATCAATAACCGCGTCTAACGAAACTTGGCACAACCGCCTACAGCATATGACAATGAAGGATTAACTTATGAAACCTATACACATTATTTTTATCCCAATAATCATCATTACTACGCTGATAAACTCCCAACAGGTTCGCGCTAATAGCTCAAACAAAACTTATGCTATACAGAAGTTTTTAGTGGATGAAGCTAATCGCCAACAAATTGATCCAGCTTTAGCCTTAGCTATTGCAAAAGTTGAGTCTGACTTTAATCCTCGAGCATTAAGTCATGCAGGGGCAAAAGGCATAATGCAAATAATGCCCGCCACCGCAGAGGGTGTGTTTGGTGTGTCGCGTCATCAATTATTTGATGCAAAAACCAATATTACTTTAGGCATTAGTTTTATCAAAAAATTATTAACCCGCTATGATCAAAGAGCTGACATTGCCTTGTCTCATTATAATGGTGGCTCAGCGGTTCGAGCTAAATCAGGAAGATTATCCGTTATACCCGCAACAAAAAAATATGTTAACAAAGTATTGGCTGCTCAAGAGCACTTTAAATATAAAGCTTATCACTTATCAAATGATCCTAAGCAAGGCACATTAAAAAGCACTGTCAGGTTCATGGCATCAACGAATATTTTAGGCAAAAAGAAAACGGCAGATAGATCGCTACCTATCGATAAAACAGAAATGGTAAAAACTATACAACCTATTTACTTAGCAAGTACTGAACCATTTGACCAAGCCTTGTATGAAAAAGTTGAACAGCTAAGAACGTTACGCACACATAACATTATGCGTAATAGCAAAAATAAGAGTACAACAATCGCCAATTATAGCGTCCCCTATAAAAGTAAGGCATTGATTCAAGCCAAGTTGAAACACCCACCAAAACGCCATATTCCATTATCAGAAAAACGTATTAAGGTACTTAGCTGGGAACAAATGTTCAATTAACGTCACTCATTTCATCGTAGTTAATTTTATCCCTACAGGCTAAAAGAGTAAAAAGGCCTCAAAGGTTTTTATAACCTTAATTATGAAATGAAAAGTACATTAATGGAGAAAATAGTATGTCACGTTTATTTAGTTTATTGCTGCTAGCATTGTGCCTTAACTCACCGACATCAGCTTATGCGGCTAACAATGTCAATATTCTTGTCATTGGCAATGATGCCAACAATGGCAGTGTACCTCGTAATAATAGTGCTTTTAACCGAGTGATTGCTACATTAGCTAATAAGATGCATGACAACAACTTTGATGTCTATGATGAAACCGCCATTACCTTGGATGGCTTTGATCAAAACAGAATAAATCGAACAGATGCTGAAATTATTGATATTGCCCGTTCAATTAAACGTCCTCCTATCGACATTGCAGTTATTTTTTCTATTTATGTTGAGACACAAGCCAATGAATACACCACTAAAGTAAGTGCGAGAATTGAAGGGCGATTACTAAATGTTCAAACAGGTAGGCGTTTAGGTAACTTTGAAATTGATCATGCAAAGCCGTGGAACGTACCCAGTAAGTGCGCTCTAAATTGTATTGTCGCAAACTTGAATGATGAGACACGCCATATGGCTAATGATTTGAGCGCAGTATTAGTTGAAAAGCTTGCTTGGATAACGGATGGTGGTGATAGTGATTCAGGGCTAGATCAATCAGGTACAAATCATTTAAGTACAGGTTACAGCATAATTTTTGATGGTTTTACCTCAGAACACTTTTCCGATATTGAAGAGTATTTGGTCGTTTTTTCAGGATACGATTCCTATCGACCAACAGAGATTCGTTATACACGTACTGAAATATGGTATAAATCATCAATAGGCACAGCAAAATTACTCCGCAACATGAAAAAAATGTTAGCTGAGTTAGACTTAAACGCTACAATTAACTTTGAGGGTAATACATTTACCGTGAAAAAAATTACCCTTAGGGGTAAGATAAACCGTCAAGTTGCTGAATAAAAAATAGCTGACAACATTTTATCACTTTAAAATTATCCATGTTGCCGCCTAAGCATTTAATAAGCAAGAACTCGAACCACATCTTTAAACAGGTTAGTTCGCGGTAAGAGTCACTTTTAAACTCGGATAGTGAATGCAGAATATTGATAAATACAAGGTGCTAAAAAAATTAGGTTCTGGCAGCTTTGGCTCTGTTTATTTAGCTCAAGATCCTAAGCTGCAGGTACAAGTTGCTATCAAAGTTTTTAAAGTGAAGGATGTAAGTTTACTTAGCCAAGTAACTTCCGCTGCTAACGATCCGCTAAGTGTGTTAAAGCAACGTTTCATTGACGAAGCACACACGCTTAGAAAGTTATCAAGCAATGCATATATTATCGAAATGTATGACTTTGACGAACTGGAAGATGGCACTCCCTATTACGTAATGCCGTACATTCAACATACGCTGGTAGATGAACTTGGTAAAGACGCCTTTAGCTCCGGAGCACTAGAAGATACTCCTAAAGAGCAACATCCTAAAAGTATAACCTCTGCACAAACAATTCATTATTTAATGCAAATTAGCCAAGCACTTTGTGCCGTTCATGAAAATGGACTAGTTCACCGTGATATCAAGCCTGCAAATATATTAATCAATGAGCAAAATCAGGTGCAATTGAGTGATTTTGGTATTGCCAAACTGCCGCTTAGTGAACAAAGTCAAACCGGCTTTGGCATGGGCAGCAGAAATTACATGAGTCCCGAACAACAAGAAAGTGCCAAGCATGTTAAACCTGCCAGTGATATTTATAGTTTGGGGGTTTTAGCGTATCGGATGTTTACTGGACGGTTACCTATGGGACGCTTTCAAGATCCAATCGAATATGCCCCGGAAATAGGCAGACCATTAAACGAGCTAATACTGCTCTCATTATCTCAAGATGCTAACCTGCGCCCCATTAACGGTGCTGAATTCCTATCCGCGCTTAATTTAGCTAAAACACATCAAAAAAGTAGCCCACTCGATGATAATCAAAAAATAACTCAACATATTAATGAAGGTATTATTCATAACATTGAGCAAAACATGGATGAAGATACGCTTGTTTGGTCCTCACAAAGTAAGTCTCCGATAAAGCCAGCGCTTAAACCCTTAGAAAATAAAATTGTTGAGTTATTAAATAAACAAGGTGAAATAAAACAAACCGACATCCCCCTATTACAAGTGTTAGGAGATATTCATCATTTAGATAAATCGGCACTCACAACATTTATTAACTACATTCTTGAGCAAAAAAGTGCTCATTCAAGCCCATTACAGTCATTTATTATATGGGTAAAAACGGTTAACAAACACTTTGTAGCTGGGCTAGAAAAAGTATCTGATAACGATATTAATATATTAATGCAAGCAGGGTTAAGTACAACTTCTCAAACAATTGAACAGTTAACCACAATACTTAACACAAAACAGCAAGAACACAGCACCGAAAATAATGCAGAGCATCACATAAAAGCAGTGGATACACCTGCTGAGAAACAATTAACAAATCTATTAAGTCCCCCACAAGTAAAACGCTATTTATTTAACGATCATCAACCAACAAAATTATTATTTTTTGGGGCTGTGTTATTAGTTTTGACTATATCAATGGCAATATATGGTCAGTACAAAAACCAACAAAAGGCGATAAGTAATGATCATCAGGCATGGTTCTCGGCTAAAAAAGAGAACACGGTAATTAGCTATAACCGTTATTTACAAAATGGTAGTGCAGGTAATTACATTAACGAGGCAGAAAATAAATTAGCCGATTTATTACAGACAAAAGCAGTGTTAACAGCAAGTAGAATAACGCTTCGTCAGCAACAGATCAGTAATGCACAACACCAGCTAATCAAACATGGTTTTGACTTAACTCCGACGGGTGAAATTGATAGGCGTACTGCTCACGCAATTGAGGCTTTTGAGAAAAGAGAAGGCTTAATAGTCACTGGAGAAGTAGATGAAGTATTACTTAAAAAATTAACTGACAGTTATCAACAAAAAGATGCGCAACTTTGGCAACAAGTGCAAGCAGAGAATTCAATCGCAGCATACCAATTGTATCAAACAAGATTCCCACAAGGCCTGAATGTTAATCAGGCATTAAGCACCATTAAACAACTCAATAATGAACAAGAAAATAGCAACAAGCTAAAACGAGAAGCTAAAGAAAGGCAACAACAAGAGACTATTGAACAAGCAATACATAAGTTACTAAATAACTTCATCACCCTACCTTCGGGAAAATTTACCATGGGCTGCATTCATGAAAAAGAATGTAAACAAAGAGAAACTCCAGCACATACTGTCTCTATTAATACCTTTAGCATCATGGCAACCGAAGTTACTTTTGCCCTTTGGGATGCCTGTATGTTAAGTGGAAATTGTAAAGTTAATCCGGATGATCAAGGATGGGGACGTGGTAATCGTCCTGTGATTGGCATTAGTTATTTCGATATTGTTAATGAATTTATCCCGTGGTTAAACAATGAAACAGGAAAAGTATTTTCCTTACCTTCAGAAGCGCAATGGGAATATGCGGCTAAAGCGGATAGCAGTGCTAAATATGCTTGGGGTAATAACATTGATTGCCAAAAAGCACAGTTTAGTCAATTTAGCGGAGTATGTGGCAACGACCGTAAAACCACTAGGGTCAAAAGCTTTATCCCCAATGAATATGGTTTATATGACATGCATGGCAATGTTTGGGAATGGACACAAGATTGTTGGCATAATAGTTATTCTTTTGCCCCTACAGATGGTAGTTCATGGAGTAATGCTGATTGTGATGCAGGTGTTATTAGAGGCGGTTCTTGGCTTAATGAAGCTAATATATTACGCTCTGTTTTTAGGCGTGGCAATGACCGCTCAACTCGATCAAATACTAAAGGTTTCCGCTTAATCATTAATTCTGAAGGCAATTAATACTCATTCCATTAAATGATTAGCACTTACACTGGTTAAAATAATATTCACCTAAAAAACAGTTCACTACAAATGAATACAAATTAGTTTCTTACTTTTCAGTATTTATTCCTAAAAATTCCTCTCACCTTTTCATAACCCTCATTAACTAAATAATGACCTTTTTAAAAGGAGCGGGTTATGACCTCAAAGCAACGCTTTTTGACTAGCATAATAAATAAAAAATTAACCATATGTATCTTGTTTTCGATCACGCTATCAGCATGTACCTCAACATCACAACAAACAGGTAATTCAAATAGTCACACTAGTAATCGTAATTATATTGCCTTGCAAACTGACATTGAATGTCAAAACCATGCTCAGAATATAGCAAGTCACGCAGAGTCAACGGCCTCTAATGCACAATATTTAGCAGCAGCTAAAGCACTACACCTTTGTATCAGCACTGCGCTAACCACTACCAGCTATAACCGCACAGATGAACACGAGCTAGTTATTATGAAAATGATGGCAGCAGCAACACTAAACTTTATTAAATCAGGCAATGTCATTACCGCAAACAGAGAAATTGACAGGTTCAAACGCATCTATCCAAGCCAGGACCTCTACTTTGAAGACTACACCTCCTTTCTAGACACTGCCACTGTATTGCTCTCTGTTGAACCTATGCACTCTTCACAACTCAGCTCTTTAAACATAAGCCGAGTACTCAGAGATGAAATTGAACGTAAATATTATTGGTTAAACCATTAGGGGGATCATATGAAATCCATGATTAAAACAAATAAACAAAAGTACAAACAAGCACCTTCAGTCAGCTCACCACTAGTAAAGTCCTTAAGCTTAGCTGTCGTATTAACGTTAAGCAGTCAGGTTGTACTTGCCAATGAAGCTCAGTTTGGGGACGTTTCTTCAGATTGGAAACCCGTAGCAAGTGACAAGTTAATTAAACTACCCGCAAATATCATTGAAAAACGTATTCAAAAAGATTTTCAAGCATCAGCGATGGCAACACGCATGATAGAGCTAGATGTAGCAATGCAGGATGGCGTCAGCATGATTAAATCCATTATTGAGCTAATGCCTGAACTTGAAGGTGAAGCGGTTCAAAATCAACGTTTTGAATTATTACAGTATAAATCTGACTACTTAGATGCATTACAAGAAAGCCATAATCTACATCAAAGCGCGCTTGAAAAGAAACAAACCTTATACAAAAGTGTGCTGGATAAACTGAGACTTCAATCAGGAAAAATGAATAATAGTGAGACCTATAAAATTCAGCAAGCACAAATTGCGGCTCGACAACGAATGGAGAAAGTTATTGAGCAGGTTGATCAATCATTAATGCACCTTGGAAATGAAAAGTCCTCACCTTATACCGACAAATACAGCACTAACCTTGGTCAAATTGAAAATTTAAAAATGGCAATAAGTCGTCATCAAGCAAACCAATCACCACAAATGAATGGGGTCGATATAACGTCTGAAGAATACTTACGCCAGCTATTAATAAACGTTTCAACAGAGCAGTCACTGCTAGACCAAGAAACACTGATGTTAAGTTATATGGCGAAACTCGTTGCGCTTGATGCTCAAACTCTAGAGTACGAAGTTTCTTACGGTGACGGCACTAGTGATGAGTTAATGAGTGAAACCAACAAGCCCTCAGCAGTGACCACTTTATTTTATCAGGAGTAAATGATGACAAATTTCAACAAGATATTGACCGCTTTGATAGGTGTTACCTGCTTAATAAGTAACGTTAATGCAAAACCTAACATGTTATTTACCCTAGAAAACTTAGAACGGCAACGTGCGGTATTACTTGATAACTTAACAACGACTAAGTTATCTACGTACCAACGAGAGCAAAACACCAATAAGCTTATTAAACGCTTAGTTGATTTGGAGCGTATGGTATTACGTGATGATCGCATTGCGACAAGCAATAGTATTATGGCAAAAAATGCCTTTGAAAATTACGATCTCACCTTTTTAGTGCATGCAGGAAGTGAAAGTAAAAAATCACCTATGGCTCATTGGTTACAGGCGTTGAAAATAACCAATCAAAGCATTGAGAAAAGTCGAGCTGGAGCACGCTAATGGCTTCTTTTTTCGATATAAATAGCAACCAAGATATCGCTGATAAAATGAAAAGCATGAACAATGAAAAGCCAATAGTCATGCCGATTATGGGTATCATTATTATTTCATTAGCATTGGTAAGTTATGCCACTGAATTACCCTTGAGTGAACTTTTCTTCTGGATAGAACGCTTTTTTAGCTCTGTATTCATTGCTATTTATACTTTCCTAGTCGCGATCGGTATTTATGCCATAGTGCAATTAAAGCAGCCTGAATTGGCTAATTACTGGCAGGAAGTTGGCTTACAAGCAGGTAATGCGATTGCAACATTGGCCCTCACCTTTACCTTACTCGGCATCAGTTTAGGTATTGGTACTTTGTCAGAGCAGCCCTTGAGCCCTGAAAACATACAGCTAATCATATCGGGGTTAACAAAACAGTTTTCTATGGCGTTCATGACGACGGTTATTGGCTTACCTACAGCAACTGTCATCCGTGCTTTAATTAGCATTAAATATCAAAAAATCACTGCTGAATTCAGTAATAAAAACACTTAAACGAATAGAAGGAATATCCGCATGAAAACTTTATTTTCCATTGCAGTATTAGTTGCCGTTATTTATCTATTTTTGCCACAAAATGCATTAGAAAAATTATCGGCCTTTATGCCAAAGAAACAAATAGAACAGGCCGCAGAAACAGTATTGAATGATGTAGACCAGAGGCTTGAGCAATTTAAAAGTAAACTTTTAATAAAACAAAACAACCGTATAAATGACCTAGAAAAACAATTCGCGACTCTGCAAGGGCAATTACATACCCAAGCAGAGCAAATCAACTTAGCCATTATGCAAAACAAAAAACAAGCAATAGTCGCCAAACAGTCAATTGCGAAAACTCAAAGCATAGCCAAAAAATCGATAACAACTCAGACTTCTGCTGAAGCTAAATTTATTGCATCTACCAACACCAATACCAATACCAATACCAATACCAATATTGAAATCGACGATAGCCACCTTGACAATAGCGACATTGCAGCAGAAACGTCAGCTAAACAACAGGCAATTAAGCGCCAAGCATATTTGCAAGATTTAGCTGAACGCATGAATAGAACTTCACTACATGCACTGACAAAATAATAAGCTAAATAAATAAAGTAGGTGCTCAATATGCAGGGAATTAACGCTTCATATTTACATAAGCTTATTGTGTTAACCGTAATCGCCTTTATTGTTTATTGCATGCTTAGCTTATGGAATATTAATCATTGGCAAGAAAGTGTATTAAAGAAAACAGTGACAATTCAACTCTCACCTCTTTTAAAAGACGCTGCACGATCAAAAGAAAAACTGTTAGAGAAAAAATTACTACCACAGATAAAGCACAAGGAGCAGTTGCTGGTATTCACAAAAGTTGATTTACCTGAGCTACCAGAACAGCCAAAGCCATTAAAGTCTGTGATGGGCGAAAAATATAACCATACCAGTACGGTCAAAGCAAGTGTTAAACCAATAGCTAAAACAACGACACAAAACGCATCAATAAAGCAGCAGGTGCCTTATGCTAAACAGTCCCGCCGAGCAAAAATAAAAAATGTCTCGAGTATTTACCAGCAGCTTATCTCAGATGACTCCATCGATATAGAGCTTGCATGGCCTAACCATAAGGTCGCTAGAAAAGATATTTTTAGCTTTCTTTATCAGTGTGTCGGCATGAGGTTTGGTGTGTTAAACAATCAACAAGTCTTCTTGGCAAATACAACTTCCCATCAGAGGAAACAACAAACAAGTCATTGGCTGCGTATCGCACAAGGGCAACTAACCAGCCAAGAACGCCACTGGTTACAACAATACAATTTAGCTGGCACGCCTGTTCGTTTATTCCCTAAGGCAGTTGATTGGCAGCTTTCGACCCTGATCAGTAAGCAACTTAACGGTGAGCCCTTAAAAAGTGTACGCGCACATTATAAATATAATAACCGACGTTTAATGTTAACCAACATCACCTTAAATGATCGACGGGTTGATAAAGATTGGCAGTTAATAGAAAAGCAATGTTTACCTTCCGCATAATATTCGGTTAAGAAGTAAGTTCCGCATTCTCATAGCAGTGATAGGGGCTGTTGATCTTTCAGGGTTAAATTTTGTTCTAGAAAGATCAACAGCCCCTACTTAAGATCATTGATTAAACAGTAAAATATGTTTAAATTGAGACATAATAAAACTATTAATAGCTGTTATGACTGCTAGCCTCAGCTCTAAAGTAACACGATATGGTGTCAGCGAATCTTTCAATGTATTCATTGAAAGCCTTCGGGAGACGCCTGGCCTTTCAGATAAAAAATTTCGTTTGGCCGATGTTAACAAAATGGCGCAATATTTAGTTTGCCGTAATTATGGCAAAGTCTGTTTAGAGCTAAGTTATTTGACGTGGGCTGTTGTTAACCATCCGACAAAAACTATCGCCAATGCCCCATTATTAGAGTTTTTTTGGGTTAATGAAAGTATTACCCCGGCACGGTTTAGGCAAGCCTTCGAACAGCCGCACCAAACTAAAAAGAGTAATATCCGCCTAAGTGAAATAGCATTAGAATTAACCTTTCCCAAACAAGTTTTTCATATTTCTCCTACCCGAATAGGAGTGCTAGCCGTTTTATTAGAAATAATTATTACCCTGGCTCCAGAGCAACTAACGGCTATAGAGCAACGCCTTAAAGGCACACAAAATGAGCTTGAAATAAAAAAACTTTCCTCAGATTTACAAAAACAACTCTATCAATTTCTTGCTGAACACCTGATACCCGCTCAACAACAAAGACGCTTCCGTTATGTCAGCCAATGGTTAGAAAAAGACACTCATGAAAAAGGCGAAGTCAATACAAGTGCACTCAATGACGACACCGTATTAGCTTTTTGGCAATATGCCGTATTTGATAACACATCACCAGGATATAAGCTTTATGCTTCAGCACTTTACGATATTATTGATGTGCATCAAGCGATACAAGAATCAAAACAAGCTCTTGCATTAGATCATGCTGAGAGCATTGGTTTTAATATTCAATCAGGTGAATACTCTCCTGATGTTATTCAAGAGATATTATCAAGTCACTCAACTGACATTCAAGACTATAGTTGGTTATGTCAGGAGCCAAAATTTATAACCAAAGCACAATGGCATTTTATTGAGCCACTTATTGAAAAACATCCCTTTAGTAAAACGTTAGCATTATCCTTTGTACGCTTGGCTATTTTTGGTCAATGGCAAGCCACGTTAGTACAGGCCAAAAGGAAATCAGCAGCTATTGTCCAACAGAAACTAGCAGAACTTCCTCAACAAAACTATCTTCAGTACCAGCAAAAAACAATCACACTGCAACAGCTAATTACTCAGGTAACAATGGCAATCAATTATATTTTCTATAACCATCAAGACAGTCGGTATTTAGGATTTAGCTTAGCACTGTTACCTCAATCAGAAGCCAAAAAAATTAGACGTTGGTTTGAACAAAAGAGGAATGAGATAACCGCAACCTCTGTGGATGGCACAACAAAAAACATCAATAAGGTACTCTTTACTCAGAGTAAAACACTCTTGATGCAGTCACTCGAACTTAAACAGACACTACAAGCCTGTAAATCTGCGTTTAACGCCAATAATAAGGAGGGTTTTCAACAGTTACCCACAGTTGATGCTCTTGAAACTTATCAAGAAGGGTATGATGGTTTGATGCATTGTCGACGTATAATTCAGTCATCTCTTGGCATATTGACAAAACACTGGTTAACTTCAATAGACTGTGATGGAAATTATTGCTCTGATATTTCCATATTCAAAGGTATCTTTTCTTTACTCTATGGAGAAACAAATGGACAAGAATAATCATCCTGAAAGACAGCAAAAATTAGCAGAGCAATTATTTTGTGTTGGTGCCGCTTACAGTGCACTTGTTAAAGGGCCGGGGCATGATAAAAAGCAAAGCAATAGTCCGCTGCTGTTTAATGATATTGTTCAATTAATAAAAGGTAACAGCCAAGCACATATTGTTAAGCGTAGTCCGAAGATAATCAAAAAAATCAATGCCGATATAAACTTGCGAAGAATGTACCTGCAGTTAATTAAACAATTAACCTTTGCACAATCAGGGTTACAAGTTGCGGCAAGTTCAGGTGAAAGCTTAGTAGAAAGAGTAACAGAGCAATTTTCGATCAAGTTCAAACGAGATAAAACCCAACCAAGCCAAGTGTATGTAATTTTAACCATAAATCATCCGGCTGATCATCACTTAATCGATACCTTGGCAGTGCATATAACAAATAACGAACAGGTGGATTGTTTGTACTTTCCAGCCATAGTTGCTGGACGTAGTCAGTTACTCATGGAAGATGAAGACAAACAGTTTAAATTACTCGTAGATACTAATAGCGCGTTATATTTAATGTAAGCCGCGGCTCATACAAGTTTAATGCATTGTTTTCTCATAAATGTAAACACAGGAAAAACATAACACTGATGAAATTACATATTTTTGTTGCGACAACCCAAGGGTTAGTCGCCATACAAAATATAACCACTATCGATGATGCGGATATAAGTTCCATTGTTTCAGTGAATGGCACTTCCACCACGGCAAATATAAGTAGCGCCTACCATAGCTTTGTAAAACAAGGCGCTGGCATTATTCAACAAGACTTTGGTGCCTGTAGCTATAGAATGAACATAGCTAAACGTATTGATCAGGGTAATAGTTGGCAACTGGCTTTTTATTTAGCTCATGCCGCTCACAGTCAACAAATATTAGGTGATGGACAAGTTAATCCTGGCGATCAGGTGATTTGTGCAACGGGTGAAATTAATACCACTAGCAGAGCAATTCATCATGTTGAAGAAGTTACACTTAAACAAAGCTTAGCTGCAAAGCAAATAACACTGTGGCGTAAAATGAAGGTGAAAACTTCATTTTTAGTACCTCATAGCAATGCCAAAGACATTAATAAAGACCTAGCGACCAATACCCAATTAATTAACACCATAGAACAAGCCCTTTTACTATTACCTTTAACCGCAAGTTTACAGGCCTTAACCAAGACTAAGGCCAATACTGAGAGTGTTAAAAACAAATCACCTTATCGCAAAGCTAATTTTATAAATCTAGCCATTTTTATAGTATTGGTGCTATCCGTCATTGCTTTGTTTATTTCTCAAAATCCCCCCCCAACAACACCATTAGAAGAAACAAGAAGTAACGTTATTAATAAAAGACCGGCACAACAAACATGGCAAATTTTATTACTCAGCAAAGCGCCTCATCAAATCAATAACAACTTAAAGCTTGCCTACTCATTGATTGAAAAAACCATTAGTGAGCAACTTATCGCTGAAAATTTTGAAGTTGCCGACAAGGCACTTTTATTGGGAGCGCATCATATAACTGAACAAGCTCTTATTGAATTAAATAAAAAAGAAGTAAACTTAGCCATTCGGTTTAATTTAGAGATAAATCAACTAGGTAGTGATTCAAAGGGTAAATGGCGATATGAATTATCTGCTCATTTAGTTGATTTAGACTCGAAAAAACGCATTGAAACCCATAATGAATTTGGTGAGTTTTTAAATGATACACTCAACTGTGGGCAACAATGTCTTTCTCAATGGTTTGCCAATAATGCCCGCAAGTTAGCGCAAGACATGGGGGCTATTTTAGTGGTAAAGCTGAATAACTTACCTCGCCGTTATCAATTTGAACTAAATCTTAAGGGCTTCTTAGCTGAAGAGTTAGTATTGATACACACTGAGTTGAAAAAACTGAATGGTTTTATATCAACTAACTTGTTAGAAGAGTTTAGCTCTACAGAAGAGGATTGGCATCAAACCAATACCCGACTATATGTTTATAGTTCTTACCTTCCTAGGGATGAGCTTGAGGTGGCATTGCAGAAAAGCTTTGTTAAGCTTGGCCTTAAGGTGAATAAATCACACAGCAGTGTCAGAACGTTAGTTTTTGTACGCACAAATTCGCCCTATTACTTTTATTATGTTTTTGCCATAACGTTATTATTCTCATTACTTCTTCTGGCTTACTTAAAAAATCTAAAGCGAAAATCTTCCAAAGCTCCTGAAAAAGTCATTGATTTACTCATTGAAGCGAAAGATTTAACCGGGAATATTAATGAGTCCCTAATAAAGACTACGGTTAAATTAGTTGCACAGGCCTTTGAGGATAAGGCTTATTATAAAGCCTACAGCCTTATCGATAAATGCATTCATCACCCTTCGTCCATTGGGTTAACAAACAATAAACTAGCAAACAAAAAACTAACCAAGCTTAACGAAATACGTGCAAATATAGTACAACATATTCACCCCATTAAAGGGGCTGTAATTGGTCAAGGTGCTTTGGCACATTACTACTTTTTTAACGCTGACACATTGACGGTGGGCCGTAGTATTGTTGACCCTATGAATTCATTTGCTATTGGATATAAACAAATATCGCGTAGTGGTAAACAATGTATTTTTTCTCGCAAAAACAATGACTTTTATCTTGAAGACCAACAAAGTACCAACGGTAGTTTTTTTAATAAAAGCCCACTAACAGCGCAACAGCAAGTTAAACTTAATGAAGACGGTCAATTAACGCTAGGTGCTGGTGAAAGTGCCGACAATCTATCTCTTTGCCAATTACAGTTAAAAGTCACGTCAGGTAGTTCACCATCCTTAATGATGCAACTAAGCACTAGTCCGATGCAGCTTGTTAATATTAAAGACGCTAAAACAGCATGGCCCTCAATGGAGACCGACTTACTTTCTCGCTGGATTTTACTCGGCAATGAAATTTCATTAAGTCTTAACATTGATGGTATTGAGCTAGGGCAAAACAAAGATCAAGCAAAAATCGTGGCTTACTTAACTTATCAAAACGGCTTTTACATAAGACCTGAAAAGGGCTCGGATAAAAATAGTGTTGATGGGAGCTGTATTGAGGAAAGTAAGGTCATTATGATTAACCAACAGATTGTCTATGATAAAATGCCAATTGAGGTAAATGCAGTGATTAGCCTTGGTGGTTTTGAGTTTAGCCTACAGAGTACCAGCACTCAAAATAGATAAGAAAATTAATGCTGCTCCACGGGCAGCATTATCAGTAGAGTATACTTACTCAATTCAATAAGGTGTATTCATTAATTACTACTTGGGTTTACTACTTGGATTTACTGCTTTTTGTGGTATCGCTTTAATGAGATAAGCATATTGACTGATGTCTGAATTATCAATTTCGATGGTTGCTTCTTCACCATAATCGACACTTAATCTAGGCTTAGAAACTATTTTTCCTTTGGATTGAATTGACTCAATTAATTCATATTCTAGTGAGACAGACCCACCCAAATCTTTCGCTTTAAAATTAACGGTAAAATCTTCGCCAATTTCAAAAGCAGCCTTTTCTTCAAAGTTCACCCAAAAAATCATCTCGTATCTATAAGTATCTTCTTCAATACCTTTTTTATTGTTCGTTATAATGACATCAAAATCGACTAAAGCCCCAAGCTGTTTTTGTTCCGCTTTAACATGCTGATATTTTTCAGTGTTTGTCGCGGTTGCCAGTGTATTCCATGACATTGCGGTTATGGTAGTCAATGCTATTAATGTGTAGCTTATTTTTTTTCTTAACGTCATTGTTCTTTTCTCCTTTAGTAGTTTAATTCTTGCAATATTATTGGTGTTATTTGAGCTAGCAGAGCAGACAAAGTTACTTGGTTTTCTCTGCAACTTAGTAAGGATTAATGAAGCGAGATCTTCAATATAAGCGTTATTTCCATAGCTTTTACTCGCGGTTTGGTCACATCTTGCTTCGATAAAAAAACGATTAAGAGTAATTAACTTCCTCACCAGCGGGTTCCACCAAAATAGGCATTCAGCCATTGCTAAAAATAATAATCTCAAATTGTCTTTATTAGTAAAATGCTGCTTTTCATGGGCGATAATTAGCCCGGTATGTTTGGGATCAGTGATGCACGTTGAAATAAGTATCACCGGATTAACTATACCCAAAAGCAGGCCACTCGATACTTTATCAACTGCATAAATAGGTAATTGATGCTTTGAACTAAGATCATCTAGCTTCGTCAACGAGGGATCATTCAAGATCGTATTACGCCAAGTGATAAATGTTATGGCTTTTTTGATAAAGAGTAATACACCAGTCCCCATTAGCACTAAAAGGGCCTGTTTTAGCCAGACATCAAGGGTGAAGTTACTCAATTGATCACTATTTACAGCGCTTGCAAAGCTTAATGTTGAAAACGCAACCACTACTGGCTCTATTAACGCTTCTTCGGGGATAAGCTCAGCTAGAGTGGCATAAGGGATAAACCACGAAGTGATACCCAGTAAGGATAAATAATAATTGGCGTTACTGGTACCTTTTCCATAAGTGATCAGAGCCAATACCACCAAAGAGATAACAATACTGATATAGAAGTAATTTTCCATTTACTTTAACTCCTTTTTTCGCTCTTTCAGTACAGATTCTAAGTACTCAATATCTTCTAGATTAAGTTCTTCTTTCTCTAAAATATGAGCAGCTAACGATCGACTTTTTCCCAAAAACACTCGTTCAATAAAATCTTTAATTAATGGCAAGCGAACCGTTTTCTTTTCTTTAATCGCCGCATAATAGATGGTTCGCCCTTGAGTACGACAACGTTTTAAAGAGTCTTTCTTTTCTAAGCGATCAATTATCGTTTTAACCGTTGAATACTTAACCTCACGCCTTTGCGCTATTATTTTGTGAATCTGGGGTGCGGTTGCTTCATCCATTTCCCAAAACAATTGCATTACTTCAAGTTCAAAATCCGACAAGGTCATTTGTTATCCTTTAACTATATCTCTACACATGTAGAGATATTACATCTACACTCGTAGAGATAGCAAGAAAAATATAATAATGTCTAAAGAATGTTTGCATAGAGCTAAGGAATAAAAGGAGGTAGAAGAAACTTACTTTCTACCTCCTTTACATAGTTGTGTGGATTAACACTTTAATGGGCGTTTAATTCTTTGGTGTTTCCACTGGCATAGGAATATCAGCATTTATTCCTTGTAGTTTTTTCTGTGCCAATACCATAGCTCGTACATCTGCTAACAGTTTTTTAGCATCATAAACAATGCCGTCCTTAATTGTCCAACGTACACCACCGACACGTTCCACAGTGCCTGTTTTATCATTCAATTTAGGAACACCTGTACCATATAACGATTTTAAGTTATGAATGGGATTTTCATCGACGATAATAATATCGGCCTTTTTTCCTACATGTAAGGTACCAATATTATCAGACATATTTAACACTTTTGAGCCTTCTTTGGTGGCTGAACGAATAACCTCTAATGGGTGAAAACCAGCTTCTTGCAGTAGTTCTAACTCCTGAATATAACCAAAACCATATAAGCTGTAGATATAACCGGTATCACTACCTGCAACTACCCTACCGCCTTTATTTTTGTATTCGTTAACAAACTGCATCCAAAGCTTGTAACTATTTTTCCATTCCACTTCATCTTCCGTAGTCCAATTAAAAAAGTACGCGCCATGTGCTGCTCTATTCGCACGATAAAACTGCCATAAGTTGGGCATAGTATATTGATAGTGCCATTCCGCCGAGTAGGCACGCATTAAATCACGGTTAGCTAAGTAAACAGTGAACGTGGGACTTAAGCAAAAGTCACGTTCTAGTAAGGTTTGCATAACTTCATTCCATCGCTCACTATCCGGCTTAGCCGCTTGTTTCCATAAGCGACCTGCTTGGCCGAAGCGATCTTGTTCATTGTTGTAAATATAATCGGTTGGGTAATTTTGAATAACTCTATCTTCAAACAAGGCTTCTGGTAATCCATACCAATGCTCCATGCAATCTAATCCCATGGCTGAAGTATCAAGGACATTAGCATGCACTACATCGAGTTGGGCGTGATGCATGGTTGTATCCAAACCTAACTTTTCAGCTTCCTCTAAAGCTGCTGACATAATATCTTCTTTCGCGCCCATAAACTTAATGCCATCCGCACCTTTATTTTTCAGTGACTGAACACGTTTACGCGCTTTTTCGGGTGTGGTTATTGGATCAGCTTCTAAGCCAAAATAGGGAAAAACTGAAATTCTTGGAGCCGTTATCGCGTTATTTTGGCTTAATTTTTTTAACGCTAGGGTACGGTCTTCTCCCTCATAATCATACACCTCACGTACCGTTGTTATGCCATGACCTAGCCACAATTTAAAAATGTATTCTGGTGATACTTTCTGGTCATATTTAACCGTATGAATATGTGAATGTGCGTCAATAAATCCAGGTAATATATATTTCCCCTGAGCATCAATTTCGCGTGTTCCCATGGCCGGTCTATTTTTATCATCTATTGGTAGCCCAGGAAAGCCAACAACTTTTATTTGAGTAATTCGATTATCTTCGACTACGATATCCGTGGGTCCATAAGGGGGTGCACCGGTACCATCAATAACATAGCCACCACGTATAACTAATCTATCGTAAGTACCTTCACCTTCGACTCGTTTAGGTACTTCATTGTCAATTTGTTTAAATAATTTATCATTATCGGCCGCCGCAGAGACACATCCTGAAGAGGTAAAAGCTAATGTTGCTGTGATCACGGTTAACATAAAAGAGCTCAATGATTTTGATAGTATTGTCATGCTTATGCACATCCTATTTAATTTGGTAAAAGGGCCTTTTGTTTTATTAACGTTAACATGCTTTCTTTCACTCTTTTGTCTTTTTCTTGCTATTGGATAAGTGACCACTATGCAACGAGAAATATGAAAATACGGTCTTTCAACCCCCGTTAACTATTCATTCCCTATGCCCTGAATAAAATTTGATTAAGCACGCCATACTGGACGATCCATGTTTTATGAGGGTTAGGGTTAGGGTTATTAACCTGCAAACCTATAAAAGACTATTATTATCGTAAATATGAACTAAGTTTATAGAGTGTTAGTTCATGAATTTAGGGATATATATGCTTTTCATTATTGATGATGATTTAATATTTTCAGCCTTACTTGCCGATATATCTCAAAGTGTTTGTGCTGATATAAAAGTGTTTTCTGACCCATTACTTTTCATACAAGAATCATTTCTGTCATCGGACATCATCATTCTCGATATCAAAATGCCCAAAATGGATGGCGTTGAGATATTACGTCAATTAGCAATTAAAGAATGCCAAGCAAATATTATTTTAATCAGTGGCTTTGACTCAGGTGTTTTACACTCCACTTCAATGTTAGCAAATGAGTTAGGTTTAAATATAGCTGGTCAAATTACTAAACCAGCGCAAGCTGAAAAGATTCGATCTATATTAAAAAATATTAAAGATATACAAACTAATGTATTAAAACCAATTAAACCTAATGCTGCAAAAATTAATGAACTTTGCTTTTCCAAAGAGGACATTGTCTTTGCACTAAATAACAACCAATTGGTTTTATTCTATCAGCCACAGGTAAACCTAAAAACGGGCGAATTAGTGGGGGTTGAAGCACTAGCAAGATGGGAGCATCCTAAATATGGCATTATTTATCCAAACGATTTTATCCCACTAATTCAAAAGTATCAGCTACTGGAACTTTTAACAGACAAGGTTATTCGACTCGCTATTGAGCAAGAAAAATCATTCAAAAGTTATGGTTATAACTTTATTATTTCGATTAACATTTGTGCAAGTAATGTGACCTCATTAACCCTGCCAGAGACCATTGAAGAACTCATCAATAATACTGAACTACAACCGTCCATGATTTGTTTTGAAGTCACAGAGTCGGAGTTAATGGGTGAATTGATTTCGTCAATGGATACCTTAACTAGGATGAGAATTAAGGGCTTTAAGTTATCTATTGATGACTTTGGTACCGGTTACTCATCATTATTGCAACTTTATCGCATCCCTTTTAACGAGCTCAAAATTGACCAATCTTTTATAAAGAATTTAATGATAAGCCCGGAATCAAAAATTATTGTAGACACCTGTATAACGCTTGCTCATAAACTCGGCATGAGTGTCGTTGCCGAAGGAATTGAAGACAAAGAAACATTGAAAGAGTTAACCCAAATGGGTTGCGATGTTGGTCAGGGTTACCACTTATGTAGGCCCATGCCCATTTCCAATTTACTGTATTGGATACATGAACATAAAAAATCGTCCAATTGTTAATCCTATTATCTGAAAGACCATAAAATAACTATGAGAATAAAAAAATTACTCTTTATTATACTAATTTCACTGTCAATCGTGCCTATGTTGCTCAGTCACGTCTTCACTTATTCAGAAGAGAAGCTTGTACTGCAAAACAATATTATGACAAAGCTCAATGACATAGCTACGTTGCAACACAAACGTATACATCAGCTGTTAGAGAGTAGAAAAGAATCAGTAAACTTGATTGCCAGCCGAACACAGCTTAGGTTATTAACTCTACAGTACCAAAACGATATTTCAGCAGAAAAACTCAAGAAAATATTGATAATACTCAACGATGCTAAGAATTCAGCAAACACCATTAAAAATTTAACTATTTTTTCTCTTCAGCAAAATATCCTAACCTCGACAGGCTTTGCCGAGCAACAGATGCAACAACACGTTTTTCATAATGCTACGAAGGAAGGAGCTCAGTCATTAAATATTCAAATTTTTCGAGATGAAAATGAGCAACTGATCATCGACTTTGTACAAAAGCTTTACATAAAAGATAAACACATAGGTTACCTCTCAGCTGAATTTTCTAATGCTGAATTGATAAACATTATTTCAGATTATACCGGCTTAGGTCAGACCGGTGAAATGGTACTAACAGGCAAGGATAATGAAGGGAATATCCAATTTTTAACACCAACTAGACATAAAAAAGATTCAGCTTTTACTATGTCTAAAAGTAGATTAGAGACTCCTATTACTCTTACCATGAAAGGAGAGTTTACCACTTTACAAAATTACATGGATTATCGCTCTGTACCTGTGCTTGCTATTTCTCGGCATATTCCCGAGGTAGATTGGGGCATGATAATAAAAATAGACCTTCAAGAAGCTTTTGAGCCCTTGGCTGATTTACAAACTCTCATAGCTGAGTTACTGATTATCATAAGCCTACTCGTTATCTTCATATCACTATTTATTGGCAATAAATTATCCAACCCCATATTAGCATTAGAGCAAGTTGTACTTGATATTATGAAAGGAAATACCAGTTTGCGAGCAAAAAGCTCAAAGCTCACTGAAATAAATAGGTTAGGCAATGCAATAAACATTATGGTTGTAGGACAGCTTGGTGCAGAAGCTATATTACACGACACTATAAAAAAGTTAACCGATATAAACGAAAAAATAAACTCAGAATCTCAGCGATTCAAACGATGGAAAGAATCAAATTTTATCGGCATTCTTCACTCTGATGCCAAAGGCAATATCATTGATGCTAATAGTACCTTATTAAATATGATTGGTTATGAAGAAGCTGACCTAGTCAGTGGGGGGATTGATTGGAAAACGTTAACCCCTGAGGAGTTTCTTCATTTAGATATCGCTGCTATTCAAGAGGCTGAAGAAAAAGGTTATTGGACTCCTTTTGAGAAGGACTACTTACATAAAGACGGCCATCGAGTGCCAATACTTATCGGTGGCTCAATATTTAAATACAACTCTGACGAATTTATCGTTTTTATTATCGATTTAACCGAAAGAAACCAGCAGTTAGATGTTTTAGGTAAATATCAACGGATCTTTGAAAGTTCAAATGATTTGATAGCGTATGTCGACAGTAACTATAAATTTAAAATGGTTAACAATATCTATGCAAAGTACCATGGACTAGGTAAGGAGTGCATTGAAAACCATAGTATTACCGAGGTGCTTGGTAAAGAGTTCTTTTGTAAAGCTGTGAAATCCCCAATGGATAAAGCCCTAGCAGGTAGCGTTATTAAGTTTAGCGAAACGTTTCGATTTAAAGAGGTAGGGGAAAGACTGATCAATGTTACTTATACACCTTATAAAAATGATAACGGTGCAGTAGTTGGCTTTATTTTTAGAGGCGAAGATATTACTGAATTAGAGGAGCAGCGTCAGTTAACCCAATTGACAAAAATTGAACAAGAGCAAATTATCAATAGCATGTTAGAAGGGGTGCTGACAACTGACAGTAAAGGTATTATTTTAACCTTTAATCCTGAGGCCGAAAGCATTTTTGGATACTCACATAATGAGATAATAGGCAAAAATGTATCGCTACTTATACCATCAGTACATGCCCTTCAGCATGACAATTATTTATTAAAATTTTCTCAAGGGAAAAAGTCGAATATGGTTGGCAATCGACAAGGTCGTAACGTAATAGCTTTACATAAGGATGAGAGAGAATTTCCTTTACGTATTTCTATTGGACAACTACCTAAAAACAAGTTGAACCGAGTCAATTTCATTGCCAATTTCCAAGATTTAACTGAGGCTGAGCGGCAAAAAGAGATGGTAAACCGCAGTTTAAGGATGGAGTCCTTAGGGACGGTTACAGGTGGCATAGCTCATGATTTTAATAATATATTAGGCATAATTACAGGATATTGTAGTTTGTTGCTCGATAAACCTGCATCAGAGAAAGATCATCGCTATTTATCTGCAATAGAAAGCGCCAGTAACAGAGGAGCTAAATTAACTAAAAACTTACTCACTTTTAGTAAAAATCAGTCAACAGCCCTTTCCTTAGTATCAATCAATGAAGTTATCTTAACGAATAAAGGCATGCTTGAGACGTTACTTACCAGCAAGATTTCATTGCAACTAACATTGCAAGAAGCACTTTTATCAACATGTATTGACAAAAATCTATTAGAAGACTTGTTATTGAATATGTCAATTAATGCCATGCATGCGATGCCTAATGGCGGGACATTACAAATAAATACAGAGAATGTCACACTGAGCTTAGAGGATAAATTTGATATGCCTTTTAAAGCTGGCCAGTTTGTCAAATTATCCATAGAAGATGATGGCATTGGAATGAACAAAGAGGTCTGTAGTCAAATATTTGAACCCTTCTACACCACAAAAGGGAATATTGGCAATGGTCTTGGCTTATCGCAGTGCTATGGTTTTGTTACCTCAAGTAAGGGGGTAATAACCGTTGATTCAACACTTAATAAAGGAACTATATTCTCAATTTTTCTGCCTGCATCAATAAGGCGCCGGTCAGTAAAACAATTACCCATTACCGTTGGAGTAGATGAAGAACCATTTAAGGCTACAAACTATACGGTTATTATCGTGGATGACGAAAGTCAAATTCTAGAATTAAATACAGAAGTACTAAAGGACGCGGGCTTTACAGTGTTTAGTTTTAATAATGCCGAAGAGGCATTACACCTATTAAGTGAGCAACATATTGATATGATAGTTACTGATGTTGTGATGCCAAAAATGGGGGGAAGTGAGTTTATTGATAAAGCGAAGAGCTTAGTTCCTGCTTTGAAATATCTTTTTGTTAGCGGCTACCTTGATGAAAAAAATACTAAAGAAAATCAAGAGATAACACCTTTGTTATACAAGCCATATACTAGAGAGGAATTAATTTCTGCTGTCAAAACACAATGCTTTATTGTCGGTAACTCCAGCGATTCTTGATAGAAAATATTGAGTTTAAAGCACTCATTATATTAGTTATTCGGAAGTAGATTGACTAGCATGCACACGCATAGGTTTATAAACTTATCAAAGCAAGGCGTTCGATTGAATAATGACTGGTTAGTCGAGGTAAGAGCAACACAGCCTTGTCGTATGGTAATTAGCACAAGCGGGCTATAGCTTTATGATATTAGTATAAAATAGATAACATAATTTCGAGTCTACTATTTCAGTACAATAAAAACCCTCTAACGCTTCACTTTTCTATATGTTCGTTATTACTGACTACTTTATTACTAGCCAATGCAGTAATTTCACTATTAATAAATTTGCTTCGATAGGTTTAGACAAATAATCATTCATGCCTGCATCGAGGCATTTCTGTCTATCATCAGCCATAGCATTGGCTGTCATGGCAATAATGATGATCGCTTTATTTACCTCGCCACCGTTCCCCTCTCTGATTTGTCGACTGGCTTCGTAACCATCCATTTCAGGCATTTGGCAGTCCATCAACACGACATCGTAACTACTTGTTAGCTTTTCTTGTGTTAGCTTTTCTAAACACTCAACACCATTATTAGCAACCTCGATAGAATATAGACCTAGTTTATTTAAAATACCTTTAGCAACCATCTGGTTGATACGATTGTCTTCTACTAATAAGATTCTTATGCCTTGAATACTCTCAAGATCCAATTTGCTGAAATTTTCATTTTTTGCAGGAGTTAATGTCTTTAAATAATGACTAGTTACTAAAGGTTCAGCTTCTGCCAATATCTCACCACCTTTTGCAACGACCGATAAAGCACCAAAAAGATCAGCGGTTGTTGCCGGTTTTGGAAAATAACCATCAAAGCCCAAATCAGCAAAATAACGAGCATCTCCTAAATGTCCCATTGATGTCATCATGATTAGTTTTATCTGTGCAAAACGTTCATCTTTCTTAAGTATCTCACCTAGTTTTGCGCCGTCTACATAAGGCATTTGCATATCAAGAAATGCGACATCAAATGGTGCTTTACCATCACTATGATACTCTTGTTCACAGAGTAATAATGCCTGTTGAGCGCTATCAGCGTCAAAAACAGTAGCCCCCCAATGTTTAAGTTGTCCTTGGATTACTTCCCTATTAGTCTCATTGTCATCGACAATAAGTAATTTTAGGTTATTCATATCAACTTCAGGCATAACCTGCTGTGATTTATTACTTTTTTGGAGCCTTATATGAAATTTAAAACAGCTACCTTCTCCTAATTGACTGGTTACACTAATGTCACCCCCCATCAGATTACAAAGTTTTTTGACAATAGCTAGCCCTAGACCTGTACCGCCAAACTTCCGAGTAGTTGATGAATCTACTTGGCTGAAAGAATCAAATAATGACGATAACTTATCCGCTGGAATACCAAGGCCAGAATCAGTTATTTTACAATGTAAACACCATGATGAATCGCCATGAGGAAGTAAGTCTGCTTGAATGACAACTTCTCCTTGATGAGTAAACTTAGTGGCATTACTAACTATATTCGTTATTATTTGTCGCAATCGACTAGGATCACCTCTTACCATCGACTCCTCAATATTAGTGACATCAAGGATCAGCTCAAGATTTTTAACTTGAACCTGCAAACCCATAGACTCAGAAAGTTCACCTAGCATGGCTCTAAGATTAAAATCAATATTTTCTAATTCTACTTTCCCCGCATCTACTTTTGAAAAGTCCAAAATATCATTAATCAAATTAAGCAGTGACTTAGCACTGCTCATAGCAATATTGACTCGGTGCTGCTGTTCATCAGTTAAATCAGTATCGACGACTAAACCCAACATACCAAGTACCCCATTCATTGGTGTACGTATCTCATGACTCATGCTAGCTAGAAATTCACTCTTGGCAATCGCCGCTTGCTCTGCTTGCTCTGTCGCTTCAATAAGCATTTTTTCGTTATTTTTTCTTGCGGTAATATCAAGGTGAGTACCTACCATACGCTTGGGTCGACCATCATCAAACCACTCAACCACCTTGCCAGAATCAAGTACCCATACCCAATGACCACCTTTATGCTTCATTCTTGCTTCAAAATTATATCGCTCTGATTTGCCACTCCAGTGCTCTGCTAATAACTCTCCAGAGCGAACTAAGTCATTCGGATGAGCAAACTTCATCCAAGTATCAATATCTGAGGGAAATAATTCAGCTAGCGTATATCCAATGATTTCAGCCCAACGCGCATTAAAGGCAACTTCACCTGTTTGCACTTGCCAATCCCAAATCCCCGCGGCAGTGCTATCAATAACCAATGCTAATTGCTTACTACTCTCCTCAAGATCATTTAATGCTAACTTCCTTAATTCAGATTGCTCATTTAACCTTTCAATAGAAGTCGTATTTTGGCTTAAGGTATGTACCATCTTATTAAAATTTCTGCCCAAATCGCCTATCTCGTCACTGCCAAGATCTTCTATTTGAAAATCCAAATCCCCTCTACCAATATCTTTGGTGAAACGATGCAGCTGCTCAATCCTTGATAAGAGAGTTCTTCCCAGCAAAATATAAAGCAATAAACTCATCAAAAAGACACTCACAAGTCCTACAAGCAAAATATTTACCCCAAGCGTTTGGATAACCCTCATCTCAATAGCTCGGTTAAAAATCAGTCGTGCAGTAAGCTCGGTTTTACCGACTATAAATACCTTTCTGGATGAAAATTCATCGATATTTTCTTTGTATTGAGAGTTCTCAAATTGCCTGTTAACGACAGGTGATTTTTGATGATAACGAGTAATAACAATATCATTTTCTTTATTTGTAAGAATGGCACCAATCAATGAGCTTTTAGAATCGGCCAATGCACGAACATCATGGTCCAATTTATTTATCACGATACTACGCCAATCAATACTGATGACTAACTCGCCAATTACCTTACCTCGTTTAATAATATTAACGCTATACCATTGGGCGATGTCCGTACTTACCTCTCTTTTTAAACCAATAAGAGACAGGTAGTTATCTTGACCTATTGAGCTTATGCCTGGGAGTTTATCCGTAGGTTGTACATAAAGCGGGTGAGCCTTGATGTTTTTAAGTAGTAAGTCTTCACCATTAATTTTTTTCTTATTACCATCCCGCGTGCTGCTAGAAAAAATAGTACCGTCTAATTCAGCAACAAGAATATAATTAATAAAAGGGTATATCTCGATAAGGTCATTTAGCTCTTGGCTAATACCACGATTTTCAAACAAACTGAGAGCCTTTTTTACCTGCCTATTTCGAGCGATAATTTGACTAATACTAGCCATTTTTAGCTGCTCTTCTGATAAGTGAGAAACCATAAAGCTTACATCACTATTCATACCTTGTTCTATTGTTTGTAGCCGATCATATTTAAGAGACGTAAAGACAAAATAACCTAAGCACCCAACAACAGTTAAGGCAACTAAGACACAGATAGTGATTACTTTAGGGATTAATTTCATTTAAAGGTGTAGCTCACTTGGTCCATTGTATTTCAAAGCTGAATTGCTCTGGTATGTTGATAGCTAACTGCTTGATACTTTTTTTATTGAATAAGTAGGTTGGCGGCACTTGCAGCTTAGACTCCAGACTTTCAGGTGAAACCTTATCTAGCAGAATACTTGCAGCCATTTCTCCTGCCATATGGCCAAGTAGATAAAAGTCAGCGACCACACCGAAGGTAGCACCTTGCTCTACCCCCTTTTTATTAGCGCTTAATATTGGGATTTTATGGGCCAAAGAAAGTTCAATTAAGGCCTCTTCTCCACCACTTTGCATCAAGGTATCTGTAGTCGTAATGAAGACATCAACCTTATTAACTAATGCAAAAGCTTGTTTTCTCAACGTTTCAATATTAACTGATTCAACATCAATCACTTTGATGCCTTTTCTCTTAAAAAGTCTTGATAGATTAGCCGTTTGAATTTTTGAGTTAGGCTCTGATTTTCGATGAAAAATCGCCACTCGCTTAGTAGTAGGGAGTACAGCTAGCAACAAATCAATGGAATGGAATAAAGGCACGTAATTACTGGTACCAACTAAGTTATTACCTGAGTACTCAAAAGACTCGATCAAGCCAGAATCTGCAGGGTATGTAACAATTGAAAATACCAATGGCGTGGTATTTGGCATAACGTCCTTTACTATTGTTGTTCCTGGTGTAGTGAGGGTAAAGACTAAATCAACATTCTGAACCTTAAAACCATTAGCAACTTTTCGTTGTAGTATTTTATCTGCCCCTAACTCCCCTTGAATAAAGCGAATTTGCTTGCCATCAATAAGCCCTTTGCTTGCTAGTCCATCCTTAAACCCTTTCACGCAATCAGGGTATCCTGACCATACTGCTAGACCAATTTTATACTCTGTAGATATAGCATGCATGGGTGAAAGTAGAATAAATAAAAATATAATGAAGACGTTACCAAAAATACTTTTCATTGCTAGCTGCCTATTTATTTTAATAAAAGTTGTATCGCCTAGCTGTATTTCATTAACTATTACGTTAGAAGGATGACTCTTTGACAATTTTTCTTTAAAGGCATTGCCAATAAAGGTGATAGCAGTATTTTCAATCGCGGTATATGGCAGAAAGTTAATCTTGCTGAGTAACAAATAGGTGATATTCGAAGAGTCATTATCCCAATTTAAACTTTATACTTTGTCTGGATAAATATAGTCGAAATAATACAATTATCTATTAATTCCGAATGATATAAATAATTGAGTAAGATCATGGATAAGTAATAAAAGGATGATTTGGCTCCGCTCCTGTCACTTAAAGTACAAAGACAACACGCAGGTGCTAACTTAGTAACTTGATGATATAGCAAAATCTTAGCTTTGATTCTAATCAAGAAGTAATGAATTATTGAGAATGTCCAACCTGCTCTGTCATTTGCTTCATTAAGCTATATGAGAGTTGGCTATAAGGAGGGACAAATAAATCCACATTAAAAAGGTTTGGGTATTGGTCTAATAAACCTCTACTCTCTAAGTTAATAGAGGCTGGCAACATAGTAAGCTCAGTAACTATCCTTTGCTGAACCTTTTTACTAATAAAATAATTGGCCACTACTTCGGCTGCTGCTAGCTTTTCACCTTTTAGGCCTTGCACAAAATTAATGGTATCAAGCCAAGCTAAATGACCTTCTTCAAAATCAAGTAACTGCCATTTGTTACTTTTATCATTCTGTACTTTAATTTCAGGCCCCCAACTAGATACTATTTCCAGATTTTCAGTAAATTTTGTTGAACTTTGCCAGAAACCGCCCGCATTATTATAAAGCTGTGAAAGTTTATGAATGACAGGCCCTTGTTTTGACACTATTTTTTTTATCGAAATACGATCGTTTTTGTCAGCGAGTTGCTCTAAGTGAAAGGGGGAGTAACCTAGAGCCTGCAGCGTTAAACCGACGTTATACCAAAATTGTCCTTCATTTAAGGAGTATTTTTTACGCCACCTTGCACTCCATAAATCTTTTACTGATGTTGGTATATCTTGTTCTTTTACTTTATCGGTATTTATAAAAAAACCATAAATCCCCCCACCCCATGGAATATATAACGGTTTGCCTTCTTGCATTCCCATGCTTATTTGAGTGAGTTCAGGGTCTAAGTCTTGATAATTTTTCAATCGAGGTGAATCAATATTGATAGGTTGTAATAACCTTGAAATTTGCTCGCCATGCATTTTAATAAAGAAGAGTGTTAGAAAGGTAATATCACATTGTTTATTTCGAATAACAGAAAACATTTGCTCTGCGTCTTCAGCTTTAGTCGCAATAACTTCAGCCTGATAGTCGTATCCTTTACTTGATAATATCTGATTTACTTGAACCATATCTTCAGTTGTTATATAGCCTTCCCATGTAAAAATTCTAAGTTTTTCCAGTGCAAGTAATTGAAAATTAAAAAGCATAAGAATACAAAATAGGGTTAGCTTACTCACGACAATCAGTCCGCCTATTTATAAAATCATAGTTCGTTAAGTATACATCGCTATCAAAATAACGCTTAGTTATTCAAATAAATAATATAACGTATTGTTTATATTTTCTTTCTCTACAAAAACAGAGGCAATTATTCATTGCCCCTGGTTGTCTGAGGTGAACTTAGCAATATTAGCGCTAACAACACCAATAGAAAGACAAGATGGGAGGCGCTATACAAGCTGAAGACATCTGGCACACATAGTTGTTCAGCGCTTTCAGTGATCCAAACTATTAATATAGTTAGCTTGCCATCTGTTTTTATTATTAATCAATTAGAAATATTTATAATTGAGAAATCAACTCATTTATCTTACGTGTTACTGGCGCAACCACATCACTTTGATTGGCAAGAACAATCACAGTAATGCCCTTGTCTAAATGCATATCTAACCGAGCATCTACGCCAAGCGACGCGCCATTATGGCCAATAACTCTATTACCTTTAGCACCTGAAACTACAAAGCCATAGCTATACCAAGCAGGAGAATTGAACTGAACTTTATTACTATACACTTGCTCTGTCATTTCTTTACTTAACAAGGAAAAGTTATTTAGC